>Ga0209336_10001412_pt1 | contig 11733 bp, 16 predicted proteins | sample LinPmetageLP32_FD_184042 | JGI IMG/M metagenome (GOLD analysis project Ga0209336, IMG submission 184042) | Marine viral communities from the Pacific Ocean - LP-32 (SPAdes) (version 2) | ecosystem: Environmental > Aquatic > Marine > Oceanic | place: Pacific Ocean | collected 2009-08-23 | reverse complement strand
GTATCCGGCTTGCTTGGGTCTAGGTCTAGCGTTGGGTTCTCTAGGGTTCCTATCATGGAATCCCGAGCGTCAAAAAGAAGGAAGGGGTCCAGCTCGTTGGGGTGAAACTCACCCAAGCTGCTTAAGCGATGTGTAAGCGATGTGGTAAACGGAATTGTAACACTCCTGTTAATCGCGGGCCTACTTAGCCAAGGCTTAAAACTGTCCTTCTTCTTCGATGACATATACTAGAGATAGATTGGTTTGATAACAACCTTCACACTGAAGGAGCTACCGGCACCTGTAACATTTACGCGGATGTCTGACAAGGGAGTAGTGAACAATCCACCACCGTTACCAGTAAGAGTTGTGTCGTCACCTAGGGCAACATAAGTGGTCCCGATCTTTTGCTCAAGGCTGACGGTTGCTCCGTCGAATGTCCCGGCTACAAAGAATCCACTTGGTGTCCCGGTGCTAGTGTTGACGGCGGGTGTGGTTGATGAATCAAAGGCACCAGCACCACCGCTTAGGTTGGAGTTGGCGATTGTTATGTCTGTGCTAAAGTTTGGCATAATAGTGTTTAATAGTTAGAGGTGTTAACGCCAGTGCTTGAGGCTGTTCCTAAGCCACCCATAGTTGGCCTACGTAACACAAGGGATGCAGCACCACGTTTCTTCTTTTTCATCGGTCCAGCTTGCTCAGGTTGTTGGACTGTTTCAGCTACGGCTGTTGGGGGTGGTGGAGATGCGGGAGGCTCCGGGGGCTTGGGGGTCTTGACAGACATGCACATGGGTTATTCGGGGGTAAGGAATTGGTTCTCTAACTGGTCTTCATGAAGGGTCTTTAGAAAGTTAACAAGTTCTCGCTTCCCCATATAAAAATCAATCTCCCGAAGCGAATCGCTAGGGGAGAAATCTTTGCTTGGCACGCGTTCGTCCAAGAACTTTATAAGGTCATCTGGGATGTTAGGAATGTAATCACTCATGTTGGACTTTCCTACTATGGTCCTTATTAGCTATACAACTTCGTTCCAGATGCGCTAAAGCACGCCAAGCAACAGCCGCCCACTCCCCTTCAAGCATGTGTCGGAGCATGGCATCAAGCTCATCCTTGGACTTACTCATGTCCCACCATATCTCATCTTCGGGGTGGTGTTGGATGTTACCTTTGTAACTTTGCTTGGCAACTTCCACCAAGGCATGGGGAAAATAACACATCAACCCACGATACAATGGGATCTGTTTGCGCTCCTCGGCGGTGCCTTCGATTGTTATTGTGTTGGGGTCCATAGCTTTATCTCCTTTGTTTCTTTGTTGTAGTATCCATCCCTAAGGATGAAGGCCATCCGGGCATTGAGTAGGGCATCCTCCTCGGTCATCCCAGCCTTCTCGTAGGTGTTAACAACAGTCTGCCACTCCACTCCATCCTTGTTAAGGATCTTTTCGGCTGTCTTTAGGCCCACCCGTGGGACACCAAAGTATCCATCGGTTGCGTCACCAGCAAGGGTCTGCACTAGGTGTTGGAAGTCGGCTTCCTCTTTTGTTATCTTGCGTAGGTCATCCTTAAGGAAGTTATACCACGTGCAAGGCACAGTCGCGAAGTCCTTGTCACCGCTAACAATAATCGAACCATCAGGGTCACGGCTACCAATGATACCTAGAACATCGTCAGCTTCCAAGCGGTCCACCTTAAGAGCCGTCCACTCATCACACGCCCAATCCCGGAGGTCACTGATTCCTAGGGGTGATCGCTTGTCCCGGCGGTGGGCTTTGTAAAGTAGGTTGATCTCATGGCGAAACGTGTAGCGATCCGAGAACACCATCGTTATCTCATCACCGTTGTCTTCGTATGCGTCGAGGATCTCACAGATACAATCAGTCACCATGATAAAGGAATCCTTGAGGTCACTGAAGTCAGAGTGGACTGTGAAGATGTCATCGTCCCATCGGATCTCCTTCTCGGCTGCAAAGGCAGCACGGTAAAGAAGCATGTCGCCGTCTATGTATATTTTCTTACTCATCGTATTGGTGTGCAAGTAAGGATTCCGCTGCCATAGCTCCAGCCTTGTAGTTTTTATACTCTAACGGTTCAATCTGTTCCAAGTAAGGGTTGTCGGTCCAGTCAGATGTTTCTCTCTGCACCAACACGTTTCGGAATCCATCCCACCAAACAGGATAGTCACCCGAAGAGAGTTCAACCGTGGCTTGCTTTAGTTTCTTTTTCCATTTTTTCATAGATCTTTTTAGTGTGTATCTTTCCAGGTTTTACCAATGCTATACTCACCGTCGAGTGGGCATCGGAAACTTAACAACTTACCAGCCTTGGCTAGTGAGTCACAGAAGAGTTGACCTAGTTCCTTTGCGTGTTCCTCAAGGCAACTGAACTGGACCTCGTCGTGGATGTTACCGTGGAGTTCGTAGGGGTGAGGTGCCGTCTCGTTAAATACAATGAGAGCCTTCTTCATCAACACAGCGCCACTAGATTGTAATAACAAATTAAGAGCAGAGTGTGCCGAGCGAACCGGGAGTCGTCTTCCATCAATCCCACCTAGCCACTGCTTACCTTTGAGAGCTTGCTCGATGTCTTTGTGTAGACGTTTAATGGATGGAGTCTTACGCATGAACTCTTCCTTGATCCGCTTCCCTTCTCGTCTACCTCCTCCAACGATTTTACCTATGAGGTTGTCACCACCTCCGTAAAGAAAGGCGTAGATAAATTTTTTCGAACTCGATCTGTCAGGCAAACCAGCCGCCTGTTGATTAACTGTATGGATGTCCCCTTCAATAATTGTGTTTGCATAAGATCCTTTGTCGTAAGGGTAGAGGTAATGGGCAAGGCACCTGAGTTCTAATCCACTGGCATCAGCACCTACTAACACTTTACCCTCCGGTGCTGTAAACAGATCGCGACACTGGGAACCATAGACTGCACGTGAAGCTGGCACTTGGGCTACGTTGGGTTTGCTGTGGGTGCATCGTCCGGTGACTGCGCCGTTTGTATTGACCTCACCGTGGATTCGTCCGTCCTTGACTAATGTTAACCACCCTTGGCGACCCTCGGCTACCTGTCCTAGGCGTTTGCTGATAAGGAGATACTCCAATAACAACTTAGCCTCTGGTTTATCTATCTCCTTAAGGACGGCCTCATCAATCTTAGGGCGCTTACCTTCGTATGCCTCTGGCTCCCACCCCATCTTCATCAAGCGTTCTGCTATCTGGTCCCGGCTGTTAGGGTTGAATGGGATGGTCTTGGTTTTGTTACCCGTCTTTGCTGCCTTTTCAGCTAACACTTGCTTTAACTTATTCTCCTTGAGGACTAGCTTAAGGCCACCCTTGGTTGCAGCCGTGTAAGTCTTACCGTCCACCTCAACTGTCCAACCCTTCGGTGTCTTCATCTCCTCGGTGGTTGACGGGAACATGTCTTGTAGTTCGTCCCGGAGTTCAGCCCGGCGTGCCATAAGTTCTTCGGCCAGCTCGTTAGCTTTCTTGATGTCGAAGGGCCACCCGTTCATCTCCTGTTGTGTCATCAACGCGGCAAAGTCATGCTCAAGAAATAACATCTCTGCTGATGGCTTCTGGGACATGAAGTGAAGGAACAGATCCACCACCACATTAACATCCTGCTCACAGTAGTCTTGCATCTCCTTGCTCCACTTCGTCCAGTCTTCGGTGGCACCGTGGTCATCCTTTTCGTTACCCAAGCGGAGACCCCAAGCCTTCAAGCTGTGGCGTCCTCGGAATTGCTTCGGAAACTCTTCGCCTCGCCTACAGTCCTCCGTAAAGAGATCGGGGTGCATGACTTGAGACATGACCTTGGTGTCCACGACCCGTGATGTTATCTCATAGCCTAGCTTTTGGAGTGCCGGTGCATCAAAGTTAATCGCGTTGTGACCACAGATGTTATGGCTTGAGTTTAACATGGCCACACCTTCATCTAGGTTGTTAGCATTGGAACTAAACGAGTGCATCTGGGATGCTTCCGGGTCGTAGATGGAGATACAGTGTAGATCTTTTAACCCAGCAAGAGTAGGCCAGAAGTCGATAGCGTTAGTCTCTATATCAAAGTAGAGCATCTTATGTTTTTTCATTCTTAGTTGTTGTTAAGGTTGGGTGCCGGTCTATTCCCGGCTGTCATGGTTTGTTTTACTTCGTCCAAAGGAAGAGGGAGTAAGGATACCTAGCCATTAAACTCTTCAAAAGTATATTCACTCATTCGTCCGGTAACAGTATTAAATGCAAGGTTAGTTGCGACCCCGGTGTCACCTGAGAATCTATTCTTTAACACACGAACCGTCGTAACATGCTTATGCTCAGGGTCTTGCTGGTTTCGCTCCAAGCCCACGACCATGTCGGATAGCTGACTGAGCGAGGCCGAGCCCCTAAGATGTGCAAGAGATGTCTTACTGCCTTCTTCGTGACCTCTTCCTTCCGACGGACGCTTAAGGTGTGACACTAGGATCAACCCGATGTTACACTCTTCAACTAAAGCACGAAGCTTGGTCATAACATTATCAATCATCCGGCGTTCGTCTCCGTCTTGCATTCCACTTACCACAATGGAGATGTGATCAAGAATAACATACTCGACATCCATCGCCTTCGCCATGTGCAAGATGTGAGATAACAAACGATTAGGATCTAAGCTACCCCAGTGATCGTAAAGCCACATGCGACCAGACCCTACCGTGTTAACATATGCTTCATCAAAGTTGGTGTCGGCGTAGTTAATCTCTGGATCAAGATGAAGAAGCTTACCCATCTCAAGACCAACAATACCCAAGGCGGTGCGCTCAATAGATTCCTCCAAGGCTATGTAACCTACGCTGTGTTCCGTGGTGGTAAGGATGTGGTGAGCAATGATACGACACACCTGTGACTTTCCGATCCCCGATCCTGCACAGAAGGTAACAATCTCTCCCTTACGTATACCACGTGTCATCTCATTCAACCCGTCAAACGGATACGGAATGCTTGCAGTGTTCTTTGGGTTTGTTAATCGTTCGTGGATGTCCTTGCCGGATATGATAGCATCTGGTCTCCATGCGTTGGCTTGGAAGATCGCGTGAATAACATCCCGGCTCCGCTTGTTAATGAGGCATTCGTTAGCATCCTTGAGTGGCAACCGGGCGACCTTAGCTTTACCGCTTGGAAGGATACCGACTACATCCTCTACTGCTTTCCGTCCCGGCTCGTCCTCATCAAACATCAAGATCACCTCGTCAAACCTATCAAGCCACTTAAGGTTCTGTTTGAATACCTTGGCGGCACTGGCAGCACCGGTAGGAAGAGACACACATGGATATTTGTTATCTTGCATTTGGCTGACGCTTAAGGCATCGACCTCACCCTCGGTAACAACAAGCTTCATTCCCCCCATCGGGTGTAGGTGTTGACCATAGAAGCGATCCGAGATGTCACCAAGGATCATAAATTGTTTGCCTTCGAAGCGTAGCTTCTGGCCTTGGAGCTTGCGGTCGTCGTCGTAGTAGTCAGCGATGTGACAGGCACGTCCGTTGTAGTCTCCGATCCGATACCGCATGTGTTTACACGTATCGAGTGTGATGTGACGGGCTGGTATGTCACTGTATCTTCCGGTCAGGAACTTGTCCGAGTCGGAGTGAAGGGGTTTTGTTATTTTCATAGTAGTGGGTGGAGGTGTGGGTGTGGCCTCGGCACGTGAATACTTATTGCACGAATGGCAAAAGGTAGAACCGTCCTCGTTAACACACAACGCATCCGATGCACCGCACTTATCGCACGGCTGGTGAGTCGCTATATACATCTTGTTTTTTCTTTTTTACATTAGTCGAACCACGACCGAGGAATGGACTTCTCGCACCACAGGATACCGTGCTTGTCACACCAGTCTCCATAGGTTGTCTTGCTTCTCTTGTTGAGCGTGTTACTTGCTCGCATAAAGACGAAGCGTATGTCGAGATCCGGGTGCTGCGCTTGGATTAACAAATGCTTTGCCCGGTCGGACGACATGAAGCGACCTTTAGCCTCAAGGATAACACCATTATCAAGAACGAAGTCCGGTGTGTAGTGATGGTTCTTAACATACTTAATCCGCAGGGACTCGTATGTAAAGCTGACTCCCGCACGTTTCATTGCAAGAGCCAGCCTTTGTTCAAACTTAGAACGGAATCGAGGCATCCTTACTGTCGTTTTCAAATGCGTCACCAAGATCCTCGGACACGAAGCCGCCTTCTTGAGCGTCAAACGAGAAGCCACCGGAGCCACCTTCATACTCCTTAAGCTCGATCACTTGAACGGCTTTAAGTCTTAGGGTGTATCCCACTCCCATCATGGGACTGAACCAGGCCGATGGCTCCACCCCAAGGCGCAGCTTAGAGCCACTTCCGATGTTCGGTGGGTTGTTCAATTTTTTTCCAGCCGAATCAAACAGGGCGACTTGGAATTGGATGAGTCCCTTTGAGGTCTCACGTTGTGCTACTTGCTTTGCGAAGACTTCGTATTCGTTGTCGTCGTTCAGCTTTAACGGTAGCTTCTGGCTGCGATCCAGCTTCTTCTTTCCGCTTTCCTTTACCAATCGGTCGTATTCCTTTTCGAACCACGGGTTGATAGTGGCCTCAAGTGTTTCGAAGTCGTCCTTAGATAGGATCAGCTTACAGCTATACACTCCATCAGCATTGAACTTGGTGTCCGGTGTGATGAGCTTAGGATACATCGCGGTGCCTATAGGCGTTGTCAGTTGTTTCATTATCTTTATAGTTTTGGTTTCTTTGTTTTTCTCAGCTTCAACTGAAAAAGTATTTAGAGTCACGCAGGGTGTTAACATCAAACGTTCCGTAGTCAGGAAGGCTTGGTAGCTCCTCATAAGATTCGTTTTGCCACGCTTCGGCTAGGTCTGCAAGAATATCTTTGCTAAACATCTCGCTGAAGCTGTCCCGGAGTGATGACGCAAGGGTCTCGCAGTTGTTACTGTGGGTGGCGAAGCTGTCGTGGATCATTGCAAAGTCATACAAGCCACGCTTCCAACTTTCGTTAACAGTTAACACCAAGCCGGCAGCATCAAGACTGTGGACCACGTTAGGTGCAACACCATTGCTCTGGCGTCTTGGGTCGAGGTCATCCGTAGCATCCTTGAATCGCACCGATGTTAACGATCCGTTCAACCACGTGCTGACCTTTTGGCTGACTTGTTTTCGGTAATCTTGGCTGACCCGGAATCCACTAGGTGTTGTCCACGTTAACGGTAGTTCCTGTCTTGTCATCAACCGGGAAGCATCTTGGAACCAGTCCATGACTTGCTTAGGTTTGGTTAACAAAGTTTCGATGCTGTCCCACAGGAGGTCACCTAGATACTTGATGGCTGGATACATGTGGCTACGCCCAAACACACAGTCAATCCCACGCTCTCTTCGGGTGGTGTCATACCAGTCAGCGACGTAATCCCTGTTGGAGTAAGGAGTTAGGCCGTAACTGTAACACATCACCGGACGCTTTGACATCTTGCGGTCGATCCCGAACTCAATCCAAAGTCGTGCGTAGTCGCGTCCATCCTTGGCATCTTGCTTTAACTTCCCCAACGTGTGGTCCGAGACCAACCTGTAGATGTCTTGGGGTGTTTCAGTTGGTGACACGTTGGTTGCAAAGCACCCCTCCTCGTCCCTACTCAACAATGACAGAAGCTGTAGGCCACTGTTGGTTGCATCCATCGCACAAGGCAGGAATGTCCTAAAATTTTTCGACCGTTTCGTGTGATACTCAGCCCACTCAAAACACCACGCCAACGCTTGCCAAGGTTCGTCCGCATCGGCCCACTCTCGGTTGGACTTTGGGTCGTTAGCAATCCGTATCGCATCCCGTGTGAAACCATCGGCCCACTTTAGGCGAGTCTCAAAGTCACACTTGTCGTTACCGAAACAGTTAGCACCGTGTATACCCAACCATCTTAGGTCGTCATCGTTCTTGATGGGATTACCTCGATGGAATTGTAACAATCCTCGACAGTGGTCCGGGCCTTGATAGTTAAGATAGCTCGGCACCTGATAGACTCGACCCCGAAAGTCACACGAGGACGGCATAAACATACGCTCGTTGCGGAACTTCCGTGATAACATTAATATCTTAGAGATCAGGATTCTTTGTGAACCCAACGAGGTGTTATAGGCTGCTCGTTCCCGCTTGTCGTCCCTCCAGTTCCTTGTCTCCTCCACCGACATGTGGTCACCGGGCCACTCAGGTAGCTCTAGGTCGTTCCTAGGTGGTAACCCAATCTGTAAATCTTTATCCCACGCCCACTCAAGGACATCTAGTACTTTGTTGTTAATTGCATAGGGTGTTTCCTGTATAAGGTTAACCGCGTTGTAAACCTGGGGCATCTCGGGTGCCATGCGTAACACATTCCTGTCAGAGCATCGGATGAAAGGAAGCACAGGGAGTCCTTGGTCCTTGTTGATACCGTAGCCACCACCGAAGACTTTCTGCCACGGCTCCGGGCTTTCCACCATCGGCAACCAGAACGGTAACAATAACTCACGGTAGTTGTCGTATTCGTTGATCCACTCTCTAGTAACATCAGAGATCTCCACCATACGCATCGGCTTGAAGTGACGGCGTCGGCGTTGAGCCTTGTCAGTAAACTTAATCAAGCCCGTCCGATCATGGACAATCTCCAACAACATGGAGCCACACGATATGCGATCCCGGCGTGTCCAATCGGTCCACTCCATGTCCTCACTTCGGGCTGTCTTGTGCAGGTAGGCGCTTTGGGTTGCTGGTCCACGGCTCGCTAAGTCTTGCATACGCTTGACCAACCTTGACCCGAACTCATGGTTACGTATGAAGTTGTCGGATAGCAGTTGGTCCTCGACGGCCCGGCCTAGGCGAAAACACACACTAGCATAGGACCGAGCTTCGTCGAGGACATCTAAGGTAGCTTTAACAGCTATCAAGGCTATGGGACGAAAATCTTTAACATCCACTAAACAGCGTTGCCACTGTGACTTGTTCTTTATCTTCTGGACTGTAGGAAGCAACTCCAATAATCCCAACGCTACCGGCTCCACTCCTTCACGCATGATGCGTCTCCCGGCGTTGGTCAAAGAGCCTTTATTGGTGGCCCGGTTCTTTCGATACCTTTGGACCCCGAGATCTAACATCTCTTGGTTGAGGTTGTGCTGGTCCATTAAGAAGTGAAGTTGATAAGGGTGTTCAATGATGGAAAAACAAGTAAACCACGTGCGTAGCTCTCTTACGCCTCTAAGCCCTTATCAAGAATCTTGTCGCGTTTCCGCATCAAGCGGTCTCGCTTCTTGACGACCCTAGCGATCCGTTGAGTCAACATCAAGCATTCATCTTCAAGAATTTGAACTTTTATTTGGTCCCGATGGCTTAGGTATTTGCGCTCTATTTTCATTGTTCGTTGGTGGTTGTTAGGTTAGTAATTCCGGCAATAACATCTTTGAGGTAAGGAGTAGGGAAAACCTTGGTCTCCTTTGATCTGTTGGTCTCCTTGTCAATTATCTTTGTGACGTGAACGAGGTTCTCTTTTACTAAAGCCCGGATCGCCACCTGTATGGACTCCCGGCTGGTTTGAAGCATCGCCGCAAGATTAGTGTTGGTGATGCCAGGTTTAAGCACAACGGCAATGCAAAGGGATGCCCGATACATGGTGTTGATGTTAGCCCGACGAAACAACTCGGTGGTCATTAGTAAAGTTTTCATCTTCTGTATTGGTTGCTAGGTAAGTTCTTGGTTCCCATTCCCAACGATACAGCGGCAAGCTGGACATTTGACTCATCTTCACAGTAGTGTCGTTTGTCTCGTCCGTAGTTCATTTCACGGTAGCGACCGGTAATCTCGCACAAGGCATCCTTAATGCTTGAAACGGCTTCGGAGTAACCCGGAATCTTTTCGGAATACCGACGGACTTCATTACGTGCCTCCCATAACGACCACTCGTCATCTCTCCGGGATGCTTGCCTTGGAATCGGCCCTGTTGTTTTTCTTATTCGTTTTTTCATAAGTCTATGCTTCTAGGATGTCACGGGCTGCTGCAAGATCACTCGGCACTAGCTTTGCGTATCTCAGTGTCATGTTGATGTCCTTGTGTCCCATCCAAGATTGCACAACCTTGATGTTAACACCCTTAGACAGTAGTCGAGTTGCACAGGTATGGCGGCACGTATAAAACACAAAGTCCTTCAAGGCTTCCGGGTCTTTTCGGCGTAACCTTGCCCATTCTCGGGTGATCCTATAGGACGTGTATCGCTTCCACTCCCCAACGGTTTCGAGGGCCTCAAGGGCTTTACGGGTGAGCGGGATGGTCCTTGGCTCCCCGTTCTTTGTCTTTACGATGTCGATCACCGGCCCAACGACTGGATCACGGCGTATCATGGAGGACTTTAGGCCCAACGATTCACTTGGACGAAGACCAGTCGCAATAGACCAACGGAAGAACAACCGAAAGCCCTTGTCGTCAATCAAAGCCTCAATGGCCTCTTGGTCCTCCTCGCTAAAGAATGACATCCTAGCGTCACTGGGTTGCTTTAGGCGTGGGATCTTAAAGGTAACATCATGCATCCCTCGCTCCCTTGTGAAATCCAGGCAGGTTTTAAGTGTCTGTAGTTTTGAGTTGATGGTGCTGGGTTTGTTACCCTTCTTTACCTCGCTAAGGATCACCTTGTCGATTACGCCCAACGATAACCCCCTTGTGGTCTTGGGTAGGTTCTTAAGCCAGAATTTAATGTTCCGACTTTCTACCTCCGCGCGGGCTTTTTCGGCCCAACGATTGACAAAGGTAATTTCGAACAGCTCTTGCATGTTTTTTGTAGCCATGCCCAACGATTAGACGAAAACTCTGCTAGTGTAAAGATGTTTTTTCCAATGGTAACAAAAAAGCGCCCCAAGGTGATCCAAGGGGCGCTTGTGGTGGTGTTGCGGTGTGGCGTGACTAGTTACCTCCTCGGAATAGTTCCCAAGCTAAATAGGCGGAAAGGAGAGAGAAGAATAGCCAGAGAATTTCTTCGGTCTTGTTCATGGTGTTACCTCAAAAGATGCGTGTTCATAGTCTGGCACAAATATGTAGTGATCTTCACCTCCCCCAGCACAATAACGATCCGCGCCCCAATCCAGCTTTTTAAGCAATTCTTTAGCTGCTGCTTGATGGTTCTCAAAGGAACCGAGCTTGTGATCAACGCCAACAATAACCGAAATCCCAGCGCCCGAAGCCGTAGCTTTATAGCGAGAGCCTTTGTGTGTTGTCGGTCCTAGGTATTTTGTTTTGATGTATTGCATGGCTATTTTGTTCCCTCCCAACTTCTCGATTTGATTTGAAAGGACTTACCCTCAGTAACATCACGATTGTGAGCGTGAATGTAAAGAACACGTGAAACCGTGCTTCGGTAAGCCTCAAAGATCTCACTATCTACGCGCACATCATGTGCCTTTCCTAGATGGTTGATGATATGGAAGATAAAGTCTCCCTTAGGTCGTTCAATGTTACTTTTCATCATAATGTCCTTCCCAAGTTGTATCGTCTGCGAACTTCTCACCGGTGAACTCTTGCGTGGCGCGCATTTTAGCACGTTCAAGCTCATGGCTATTAACATTTAACATTCTAGAAACTAGGCCGATGCTCATTTCTGTAATGTCGCAATGGCAATGCCATTCCTCTTTGAACTCCTCCACAAGCTCGAAAGCTTCCGCGTGGAGTTTCTTGGTGAAGTCTCGAATGGCTTTCCTATCCTTGGCCCTTTGTTGGGCTGTTTTCAGTGTTTTTTTCATA
>Ga0209336_10001409_pt1 | contig 11745 bp, 15 predicted proteins | sample LinPmetageLP32_FD_184042 | JGI IMG/M metagenome (GOLD analysis project Ga0209336, IMG submission 184042) | Marine viral communities from the Pacific Ocean - LP-32 (SPAdes) (version 2) | ecosystem: Environmental > Aquatic > Marine > Oceanic | place: Pacific Ocean | collected 2009-08-23 | reverse complement strand
ACACGTAACAATGACAGATGGGACAAAGATATCAGATGCTATGCACATCAAAGAATTTATAGAAAATGCAAACGCAACTTTGATAAAAGAGATAGAGGGAAAACTTATGGATATTAGAAGTCAGGGTGCGGTGAAACCTCTTAAACTCAAAGCCACCGAAGACCAGATCAAGAAGGGTGCACCGGCAACATACGAGGTACCCGTAACTTTCGACACATCAAATTTTTTCGTATAACCTTGCTTTCACAAACGGAATCTGACATCATTAAAACTTTGAAAGACATGGAAAACGGCCAGAAGGAACTCAAGCACGAACTGGTCAAGATCAGTTGGTACATGAGGGGAGGACTTTCGTACTCCGAGGCCATGGCGTTGAGTCCAACGGAACGTGAGATCATTGCACAACTGGTAAAAGACAACCTGGAAACCACCAAGAAAAGCGGTCAACCTTTCTTCTAGAATATAGTATACTATAATGGTATTACAAAATGCAGATAATTAACACTTACATATGTCCGACAAAGACCTAGTCAAGGAATTCAAAGCCGAACTCGCAGAAATCACAAAAGACCGTGATGATGCTCTGGCGAAAGTCAAGAGCAAAGAGAGCCGGATGAAGCAGGTGTTGATCAAACTGGAACACAGGGAACAGGATGTCCACAGTTGTGGGCAAAAGATCGGTGAGCAGAACAAGGAAATAGCGGAACTCAAGGCTAAGTTGGAGACCAAGACAAGGCTACTAGACGAGGCACTGCAAAAGATAAAGGACATGCATGACGACTCAACCAGAGAGACAGACCCCGACAAAAACATCACGGCCTGACACCGCTAAGAAAATAGTGATCACCGGCAGTGACGGGTTGATAGGATCAAATTTATCAAAACATTTCTTGACGCTAGGACATTGTGTCATCGGCATTGATAATCAGAGCAGGTACGGCGACGTCGCTAGGGATCATCACCAACACCAAAATTTCAAATTTATAACTGAATCGATCACAAACATAGATCTGAATGACCTACCGACAGAGATAGATCTATTCATACACTGCGCCTACGACATCGGTGGCATCAATTACTGGAATCACAGTGAGGCAGAATTCTATTCCAACAACAGGGCGATAAGTCTTGCCGCGATGGATCTACTGTCGAAAAATAAAGATAGCATAGGCAAGGTGATTTGGTTCTCGAGCAGTCAGGTGTATGAGAACACAGATGTCTTTCCAACGCCCGAGCTGTCGGCGGATGATCTACAACCGTCCTCCGGTTACGCCCGCGAAAAGTTAGACAGTGAACGAGAGCTAGAGAGCAGTGACGTCGCGAACAAGACCGTCATCGTGAGGCCCTTCAATGTGATAGGGAAAGAAGAACTGCACACGCCAGGAGATGGCAGGGGTCATGTGGTAGTGGACCTCGCCAAGAAGATAGCAGATTGCGAGGGTGTGAGGCCTATCACGCTACAGGGCAATGGCCGACACACCAGGACATTCACCACGATCGAGGATCTGGTTGGTGCAGTGTCTGTGTTGGCGGACAGGATCCAACAGGGCACATTCAACGTGTGTGGCGACCGAGAACTGTCGATAGCAGATTTGGCCGCGATGATGTGGCGCATCACCTATGACACTGCTCCGATGATCCAATGGGACAACAGGGAGGTCGACAGGGACGTCAGGAGGAGGATCGGTAGCTCGTCCAAGTTGTTCCGTGACACGGGACAAGGTTTATTCAATGACCTAGAGGGTCATCTTCGAGGCATAATTCAACAGTTTTCTAAAGTGTAGACTCAGATTCCAAACATCGGTGCAGGTCCGCCAGCACACGCTGGTTGTGTATGACGGTCATGCCCTGTGACGCCTGCCAGTTCTTGGTCATCTCCGGATTAGTGAACACCGCCTTGAGCCACAGCATCTGATCTATCAGTCGTTCCGGCGTCTCCGCCATGGGCATGTGTGGACGAAAACCGCGATCTAGTAGCCTGTGCCTCTGATTGGCGTTTCCGGCGTATATCCAGGGTATTCCGGCCGCGATGGGATAGAGTGACTTCTCACCTATGTATCCGGAGTACTCATCATTGAAGCAGAAGTTGTCTAGCACCACGGCCACCTGGCAGGAGATCATGTACGGCCTGACTGTGTGCCAGTTGGTGCCGTGGTCAAACCTCTGTGACATTGTGATCTCTGTGTCCCCTGCCTCCATGGTGCGTGGGAGGATGGGTTGGTTCGTGGGTTGTTCGGCGTACACGGGCAGTTGATCACGTGTCCGCGAGACAGCGGGCCTGCTGTAGTGGCTGTTGGTCAGCAGGTTCAGGCTCTCCATGGCCCTCATCACACGTTCGCGATCATGGTTCTCTGTCCCGTATGGCACATAGAAGTCCTTGGTGGCACCGGATCCGTGATCATAGTGCTTGTGGGTGATCTGTGCTTTTTGCAGTGCTGGTATCTGTCTCGGCAACCATGTGTCGTGCACCACGTGCCTGCAGAGTGGGTTGCGTATCTTGGGCCACGTGGGAGGCATGGGCTTCCAGGTCATGACCTCGTAGGGTCCGCCGGAGTCGATGCAGTCAACGGCCTCCACCAATGCACACCATTCGTTGTATTTCACGTACTCCGCCAAGATCACTCCCCCGTGTGTTATTATCTCCGAGACTATCTGTGTGGCGTGCGGTTTTTGGTCCTGCAGGTATTCTGGGTAATTTTTTGTCATTGTGTTGTACTTAATGCATCGTCAGAGACGGCTTACGCCATCTGAAACTTCGCTTACGCTCGTTTCTTTTTTAACTTACGCAGTTGTAAAACTTAATGACGCATTTATGCGTCGCCTGTGGTAGATGAGCAGTCACAATTCGGCTATTTCTAGCCGAACCGACTTGAACCCTGTGGTGAGTTCGCAGTCACTATACATCGCTACCTTAGTTGGGCGGTTGTGCTGTACCCATTTGCTCATTCATTACAACGCGAGCCTACCAAACCCTTGTATAATAGTTTTTGGTAAGCCTGGGGATTTACTTTTTCTAAGAGCCCCATCATTTTTTGCATTTGCATCAACGGATTCACCTGTCGCTTGTTAGCCGCATTTCCGTGCTCACTTCAATGATGCTATGTTTGCCTGTTGGAATTTGTAAAAAGAAATTATAGTTTGCCTATCGCACTTGTTTATACGAGTTTTCTTTCTAGGTCAATCTTTTTGGCTTTAAATACCACGATGCATTGGACATACAAAGGAAAAGATATTACCAACATGCCAGGTGGCGTGGTTGGTTTTGTTTACGAGATAACAAACTCCACCAATGGAAGAAAATACATCGGAAAAAAATTAGCAAATTTCAAAAGGGCAAGGCCGCCACTCAAGGGCAGGAAGAACAAGCGTAGATACAAAGTAGAGTCAGATTGGCAGGACTACTACGGATCAAGCGACGAGTTGACCATCGACATTAACAAAATTGGCAAAGACAAATTCAAAAGAGAGATACTTTTCTTCTGTGCTTCCAAGTCTGAACTCAGTTACATTGAGGCTAGGGAACAGTTCGCACGGAGGGTATTGGAGTCAAACGATTACTACAATGGTCACATACGTGTTAGGGTTCATGGCAAAGGCATCATAACCAAATGATAAAACGTGAATACGGGTACAAGATGTTCGACTGTACTTTACAAGAATGGCAGAACCATGATCTTGACAGTTACGCACATAGGGTAAGTCATACTCCTGGCATCCTTTTCGGATATGTGAAATTTAATTCTATAGATGAAGCAGTGGGATCGATCAAGAACGTGTTCGTGCCGGCAGAACATGGACAACTTGGAGAAATCAAATGGAGGTTGGAAGAGGATCAAACACTGTTAAGAAAGACCATAAGTTTTTCTAACGATGATGACAGTCGACTTAATCAGTTGGCAATCGAACGTGCCTGGGCACTGGGAGGCCATTTAGATCCACGGGTTGAGCAGTTATACTATGACTAAAGAACAAATTATTTTCATGGACACAATCAATGTGAGTCCAATCAACGGATCCTTGATAGAGGTAGACACAGGCACACTTGATGTCATTATAGATGACGCCACGTGGAGTACCAACTGTTGTCTAATAGGAGACAGGATGGAATGGAAGCCGTTGGTGTGGATGATGCATGAAAAAAACAGGATTAAAAAATTAGAAAGGCTGAGGGTGATACTGTGTGAGGCAAAATTGGCAGACCATGTTAAGCAAGAGATTAGGACAATGTTTGACGGCCTGGAGATAGAATTTCACGAACTACTTCTACCAGGCATATATCACGTTTATCAGTGGGGGCAAGACATGGCCAAGCAGTACAAGGACGTGGAACGTGTAAACACCATGTATTACAGCGTGGGTACCATGAGACTGAACAGGTTCTTCTTGGTGCATTGGCTACAGCAAAACAAGGCCAGTAACTTCGGACACCCGCTACTGAACAAGAAGGAAATGGAAGTGTTAAAGCACCCATTGTCCAGACTATGCACAAAAGATTTTGGTAATTATGAGAATGTCAGCAGGAGATTTTTTGGCGAGTGTCATGTAGACACTTATTGGGAAAAGCACGTGGATCTGCTGTTAACGGCTAAAATCAGTATAGTCACGGAGCAACCGCTTTTTGACCATGTTGAAAGATTCTACAGCGAGAAGTTGACGCATTCGATGGCTTGCAAGACACTCCCATTTATCATTAGCAACAAGAATGACAACGAAAACATAAAGGACCTGGGATTTAAACCATACGTTGGTTTTGATTATTCTGCAGAGTCGATTGCCGACTTTGTTGAGAGATGGCAAACACTGCTAGATTCAAACGGACATTTTTTATTAGATGACAAACACGCCAGTGTAATCCTAGAAAAGAATAAAGACATAATTGAATACAATTATTCCGTGTTATTAGACACAGACTGGAGACACAAGGCCCTCGAGGAAATTTCGAACCTACCTACGCTTGTGCGTGATTTTTTGGAAAATAGATTTTTTAACAAATAAAAACCCCCAACTATTTCTAGCCAGGGGCATTATTGATTTTGCAAAATCCAATGATCGATTACGCCGCTGTTTTAGCCGCGTTCTTGATTTCTTGAATTTCTTTTCTTCTCGCCTTGATTAACTTAGCAAGATTGGCAAGTGCTTTTCTGGCTCTAGTTGCAGAAGCCTTTACACCCTTGTCTACAAACTTACCGTTCTCTTCTGAGTAAGTTTGGATCTCAGTCATAATTGACTCGTGTGTTTCATTTGACATAATTTGTCCTTCCTTTGTTGTCGTACGATAACATTAATTAACGTCAATGTAATTAAAGCACGTATGAACTGGTTCTGTCAATAGGATTTTTCTGGTAATTTAATAAAAAAGTTATTTTTCCATCAGTAATAATAACTTTAAATATGGAAAATGTTCCAATCTAAAGTTTTACCACCATTGAGAGACAAACCTTACGGCGGTGCGTGGAGCATACACGACAGCGAAGCCATGGATCACGTGAATGGGTTGACTTACCAAGAGGGAGACAGGAAAAAGTTCATTAACGATTATAGAGATTGGATGAGCCACGGAAAGGACTTTGTTGGTCTTTCGGAATATGAACACATAGATTTTTGTGCGGGCACCACAGAAGCGTTTGGACAATTTTATTACCAGCATATGGACAAGCGTCTACGTCTTTACAAAGGAGAATATTTCTATCATTGGTTAATGGCAAGAAACTATTTCAAACAAAGTGAGGCAATAGGCGAAATACCACTGTCCAAAGATGATGTCGTAGTGATGAGTTGTCCTTTTTCCGGCACAGGGAACATACCAAAAACTTTTTATGAAGTGCTTGATCAGTGTGAAAGGTTAAAGATACCAGTAATGTTGGATCTTGCATACATCAACATCACAGACATTCAAACCTTGAACCTCGATTACGATTGCATAGAAGTTTTGACTACTTCTCTCAGTAAAGTATTTCCCGTAGAAACAAACAGGATTGGTATAAGGTTGAGGAGAAACAACTATGACGATAGCCTTTGTGCATACAATCAAAACAACTATGTGAATCTATATAGCGTGAACATTGGACACAATCTAATTAAGAAATTTGACAACAAATGGTTAACAAAAAAATATAGATCTAGGCAAAAGGATCTTTGTTGGGAACTGGGAATACGAGTTTCTGATAGCGTTATATTTGGTTTGGCAAAAAAAGGAAACTACGACGAATACGATCGAGGTGGAGAATACAATAGGTTGTGTTTCTCTAGATTATGGGACGGAAGGCTACATGATACAACAGATCGATAATGTTGGAAAGTTTGTAGACAAAGGCTTCACTTGGGTGTTGGGAGAAGGATACCCGCAGACTGACTTTTTTGGAGCCCATAACACTTTACATTACCACCATTTCTCACCCAACATAGACTGGATAACTGATTTTGCAAAGAGCACCTTTTCAAAATTTTCTATTACACTTATAAAACAAATGCCAGGAATGGCAATTCCACACCATGTTGATAAATTTTACCATTTCCTAAGTCTACACGGATTATCAGACGGTGTCAAAATTTTCCGTGCAAATATTTTTTTAGAAGATTGGAAATCAGGTCACTACTTTGAAGCAGGTGAAGAGCCTATAGTAAAATGGAAGGCAGGACAATATTGCATACTAGATAACACAGTCTTGCATCGTAGCGGTAACCTCGGCGATGTCGCAAAATACACGGCACAAGTCACTGGCATTAAACTATGATGTCTACGTCGTTTGCGTAGTTTGTAAAACCATTCTCTTTTACAACTTTCAATACTGAATTTACCCTGCTCACTAGTTCGTCTTTGTGTGATATCAAGAATATGTTTTTCTTTTGGGTCCTACTCATGTCTTTTAGTACCGCCATTGAACTTTCAACACCTGATATGTCCATACCTGCATCAACCAACTCGTCTATGAACAGCAAGTTGATCTGTTGATAAAGGCTTTCCCACACATCTCTGAAGGCCCAACTTAAACTTAGGATCAATCTGTTCCTTTCGCCTCTGCTTAAATTATCAAAGTCTAGTTCTCTGCCTAACTCCTCAATACGTACCGTGAGATCTGATTGGAAAGTCACGGTGTGTGGCAGTTTTACCTTGCCCAGGAAGTATGCTAATCTTTGATTTAAGTATGTCAAGTTCTGTTCTATAATCCTTGTTCTTATGAAAGAGTCTTTAGCAGTCAATAATTTATATAGAAAGTCTTGGTGTCTGTGTAAGTCTTCCAGTTCGTTTGCCTTGTCGTAGTCAATTTTCTGTATTGCAGTTTTTTTCATTTCTGCAATCTGTTCGGCATACGTGTCTTCTTTCTTTTCAGTTTGTGTTAGTTGCCTTTGCAAATCCTTCAGAGATCCTTTATGGTTGTACGCTTCGTCCATTGTGTCATAATACGTGTCCGGCGTTTGTCCAAGGTCTCCCACTTCGTCTATGCCGTGTTGTATTTTTGCAAGATCGCTTTTTAATTTTGTAACATAGTCTGTTGATTCTTTAAGTTGTACCTTCAGTTTGTCTACCAGATGAGTGTGTTTATCATCTAACAGTTCTTGTTCACATGTGGGACATTTCTGTTGTGCCGCGTATTCGAGATCAGCGTTTGTCTTTGCCACGGTGCTTTCTGCTTTTGTAAGGGAGTCTTCGTGATATGCTTTTTCTTTCTCTAGGCTTCTCAGCATAGTCTGTAATTCATTTCTTTTCTGTAATTTTTTGTGCTTTGCTATCTCAATTTCACTGTCTACTTTTTCTAGTTCTGCTATTGCTTCTTTGAAACTTGTGACGTCGTCATCTTTTTGTTTTGCCCAAGCGTTAGATCTTATTTGCAGGCTTTCTATGGATTCTTGTATTTTTTCATTACTAGCAACTCTGGCATCTATTTTAAGTTTCTCCTCGGTCAACATCTGTTTTGTTGCTTTTTGTTTTTCCTTCAACAGATCTGCTTTCTGTGACAGTAGTGTGATGCCAAGTAATTGTTCTATAATTTCTCTTTGTTCTGCTTGTTTCGTGGACAAGAACGGTTGTGTGTATGTGTTCAGTGCAATTATATTTTTGAACATTGAATGGGTCATGCCCATCAACTTGTTTATTTCCACTTGCGTTTCTCTGTTTTCACCTTGTGCTTCGTTGTTTTCTGTCTTTTGTTCTATGTCATTTGCATAGAATCTAAATATCTGTGGTTTACGTCCTCTTTCTATTGTGTATGTGATACCGTTTTTTATAAATTTTACACCCACCAACATGCCTTTTTCGTTGGTCTTGTTAACAAGGTTGTCTCTCCTTATGTTTGTCAGTGCCTCACCAAAGAACACGTATGATAGTGCGTTTATGATTGTGGTCTTTCCTGTCCCGTTTCTGGCACCTGCATCATCGCCACCTAAATCCATGTTCTCACCAATAACCAACACTAGACTCTTATTGGAAAAATCTATTGCTTGGGCCTGATTACCCACGCTCATAAAGTTCTTTACTGTAAGTTCTTTAATCGTTAACATTCTTTTTTCTTCTACGTTTCTTTTTACCTAAGTTTTCTACAAATTCATATTCAGCCAGTGGTGTAGATAATGTGTTATCTTCCATCTGTTTCTTCCATTTATTATAACCTTTAAGCCATTCTTCCTGACTCATTGGTCTTGCGAGGAACTCGGATAGTGTTTCCCTTGTCCATGTTGGTTCTTCAAACTCTCCTTTGAGTGCTTTAATCAATTTCCTTTTACTAATTTTTTTACTAATTTTGGACATCTAGATCATTGTAAATTGCTGTTAAGACATTCTTGTCATATACCTCTGAGTCAACACCCTGCAACTGCTTCACAACTATTTGGTCCACGCTATCAAATTTCTGCACTTCTACCAACGGTTGTTGTGCGTTGTCCACCTGCTCCGGTATCAGTTGTAGTTCTCTCAGTTGGTATTTGTCTATGAATGTTTCTCTTACAAAGTTTGCCTCTTCGTAACTAATTTTTATATCCAGTGTCACCCTCACGTACATCTTTGGTTTTAGATACTTGTCCGGATCTTCCAGCAGTTCTGAGACTTTGATAGTGATGTATCTCGGCATGTCGGGCCAGTTTATAAATTTTGGTTTGTTGCCATAGTCGATTATCATCATGCCACGATCATCATCCCAAGCGTCTGCGTAGTTGTGTGGGAAAGCGTTGCCCATGTAGGTCACGTTTTTCATGTACTGTCTTTTGTGGAAGTGTCCTGAGAACACCTGTCCACAACCTGCAAAATGATCTGTTTGTATTCCGCCAACATCTGGCATTTCCACCATTGCATTCATTTTGAAGTAAGGCAATTCAAAGTGCCCGAACACATACTTCTGTTTCATTTTTTCAATTTTTTTCCATTCGTCTTGTACGACCCATGGTATGATTGCAACGTCATCTTCGACTATCCACTCATTTACAATGTGTATGTTTGGGATATTCCTGATGTACTCCATAGAATTAATTTCTCTTTTATCTCTGTAATATAGATCGTGATTACCCATTATCACATACACATTTTCAAATGCCGCACCAAGTCTTTCCATGTTAGACACTGTGTAGTTCATTGTGGAAACGTTTGTTGCTGATCTGTGGTGATGCCAATCACCTAGGAATATACAGGTTTCACATCCGTGTAGTTTGGCCTGTTCTATAAACCATTTGACGAATTCCTCACAGTCGTCGTTGTGAATACGACTGTTGCCTTTTAATCCGAAGTGTATGTCAGTGAAACACGCTACTTTCTTAAAGAACATATATTACCATTTCTTTTTCACTATTGGTTTGTGATCGGTCATGTCTATTTTGTTTTTGAATTTGACCTCATCGAAATCATCTGAGTCCAGTTTTCCTTTCTTCTTTAAGGTCTTGTTCAATTTCTTTAATGTGGTCTTGTTGACCTCATGCACGTCACCGTGTGCTGTCTTCATCCTTTTCTGGTATGAAGGTCCTGCCGTCTCGTTCTCGTTCTGTCTTGTGAAACTAGGCATCATGCCGTTGTACTCTAACAGGTCGTCCCTGATTGCCTGATTTTTCTTTTCGATGTTCAGTATCCTTGTGAATGAATTTGTGATGGCCGCCGTGTAGTATGCGAACGGATTGTCTGATTTGGACTCGTCGAACTGTAGTCCTATCTGACTCAGTTGCATCAGTGCCTGTGATTGCATTTCGTCATTGTACGTGTATCCTCTCCAGTTTGCCCTTGTGCCATATCTCTCACACAACTTCATGTACATCATGGCCAGTTGGTTGGTCATCTTGCCATGGTCGGTAGAAAAGTGCCCGTTGCTCATGCCTCCTATCCAGTGTGATTTGCCCACGCAAATCAACCTTCCCTTTTTATCAAATCTGTAGTGTTGGAAAGGCGGAAAGTTTACCTTGCTGTGATGATCCGCTGTGGTCTTTGGATTCTTCTTTCTCTGGTCGTCCATGGGTATGTGATCAAACATCATGACCCTGAACACTAGATCCGTCTTGTCTATTTTCCTCGGTGGCACAGTGTAGTCCACTAGTTTTATCTTCTTCAGTCCCGCCGCCTTGGCCTCTTCCCATGCTTCCTGGGTCAATCGTTTGGCCTTGGCCTTACGTGCCTGTGCAACTGCACTTGCATTGACTTTCTTTAAATTCTGCACTATTAAGTCATACTGTGAGTCCTCTGGGGTCACATATGAGCAATAGGTGTTCTTGCTGGCGTGTATTTGGGCCAACAGATCTCTGTTGTTTAGGTACTTGACTCTTTTCATAAATTCTCTACTTTATATTAATTGAAATGACCACAAACAGGCCTGTTGAATCGTGTCGTATGGTGAATTAAGTGTGCCTAGAATAATGCCTATAAATATAGTTTAAGTATACGAAATTTTACAAAGGAAAGCAACCATTTAGATGGCACTAAACAGCGTAGGAAAAATAATAAAAAACGTGGGAACGGGTATATTCAACAGGACCCTGGGCAGGCTCACAGGTGCAGGTATTTCCACGGACTCGAGGATAGTTCGGGCAAAGGCCAAATGGTCCGGACGTGGCGACAAGACAGACTGGCGTGTGCGACTGCAAATACCAAACGGGGCAGATGCGGTGTATGATTCCATACTGGCCAACAACGACCTCCTAGCACCTTTGATTCCATCACGTGGCATATTCTGGCCGCTGACACCGGCTGTGGTGATACAGCATTCGGCCAACTACAATCCATTGGCACAGACACACAGCAATTACCCATTCCAAGCATATCAAAACTCACAGGTAGATTCACTGAACATCATTGGAGAATTTCCAGTGCAGAATTCAGATGATGCCAAACACTGGGTAGCCACAGTTAATTTCCTAAGGACAATCACTAAAATGTTTTTTGGAAAAGAGGATGGAAATAAATTAAAAGGCAATCCACCACCAATCTTGCACATGTCGGGTTATGGTGATCACATGTTTAGTAAAGTGCCGGTTATTGTTAATACATTCAACGTGGAACTTAGACCAGGCATAGATTACATATCAACCAAACAGGCCTCCCAACCATATGTACAAACCGCCGCCGACGTAGGTGGCTATGACGAGGCAGGTCTAGATGTTGCCGATACTTCGTCACAGTCATGGGCGCCGACTTTATCAAACATTTCTGTGCTGGTTACACCGGTCTACAGCAGAGAGTCAATCAAGAACTTCTCTCTGTCACAATTCGCACGTGGAGAGCTCAACGGCAAGGGCACTGACGAGATAGGATTCATCTAATGGCCAAGTATTCATCAA
>Ga0209336_10001408_pt1 | contig 11748 bp, 3 predicted proteins | sample LinPmetageLP32_FD_184042 | JGI IMG/M metagenome (GOLD analysis project Ga0209336, IMG submission 184042) | Marine viral communities from the Pacific Ocean - LP-32 (SPAdes) (version 2) | ecosystem: Environmental > Aquatic > Marine > Oceanic | place: Pacific Ocean | collected 2009-08-23 | reverse complement strand
ATCTACGCCCTTCTCCTTGTCTAGCAGGTTCTTTACAATACCAAGACCTCCCTTATCTGGTAAGAGGTCTCCTACGAGGCTTAAAATGCCTGGAGCCTTGGATTTGAGCCAATCCCCTAGCTTGGTGTCTTTAATCTTCTCCACGTAGCTTATCGTATTGTTTGTTGAACATCATGACTATCTTTCTCTCTCTTTCCATAAGAGCTTGAACCTTAGATACCCTCTCTTCGTAATCTCTTATTTTTCTTGCGGATCTCTTCTCAGCCCTAACAACCTTAAGGGCTTTGTTTATTTTCTTTAGATACGCATCCAGAGGTCCGATAGATTTATATCTATTTCCAGGGTCTTCAACTCTATCTGACTTGTATTCAGCGACAAGCTGTTTAACTTCAACTTCTCTTTCCTTAAACTTCTGCATATCATAGTACTTTGATGGTTCTCCGTACAGGATTCTAAGGAAAGGAACATCATTGAAGTCAAGATCCACTGGATTCTCGTAAGTATCTGCTGCTATCTTTCTTCCAGTCTCTATGGATCGCTCAACGAACTTACCAGTACCACCCATAAAGTATTCCATTATGTACCAGCCTCCGTCAGGATTTACATCAACAACTCCTGGAACCTTCTCGGATCCTCCTGTAGCTTCATTAACCCAGCTAAAGAATTGCTTTATCTCTTCTGGAGACCTGAAAGACATGGATGATTTTGGCTTAGGCGTTCCAAATGGATATTGCTCAGCCATTACTGGACCTCCAAAGTAGGTTTCGTTAAACGCGAATGCGTCAAAGAAGGGTTTGAAAGCTGTAGGGATAGCTGACTTAGCTGTCATTCTAGCCAGGTTTTCTGATTGACCAAAGCTCACTGGAGAAAAGGCATTAATCATGGTTGAAGCCATAAACCCTAAGCCCTCCAATGCTGGTTTATCCCCTGACGCAACCTCTACGGCTACCGATCCTGCATTAGCGAAGATGTTGTATCCGTATGGCATAGGGATCTTCCAGTAGTTCTCACCATCTGGACGCATGATGATCATGTTTCTTTCTTTAACGTAGTCGGGGATCTTATTGAAGAATAAAACCTCATCCTCGTCTTCATCTGAAGCCGCCCTGTTAAGCAACGTAAGCAATCCGTTCATGATCACCATACCGAGGGCAGCCTTCTGAGATGTTGATGCTCTTTCATACCACTCCCTGTTGGATCCGTCAGGACGCTGTATAGGTTTAGGATTTACTAAAGACCTCCCTAGCCTTGCTGTACCTTGAACAGACGCGTTAAAGAACAAGAATGTAGAGTTCATTGCGGCACCCCACTCACCTTGTTTGTTGAAGTTTACGGTTATGTTCTTTGCAAACTGAGCCGCCTTACCTCTGCTTACTCCAGACTCTCTTGCGGCTATGTAAGAAGACAAGCGTATGCTGTTCTCAAATGCGTCGTTCATTCCCTCGATAAACTCAAGACCTTTTTTAACGCCACCAATAACCTTCTGAGCTTTAGTCTCTCCACTATCATCAATCTCCAAGTCTGAGGCTATATCCTCTAAGCTCTTCTGATAGGCCCATCCAGTCTTTCCTCCATCTTCTTTAAAGTCTTCATAGTACTTCATGATGAGCGGATCGCCTTTAGCTCCGACCTCTTCTCTAATCAAAGCCTTCAATGAAGGGGATACCATTTTAAATATCCTTGCCATAGCGTCGGTGCCGTTAAGGAATCCACCCTCAATCTCAGCTTCAGAAGAAGCATTAAATACAGCCGACTGAATATCACGAGAGAAGTTACTCAAGATAAACTCAGGGTTTCTAGACGTAAATGCAGCCCTCAACCAAGAGTTCAGGGTCCCCATATACTTCACGAACAGATTCTTCTGAGGAAGATTCATGGTCCTCAATGACTGAGCATATGAAGCATCCTTAAATCGAATAGCCTTTTGGACTCCGTTTACACGTACAGAAACAATGTTAGGATCATCTTCTCTATAGTTGTCTTTTTCCTTATCCAGGATAGTCCATACATCTTGATTGGGGTTATTTTCCGCAAGCTTAAACAAGGCGTTCATGGCTTCGTTTGTTCTACCCTTAATGTTTACTGCTGCATTTTGAGAAATGACCTGAGCAACTATATCAACAGACTCTGTTTTTCTACCCTTAGCTTTCTTGGTTGTGGCTCCAGACACACTAAATCCAGCGCCTCCGCTAGGATATGGTGAGAAATCAATACTATCCTCGTCCTTAGCCATCCCTTGAAGAGGCACGTAATTACTAAACATCTTCTCGAACGCATCAATAGTCTCCTGGGTTTCCAGTCCAAGCTCTACCATTGTGTTACGTGTCATTTGCTGAACGTTCCTTACCGTAGCGGCCACTCTTTCTAGCTTTGCTTTTTTGTCAGCGCTTATCCTAAGTAAGGTTTGATCCACCCAAGCATCGGACTTACCACTACCCTCTTCATTTTCTCCGTCTGTTCTTTCTAAAATTACAGCATTACGTTCTTTTGCGTGAAGAGCGTACATGTATTCGTCAACCTCTGCAATTGTAAGACCCTCCTCTCTAAGCTGTTCGGTTATCTGGTTTGTGATCCCGTCAAGAACTTCAAGATCATTGGCAGCTCTTCCGTACATTCTCTCCTCAGCCATTCTGAAATCTTCTGACTCCTTGACTTGACCCCTTGTCTTCTTGGCTACATCTTCCTGTAGTTTAAACACTCTCCTATACTTGTCCTGAAACCTAACTAGCCACTTATCTGTAAGATCTTTATTTCTAGACTGATCTCTTTGAGCCCATGTAGCTCCACCAACATCCCCTATGTTGTTTTTTCCTTGACGAGAAAACATAACCAACCTTGTGTCAGGTGTAGGGGTTTCAATCTCATACCAGGCGTTATTCCTTTGATCTTTTTCAATTTTAACCTCTAACCCCATAGACTTAAGGGTTTTTGGTAGGTCTCTATACCTCTTCCTCAAAGGAACCTGATCTGCTAGAGCGTCTTCTCCTTCACTCCACCACTGGATAGTAGCAGCCGTACCCTCTGTAGGAAACCTTACAACCCTTGAGCCATCACCTTGGGCTTTCTTTATAGCATACCTAATAAGCTGCTTTTCCCAAGAGTTTTTAGCCGATGAAACCCCCTCCTTTATGTCCCTATCTACTTTACTTCTGTTTTCTTCAACAGCTTCTACAACCCTACCATAAGCTTCTTCTCGTTCTTCCTGAGTCATACTCTCAACATCATCTCCATCCCAAACGATGTCTGAAATTGTATCAGAAATATGGTCAATCGTAATAGATACATCTTTAGCAAACCTACCAAGGTTTGTGTCCTCCCCTTCTTGGATAAATGGATATCTGTTAAATGTATCGTCTATAACAGCCTCAATCTGCTTGTCAGTAGAGTTTATTGGAGCGTTGAGTTCAGAAGTGGCGTACTGCCTAAGCATAACCCTAAACGCATTTACATTGAATTCAGGATTGTTTTCTAGAGCGTTACTTAAGATGTTAGCGACATTAGGTTTTTTCGTTAAGTTCTTCTCCGAGACTGATTCAATGCTTTCAGAGATGTCACTCCAAAACTTAGGGATTCTAGCTTCTTGACTTGATCCTGCGGCATCAACAAGCATAGACCTGTATTGACTGTAATTGTCAACAATATACTTAAGTAGATCTAGGTTATCTACGCTGATATCAAACTCATCTGAACCATAATCAGAAACTATAATGTCATCGGTAAGGTCGTCATTGAACGCATCCTTCAGGCCTCTCTGGTATGTATCTGACTGTAACTCAGAAACATAGGTCACTCCAGGGTTGTCTGGGTTAGTGAACATCCGAATGTGCGCGTGAGTAGGAAATCTAAAGTGATCTTCAAATATACCAGGTGTCCCGTAGACCTCTGAGTCACCTAGGAATGGAACTGTAACAGACTTAGCCTTCCTGTATGAACTGCCCAAGACCCTTTCAAGGCCATAATCTGAGTGATTTTTTGAATCATCAAGAGGCTCCAACATCTTGCCATCGAAGAACATATCAAACTCCTCCTTAGGAATAAAGTCGCTATCAGGGAATTTCTCAATAAGATCTGAAATAACAAGCTGCTCTGCTTTCGAGCCCTTACCTGCAATCTGCATTAGTTGATTCACAGATACACCTTTCACTCCAGACTTCTCGACAACTTGCTTTGAAACTCTTCCAGAAGCCTTAGAATAAGAGATAGAGATAGGACCCTGTATATTTCCTGGTTTAGCAGACTTGCTTTTAGCGTCTGAGATATTGGCAATGCCTTCGAATATTTCGTTTATAGGGTACAGGTCTGGCATAAACTTCATAGGAGTTTCAAACTCAGTGCTTTTAGACACAAGAGCCCCTTTAAATCCAATGTCACCAGGAATTTCAGCGGTAGTTAGATTTAATTCTGGAACTTCAACATCGGGTTTGTCTATGTCCCACTTCTCAGGTAAAGTGTAGGGAATCATCCTATAGGCAATGAGATGTCCAGACGTTTCTTGAGTTAGATACGGGTCTAATAGGCCTTTTTTAGAAGCATAAGAAAAGGCACCCGTGGAGGGAATTAATTCGGAAATTCTATTTACAAAAGCTTTTTTGGGACCAGAAAATGGGTTTTTAAGTTCCCCCGTAATCAAGGAATCAAGAACCTTGTTTACGTCAGACATAGTCTTTAGGTTCCACTTATATTTAAATGAAGGCCTTCCTGGACCTTTCGCCTGATCAGCCCCTGCCTCCTCTTCTTTAAGGTTAAATAACTGAATGACTAGATTTCGCCCACCTCGTATATTGGTAAATCCTATTTTGTCAGACGACTGATTTAAGTACCCGTTTATTAGTCGAACCACTTCCTCCTCTTTATTTACTCCACTCTCAATATTGGAGTTTATTTTGTTTTTGACATCGAGGGCTATTTTAGAGGCTACATATGGATTTCCAGCTATTGCTTTATCACTTAAATTATTGAACGTTATAGCGACCTGCCCTCTTTCTCCTGGCTTTAATCCCTTGGATATAGCATCCATAGTGGCCTGTTTTTCCAATACTCCCTTAATAACACCAGCATCTTCTTCTGTCAGGTGAGATGTAATTATTCTGTTCCCCTTCAGAGCCTCTTCGGTCCCTCTAGCTGTAAGTCTTATTTCATTTTGTTTTTTTATTCCGCTTGGATTTTTTTTCTCTTTCTCGATCCAGGTGGTATCGTAACCCAATTGAACACCCCTCACTCCATTCAATTCTTCCGCTGAGCCAACATTCTTTTTACGTCCTTTAGTGAAGTGCCTCATGTGCTCTTTAGAGGCTTTAATCCCTTTTGTTTTAGCGAACGTAACGTTACCGTCAGCTATAGCGTCTCCGCTTCCTGCTTCGTTAAACCTTACTAACCCGCTCATATTAAACAGCTTTGGATTCTTTTCTTTAGAGATGTAATCCTCTCTAAGGGACCTCATACCATCAAGCTCTTCTTTTGTAATTCCTGCGTCTATAACCGCCTGAATGTTTTTCTTAGCAATTACAAGCCCCTCAAAGTCCAATTCGCTGGTAGCGCTACCCTCAGGGTAGAAGTCACCCAGCATTGTGTAGACATTAAGACCATTTGACCGCCATAAATCACCAACCTCTTTAGAGAGTTCTGAATATTGAACTCGGACTTCAGAATCAACAGCCTGGTCCCTCATCCTTCGGTCACCCCTGATCTGCTTAAACGTTGGTATGCGATCCATCCTAACCTTATTCCCCTCTCTGTCAACCTTAGGTTTAGGGGGGTTAATCGTATGTTTCTTGCCATCCTTGATAAAGTACATGTTAGTTACGATACCAGGATACTCTTGGTTAGCTGTTATTTTGTTGTACCAATTCCTAAAATGAAAGAAATCGTTTACGTTTATCTTCTGAGGAATTCCAGACTTTCCTCTTGCTTCGGTAAAAGCGAAGTCAGACTCCTTCCCTGACTGTCTATCGAAGTTATAGTATATCGTCTCGTTCTTCAGGTAGTTGTAATCACCCTTAGATCTAGATAGGCTAGGCTGTTGATTAGCGGGCGCTTGTTGCTGAGATGATTTCGAATCAATCTTTACAGACCTGCCTTGAAGAATGTTAACCACCTGATTAGCAACAGAGAAGAGATCCTGCTCGTTGTTAATTACCCTAGTGCCTTTTCGGAAGTTACTGTTGAACCAGTCGATAATCCTCTGAATAACACTTCTATATCTATCCTTGCTCTTTCTGTAGTCAATAAAGAAAGCCGCTATAACCTCCTCCTGTTGTTTAGCCTCAGACTGGTCGGAATACTCAGACCTTACTCTATCTATAAGGGCTCGTAAGGCTGAGTTGTTGTCTGCAATAGATTCAAGCTCGTTAAAGAATTCTTCTCTTTTAGTCCCGTTAGGACCAAAGAAATCGTACAACATGTAGTGAGTGATGAGCTCCTCCGAAACAAGATCAGTGGCAGAAGGTATCCTGTAAGAAGACCCTAGCTTAGTTGCAGCTTCTTTTACGCTTTCTGTAAACTCAGTAGAGTTTGTGTCTAGCAAGTGTATTCTAAGCGGCTGTCCATCACCACCCATCTCAACGGCTCCAAAAACAAATTCACCAAACTTAAGAGGGGACATGTTGCTCACTTCTCTGAGCGAAGCCTCCAAAGATACTTGAGTCCTGTGGTTACGAATAGAGCTCCCTTTACCTCTTGATACAATCCCCCCGACAGCTTTTGTAACTCTATTTATAATAGACTGATACTCAGTAGACAAGCCAGCATCTCTTAAGGATTCTGGTGTGATGTTGTCTATCTCTATTTCAGCAAAATCTGCAACGTCCTCTGTAGACGCTACTGGGGCTTCTTCCGCTAATGGCGACTCTGTGTCTATTGGGTCCTCTTCTGTTGGCGTAGCCTCAGCCGTTACTTCCGACTCATCGAATAAAGAAAGCTGTTGCCCTTCCTCTTCTTGAGGTGCCTCCTCCATCTCTTCGTTATCAGAGGCTTCTTGCGCTGCAACTTCTTGAGGATTAATCTCTACTACATTTCCGTCAGCAGCTTCAACGGTAATTGTCCCGTCTGATCTATCTGTAGGCGCAACTACTCCTTGAATCTCCTTTTGCTTCTGCTCTGGGGTCATAATCTCGTAGTCCTCACCTATCTTCTTGATCCTGCTCTGAACCTCTCTTAGCTCGGACCTCTCCCTGGAGCTCATTCTCTCCCCCTTGCTATTTACTCTATTTTTAAGATCAGATTCTTTCTGAAGAAGCCTGAACAGTTGCTTTTGAGTAGAAAGATTAGCGTCTTCTGGAATCTGCTTAATGACTTCTTGAAGCTTTTTGTTTGATTTACCTTCGGCTTCATATTCCTTAGCCGTCATCTCTCCCTTAAGGACTTTTTGCCTGTTTTTTACATCAATCAGATCAAGTAATCCGTCGTCACGCATCATGCTTAGGTTAAGCATCTCTTTGTCTGTGAAGCTATTTCTTCCAGCCCTGTATATGGCTCCGCCACCGAGCATGAAAGCGCCAAGCCCTTCGTGATAAGCAGACGTTAGAACTTGTTTAAAAAACTCACCAGTAGTCTCAGAAACCTCAAAGTTGTCTGACTTTTCACCCCACTGATTGTAGGCTTTCTTTAACAACTCTGAAGAAACTTCCTGTAAAGCACCAGTCTCTGCTTCAGCCAAGAAAGCAGAAGTCCCCGCTAGTCCTGCACGCCCTACAGCGCTTTTAACGTCTTGCTCTATAATCTCGTAAAGAGTCTTAGCCCCAACATTAGAGCCAGCCTTTCCTATTGCTCTTGCTACGATTTTACTCGTGATTCCACTAAACCCTTTCATATTGCTAAAGCCATATCTCTCTAGGGCTACCTGGGCAAGAACATAAGGAACAGTAAACTTTAGTTTTGATTCAGCTGAAACGTCTTTCCATTCATCTCCAGACATCATCTCATCAGCATACCTCATTGTTTGACCAGTGAGGGCCAATATGTTGAAATACTTAGACGGACTTATGAAGGATGGAAGCGACTGCATTACACCGCTATACACCTGAGTTAATGTATTCCTACCCTCAAACTCTTCTACCCTTTCTTTTGTTAGCCCGTGACCAGCCCTGACAGTATTAGCCCAATCAGTCCAGTCGGCTGCCTCTGCCGACTCCTCATAAGCCTGAGCAAATGACTGATCAGCAAGAGCGTAAACCCCCCTGCTAGCTATATCAGCAGCTACCTTACCCATAGCGATCCCAATCTGAGAGACACCCTCCACGACAGTCTCTAAGCCAGGACCCATAAAGTGGTATGTCATCATACCTAAGGTAGAGCCTTGATCCTCTTTTAAAGAGAAGTATCTACCGACATTTGAGTCAAAGGCATCACCCTTTCTTTTTACCTCCGCCTGGCTATTCTCAAGGTCTTTCTTCATGTCCCTTAAGTCCCCAGCTATTTTGTTTGCAGACTCTTGATCACCCTGAGCAACAGCCACATCGTAGGCGTTCAAGAACTCATCGTACTGCCTTAACCCTTCTTGTGTTCTTTTTGCTTGATCTTCAATAGACTTTGCCTCTTCTTTTATTTGGTCAACATTATCGAATGTAGTCGTGCTTAAGAAGTTTGCTTTTGCTAAATCATTGATGCTGTCAGTATCCTCAATCATGTTTTTATTCATGAAAGAAACCAGATCAGCAGCCCTTGTCTGGTATTCAGCCTCTACCTGATCATCGGAAATAAATGACTCATTAATGTCTCTGGACTCACCAAACCTAAACTTAGATGACTCTCCGTTAGGGGCTGTAACCTTTATGAAGTCAGCGCCTGGAGTTGATTCGTTAAACTGAAACCCGTACCTACTATACTTGTTGTTAAGGAAGTTAACAGACTCTTCCTCGCCCTGCTTAACCACGCTAGTGTTTATTAACCCTAGGTCATTATCAAAAGCACCCTTAACCTGATCTTCTTTAATAGGCTGAAAACCAGCGTATGGGTCGGAGTTCTTAGGTTTCTTCTCTTGAATGTATACGTTAGGATCTGACTTTACAGGTATCTGCATCATAGCAGAATCAAAGTCGTTTCCTGATAGCCCTGCAAGTTGAAAGTATCTAGAAGCTTGCTCAGCCGATAGGTTACCTCTTTTAGCTCTTTCGATGTAGTTTTCTAGGTCTTTTTCATCCATACTACAAATATAGGCAATGAAGGCTATTACTATCCTCTACCTATAGCTCTACTCACAGTGGAGGTTATCCTATCAATTAAACCTCCGTTTTTCATTTTAGGTGAAGACATAAATTCTCTTTCGTATTCATCCTGTTCGGAATCAAGAGCTTTCTGCTTCAGCTTCTGATCTTCAATTGCTTGTTTCCTGTTTTGGAGATTTCTCTCATCTATACTCCCCTTAACTTCCTGCATATTCAGGCCAGACTGATCAAACAGATATTGAATGATATCTTCGTCTAATCCGTTTTCTTGCTGCATAAGAGTTTCAACCATAGCTGGGGTGGCTAATATAGTCTCCATGAAATCCTCTTCTGATACCTCACCTAATGGATCTTCAGGATCAGAGACATCTCTGGTTCCAGATATAGTGACAAAGATTCTTCCTAATCCATCAACATTAAACCCTACAATCTCGGTACCTGACTCTAGATCCAAACTAGTTACTGGATCTGTTAGCTGAAGCATTCTATCAATTCCGTTAGTTACGGCCTCTTGAGGAAGAGACCCAGGACCACGCCCTACTGGGTCACCCTCATCAACAGCAAGCCCGTCTGTAGGCATGTCCCCAGGGACAAAAGCTCCAGATACAAGTGAGTTGTATCTACCCCTCAAGGTCTCAGACTCGTCCATCGGCTCCACCTTAGGCTCTCCGTAATGCGTCTCAAAAGACGCCATAGCCCCTCTGTAGAACTCCTTTAAAGCAGGATCTACTATAGTTGAATCTTTTAAAAGGTCTTCTAAAGGATCTGTGTTTCCGTTCTTTTTAGCCCAATCCTTTACAATCTTTCTCCTTAGTTTAGGGTCCATTGCCTTCTCCTCTATCCAAGCCTTAGCGTCTTTTCTTCCGTCAGGAAAAGCATGACCTTTTGCGCTAGTTTCCATCCACTCAAATCCACCCTCGAAGTCCAACTCGGAGAGCTTAGGCATAAATGGATTTTGAGGTCTCTGGTACTGATCTAAAGGAATTCTGTTGCCCCCCTCGATAAGCATAGGCTGTCCTTGCTCGTCAAAGATTAAGTCCTTACCCTGGGATAGCCCCATGTAGGCCATCTCATAATCCTCCTTTGTTTTCTCGTCTCTATACCCTTCATCTTCGTAAGGGTCTATTCCAGATATCCTCTGGGTGGCACCCATGAAGCTGCCTGGCTTAGCACCCTCGCTTGCTTTGCCGAAGTTCTCGGTCTTATAGGATTCTGAGGCGTCTATGAAGTTAGTAAGCTGTTGAGTCATCTGCTGAAACTCAATCATCCTTTCAGTGCTGGAAGCGTAGTAATCTAAATTGTCAGTAAGTTGACCAGCCCACTTCTGGGCGACAGAATAATCACCACCAAACATAGTGGTAGAGTCTGCCGTCTCAATCATAGAGGCCATTCCCAAAGCCTTCTGCTGAGCTTCTTGCTGCCTCTTGTCTATGTTGCTGAGCTCGTCTCGAAAGCCTTTGAACTGATCCTGGCCTTGCTGTGGAAGCGCATATTTTACTACTCCGTTACTCATTTTCTATTTCTCATTGCGAACTCACGCATTAGTTTGCGGAAGTACGGTGATTCTTTTGCGGCCTTCTTCTGCTGTTCTGGGTTAAGGATAGCCTCACCTCCAGTCATCTCCCCAATCTTAGCCCCGTCCTTCATCATGTCGATGGGGTTGCTCTCATGAGAAAACTCACCAGGAGTAATAGAGCCTCCATTTTTCTGATTACCTGGATAGGTAAATAGAGGTTCTTGAGACCCAAAAGGATCTAAATTGTAGCTATCCGTATTAGGGAGGCCAGTTACTTGCTGTCCTACGTTTAACATGTCGTCAGACATTACGGATTTAAACTGCCTAGGATCAATTGTTAACCCCATTTCTCCAATTTTTTGAGAGGCTAAAGATGGGTCTGGGGTGGTACCACTAAGCTTGGCAAACATACCCTGTCCAAACATACCTAGTCCCGATCCAATAAGTTGTCCTGTTGCTTGTTGCTTACCAGCTAGAAGTCCTCTATTCATCGCCTCAGCCCCTCTTAGGGCTTCAAACTCGCTGGCCGCTAAGTTCTGACCAAGCATTGTGTTTCTCATATCCACGTTCTGCTGAACGCCAGCGTACTTACCAAGTGCTGATTGCTGCCTATCTGCTGACCTAGCCTCTACTCCCATCCTAGACTGTGCCGCTCGTCTCTGAGAAGCGCCCAACCCACCAAGGAGTGCTTTAGCCCCACCTGACTTCAAGGCTCCAATACTAGAAGCCTCTTGCTCCGCCGCGATTTGTCGCTCCATATCAGCTGCTGGATCTTGCTTAGACATAGCCAAGTATTGGTTCCAAGCGCTACCCACCCCGTATTGAGGCATGTCCTTCTTAAGCTGATCAAAATTAGCTGAAATCTCGTCCGTACTTTGAGTTAAAGTGTCAGATGCTTTCTTAGCGCCAAAATATTCTGCTGCCGCAGGCCCCAATGCACCAAGAAGCTTACCGCCACCTTTGATTAGCATTGCTAGTGTTACTGGATCCATTTTACAAATATAGTTATTATTGACCTAAGGGGTGATGACTCTTAGAATCAGTTATGTGAGTGTTTATACAATACAGCTC
>Ga0209336_10001407_pt1 | contig 11752 bp, 22 predicted proteins | sample LinPmetageLP32_FD_184042 | JGI IMG/M metagenome (GOLD analysis project Ga0209336, IMG submission 184042) | Marine viral communities from the Pacific Ocean - LP-32 (SPAdes) (version 2) | ecosystem: Environmental > Aquatic > Marine > Oceanic | place: Pacific Ocean | collected 2009-08-23 | reverse complement strand
GTCAAGGGCATATCCACCTACTATAACGAAGACGGTAAGCCCACCGGACAGTGGGTCAAATCAGCGACGGACGAAGAGCGCAGAGCAGAAGCCCTCCTTGAAGCGGTAGAAAATGCCGCCACGGCATTGCCTAAGTTCAAACCAGCCAAGTCCCCAAAACAAATCGACGAGAACCTAGCCTCCCTCCTTACTATCACCGATTTCCACCTTGGGATGAAGGCTTGGAAGGACAGCGACGGTGAGGACTGGGACTTAAAGATAGCTCGTAACGTGTTTTTAAACTCTATTAATGACATGTTAAATGCAAGTCCGAAGTCAGGGACAGGAATCCTCAACCAGCTTGGGGACTTTCTCCACTGGGACGGACTTGTTCAGGTTACGCCCACAGCCGGACACCACCTTACCGGGGACGACCGTTACTCAAAACTTGTTGAGCTTAGTATCAGCGTAATGACCGAAGCGGTTCATCTCATGCTGAAAAGGTTTGGCAAGGTAGTGGTTGTTCAGGCAGAGGGTAATCACGACCTAGCGTCCAGCGTGTGGATGAGAAAGTTCATCAAGCATCGCTTTGAGGACGAGCCTCGGGTTGAGGTTATAGATAACGAGTTCCCGTATTACGCCTATCAGCATGGCGATATTATGCTGGGATTTCATCATGGACATAAGATGAAGATGGCTCAACTGCAAAAGCTGTTTGCGTCAGAGCCTCGCTTTAGGAAAATGTGGGGCGACTCTAACCACGCTTATATTCACTGCGGCCACCTCCATCATGAAAGACTGCTGGATGACGCAGGGGCCACAGTCGAACAGCATCCAACGCTCGCGGCAAGAGATAATTACAGTAGTTCAAATGGCTACGTTAGTCAGCGCGGCGCAAAGGTTATTACATACGACAAGTCAGAGGGTGAAGTCCACCGCGTTACCGTGAGGCCGAGACATGACAAAGATAATTGAGTTCAAGCGCCCTATGGCGTGGGAGTCTGCTCAGGAAATGGCTGAGTCCTTTGTGGAGCGATTAACTTCTGATGACGGCGGCTTTGCGTCTGATCTGTACAGCGCAGTCATTATGTATCGCATGAAGGACGGCAGTATTTCGTTTGAATGCAGTGATGGCGCCACGGCCCTAGATGTAGGGATGATGGCGTCAGCAGTGCATCTTGCGTGTCTGTACGAGCTGGGCGTGGATGACGATGGGAGCGAGGTTATCCACTAACTTCAGGCAAGTACACAGCCATTATCGATATGGCAATAACAATAAACAACGCCCATACATACTCTGGCACGCTTGACGGCTGTAGTCGCTTCCTGCATTCATCGCACAGCGCGTTAGATATTGGAATACCGGACCTGTTGCATCTGTAACAGTGCCTCACAGCCCACCCATCTCTGCCAGTTTATTCTGAGCCTTCTTCAAGTCCTCAATCGACGCCTCAATGAGATCCAGACTATCCGCGTTCATATTTGATATGTCTGTGATCGCTGAAATCGCCTTTTCTAACTCCCCCAGTCTCTCAAGCACCGCACTAATAGCCTGTTCAGCCATCTCACCCTCCAGTTCTATTTTCAGTCCAGTCACTCTGCACCACCTTCGGACGCATCATCATCAAAAGCAATAGACTCAAAAAGCGCCCCTGTCTGACTCTCAATGAAGGCTTTCACATCCGCGTGCGGTGCTTTGATTTTTCTGCCCAGATTGGAAGAGTAATTGTTAATGTCGCGCCGCATACCATCGTCTACATCAAACACAATCTTGACCTTCATCACGCTCCACCCTCTTCTGATGGCGGGACGTAATACCCCACCTCTGCGGCAATGCGACACAGCGTTTCTATAAGCTCTGAATAGTCACCCCGAGACGCGCCCCCTGATCTCTTTGCTGGCCTGCGGCGCAACCCAAACTTAGTTGCGTGCTCGGTTGACCCGTAGCATTGACACAGCATCTCCTCATGCATTTCGTCCGGAGTCATCCCGCAGAACCGCGCAAACTCAGCGCAATGCTTGCGATAATAATTCTCCTGTGGCCTAGTTCGCTGGGCGCGGAGAGGCTTGATTTCAATGGTGACGCCATAAGGTGCCTGCCTGTTGGTGTCAATCAGGTCTTTAACCGCGTCGGGAAATGCTGATGACAAGTACTGAAAAACATTCATCAGTTGGATCGACTTGGTTCGCGGTATGTTTAAATGCATTACTCTCTCCTTAGTCGTTGGAGTGCCCTTTGATGTCGATAATATCTTGAGAGACACGCCTAATTAGCGTCTGAATTATCAGGAATAAAAACTGCTCGCTGAGATCAATCTTTTTGTCAAACGAGGATTTGTCGGATGCCACGTCAAAGTGGTAATGACACTTGTGGCAAAGATCGGCCACGCATAGGTCGTGAGGCTTGTGACCCGTTCCTTTTCCGAATCGTTGCGACCTCATGCCAGTATAGTGCGCGGCAACCACGGTGCCATCGGAGGCACCGCAGTTTACGCAAGACTGGTCCTTGGCCCCAGCAAGCAATTTCTTTGATCTGATCAAAACGGAATGTCATCCTCGAACATGGGGACTGGCTCAAGCTTCACGGGTGGGGGCGGTGGCGCAGGGGCGGCACTTTCCTCTCCGTCCCAGTACACTTCGCCGGTAACATACTGATAAGGCGCGCCAGTATCCTGTGCCTTTCGGTCCCACGCGGCCAGCTTCAAGACCGGCTCCTCACCCTTCTTTGCCATAGCGATGAGACCTTTAATCTGCTCTCGCGTAACCTTGACCCTGCCAGTCTTGTCGGGGTGGTTCTGAGACTTCTTGTCCTTGTTAGGCCAGAGACCGCCATCGGTCTTGTGGTAATTACTCATTGGTTCCCTCCTTTTGGGTCTTTAGTTTTTGCCGCAGAGCAGTGAAGTGACCCTTCAGTTGCTCGTAGTGCTCGTTGTAGTTTTCATCCAGCAAGTCTATGACCTGCTTGTTCTGCTTCCAGAAGTCGATCAAGTCCTGCTCTGTCCCTGTTGCGAACGTGTCAGCAGTACTCATCATAAAACCCAGCACGTTATCAGCCTCTTCCTTGGAGCCGATATAGTTTTCCGTTGGCTCCTCCTCTTTCTTGATTGGCGTTACCGTCGCGACAGGTTCCTTTTTCTTGACGGGTGCCTTTGCCTCTTTCGGCTCAGGGTTTTTCTCCTGCTTCTGCTCATCCTGAGAGCCGTTATCTGGCGGCAGGTCTTCGCCAGCGTAGATGTAGTGGCCGAGGCCAAACATCCCGATACACTTGGTCAGGCACCGCATGCGGCTATCAGAAACCTTGCGAATATCGGGGTTCTGCATGGCCTCGTTCTTGTAATTCATCACGGGCAACCACATGATCCTTTCTAGCTCGCCAATCTTGACTCGGCACCAGACCTCACAGTAGCCCTGCGCATCGCGTTGCTCATCAAAGAATTCGTAAGTGGCGTCAGGATAATGCTCCATCAGAGTGCCCCAAGCCCACGCCCAAGACAGATAGGTCAGGCCGTTTTTCTTTTCGGCCCGTCCGCTAACGTCAACCTGTGACAGTGTCTCCCATACCGACTGATATGTCGGCTCAGAGGAGGTTGTTTTTTTTGTGCTCATCGCTTACTCCTAGTGTTGTCCAAACTTCCCTTGGTTTCATTTTATAAAACTCAGCGGCTCCCAGATTGCCAACATGCTTATCGTTCAAGTAAAACGCCAGCATGTTGCCGTGAACCATTATTTGTAATTTGTTTTTAGAGTGTTGCATCATCCCAAGAACCTTGAGATAAAAATCGGGGTCTTGCTGAATCATTCGGACCTCCACTGATCGCACCACTCGGCAACGCGGCACCAGTTGTCTTCGCATCTGGTGTACCGACCCTCTCTAACCTCAATAGCCAGCCCCTCCTTTTCGCCCATGTATTCCTCGGCTTGTTGCATTGAGTCAAGCACCCTCAAAGCTCGCTTGTTTCCTTCTTTTTTCACGGCGAAAGTGTCAGGCTTTTTCCATCGCTCATCGTCAGAGCAGAGCGGTAGTGGCTCGCCCGTCAGCCTGAGAAATTCTGCCTCGTCATGCAGGCGGACCCGCTCTCGCACATAGCTATCCCTGTCTTGTTGACTCCAAAGCGGAATATCCACAATGACAATCGGCGCCTGTGGGTAATTCTTTTCGCCAGACCTGTTGCGTTGCCAGTCGCGCAATACTGCTACGATGCTCAATGCAGATACCTTGGTCTCGCCATTATGCTCTACAAGCCAAGCGTAGAAGTTTAACTGCCTGTCCCATTCCTTCTTGCCGTAGATGACCGACCAGACCGACGTACACTTGTAGTCGAGAAGGGTGACTGTGCCGTCTTCCTCGGATCGTTGCAGATCAACAGCGCCACTGATGACCCAGTTGTCCACCTCTGCGAACAGCCGCTCCTCGACGATGTGGCCGTCTGGCTGGTGTTGTTCAAACATGTTGTGGACTGCGGTGCCAAGCACAGACCAGACCATATCGGATGCGTCCTCTTGAATGAGGTTGTCATGCTCAGTCTTGAGAATGCGAACACGCGGAGAGTCAATCAGTTGGGTGACGGATCGGTTGCTGTTCCCACGGCTGTAATCGCTGTGGGTTAGCGCCTGATAAACAGGCTCCGGTAAGTTTGTGTGGTTGGTTATCCTCACTGAATTCTAAATACCCGCATCAAGTCGCCGTCGCGTACCACGCTAAACTTTTTCGGTGGATGTTGCTTTTGGAACCGCACCACTCGTTGGCGTAACGCTTGGACAAGTCGCGCTTCTTCGTGCGAGACGGGGGCGAGAAAAGACTCGTTGACCTCCATGACATGAAATGGTAAGTCTGGTAAGCGGGTGCGTTGCGGTATCGGAATGTCTTTTTCGATTCTGATCATACTGCTCTTCGACATCGGGGTTTTCCTCTTGGAGTTGATAAACGTAACGTCCCATCTTGCTCATGACTGGACCTCTTATTAACCAGTCGCAATGATAATCTGGGGAACAGTCAAATGTCAAACATTGTCAGCATGATCATTCGCGGTGAGCCGTGTAGCAAGGCAAATAGCCGTAGACTTGTCAAGAGCAAGACTGGTCGCCCACTGTTCATCAAATCACAAAAAGCACTCGACTATGTCAAGTCTTTTGAAAAGCAATGCAAGACAATTGACCCTCCGGTTGAGAAAGATGTAGCGGTACGAATCGTAATCTTTTATGCTAGTAGACGGCCTGATCTTGATGAGTCCCTCATACTAGATTGTATGCAGGGTCCAATTTACAAAAACGACAGGCAGGTAAAAGAGAAGCACATCATTTGGGGAGGGGTCGATAAAGAAGACCCGAGGGCAGAGATAAGTGTCCGGTATTTATAAGACGGTCTACAGCAAGGTTATATTTCAGGCCATCCGTGACTTGGTTGGCTCTGCGCCGCACGAAAAAGAGGACGCCGTCAAGTACCTTCAGTCCCCTGCGTTTTTGGCGCATTGTGGTATAGCCGGTTTTCCGGATGGACTGCAAGACGCCTTGGATGAAATGTTGTTACTCAGTAAAACGGAGCAGAAAGTCGTGGGCAAAATGATCATGGAAGAGCTGACGGCATGCTCCTAAAAAAAGCCCCCGATGGGCGGGGGCATAGACTCTTAGGAGGTTCAACACTAGGACTGTACTAGACTAGAACATTACTAATTTTATATATAGTAAGGTTCTAAACTGGTTCTTTCCTAGACTAGGACAGTACTAGGGTCTATCAATATCATAAAAAATAGGGATAGGCAACTATTATGGATGCGCTAGAAGAGTACGTTCTGGGCCATAACAGGGACTCCCGTGTCAAATGTCCCGATTGCGGCGACCAACGAAAGAAAAAAAACCAAAAAACACTCTCAATTACAATTAAGCCTGACGGCACCCTATACCACTGTCATCACTGTGGATTGTCTGGTGCTGTGCGGCGCAAAAAATTCTACGAGGCTTATATGGAGAAGGTAGTCAAGATACCGACACAATTAAATTACAACGTCCAACTCATTCACGACTTTTTCGGCGAGCGCAATATTCCACTCGATAGTCTGGAGGGGTTACCAGCAATGACTACGGGTGAGAAGTGGTTTGCTGGCGAACAAAAACAAGCGGTGGGATTTATCTATGGACCGCGTGAAAACCCCACTGCGATCAAGTGGAGGTCCGTCGAGGGCAAGGGGTTCACTTGCGATGGCGCACCAAAAACATTCTATGGGATAGAGCATATCGATATAGGCGAGGAAGACCTAACCATTGTCGAGGGGGAGTGTGATGTGATTGCGCTCGCGTCAGTTGGAATCAAGGCAGTCTCATGCCCAAATGGCGCCCCCGCCAAGGTCAGCCAGAACCGCGTATCGCCAGAAGAAGATAACAAGTTCAGTTATATCTGGGAGGAGCGTGACCGTCTGGAGCAAGTCAAGCGGGTTATTTTAGCGACCGACAACGATCAAGCAGGCGAGGCGTTGGCAGAGGAGATTGCCCGTCGCGTGGGCAGGGCCAAGTGCTGGAGGGTAAAGTTCCCTGACGGCACAAAGGATGCAAACGATGCTGTTGACAAGTTAGGCGCAGAAGAGACGCGACGGATTTTTGACGCTCCCGAGCCAGTTCCACTGTCTGGTGTGTACGGCGCATCTGAATACATCAATGATATCAGGGATATATACGCTAACGGGCACGGCAGGGGGGCGAGCACCGGATACCATGCTATTGATGAGTTGTTCACGGTTGCCGAGGGGCAGTTGTCGATTGTGACCGGCATGCCCAGTTCCGGTAAGTCTGAGTTTATTGACCAGATTATGATCAATCTGGCACAGCGGGAGTCGTGGAAGTTTGCGGTCTGCTCGTTTGAGAACCCGCCACACATGCATATTGCGAAGCTTGCAGAGAAGGTGTCAGGGAAAGGGTTCTATGATGGACTGGGTCCGAGGATGACCGAGCAGGAGCTAGAGGAGTCCGTTGAGTTTATTAACGATCACTTTGTCTTTCTGGAGTCGAAAGACGGGGGGATGAGCACGATTGATAGCGTCATTGAGCGGACTAAGCAGGCTGTGATGCGTCTGGGTGTTCGTGGTCTTGTCATTGACCCCTATAACTACATTGAGCAGGTGGGGTCCGAGGAGCATAACAGTATTAGCCAGATGCTGAGTCGGATCACGGCTTTTGCCAAGGCCCACGGTATCCACGTCTGGTTTGTCGCCCACCCCCAGAAGATGTACCCCCGAGAGGATGGCACTTATGCGGTGCCCAAGGGGATGAACATCTCGGGTTCGGCGGCGTGGTTCGCTAAAGCGGATCTGGGAATCACCGTCCACCGCGCAGAGGACTGCGTCGAAATCCATTGTTGGAAGTCCAGATTCAAGTGGACCGGCCAGCAGGGCACAGCGTGCCTTACATATGACTTGGCAAGCGGAAGATACAGGGAGTACGTTCCGCCAGCAGAGGTCAGCACAATCAAAGGAGTTAGCAGGAATTGGGAGGACTTTGATGAGTTCTGATAACATGTTACACGCAAAGGGCCACGCCGGACGCATTGCGGGCCAGCTCACTACGTCTGACAAGTCACACAAAAAGGGCCGTCCCCGGACCCCGGACAAGCTCACTACGTCTGACAAGTCACACACAGACCTTGGGACGAAGGAAATATACCAGCGCCACTCGGTAATGGTCGAGGGCGGTAACATGCCTCGGGCCAAGGTAATGGATCAGTGTCTTGTTGATCGATACCTAATGGACGGCTTGCTCTCGCTATCTCAGCATCAAGCCGCCGAGTACGTTATGTCTCAGGCGGCTCAGGCAGGTATGTTCACCAAGGCTTTGAATTTTGAGCCGTCCTCTGGCGATAGAGCCAAGGATTCGATGGCGAACGAAACCCTGATGAGGTACGGGCGCACGCTTGACCTCGTCGGGCAGAGGTATGGGGAGTATCACAGATATTTAATAGAAGAGGTGGTGCTTCACAACTGGGATGTGTCGGATGACTCCAAGAAGATGAGCGCCCTAAAACAGGGGCTGGATTGGCTGTCGGAGCGGCGGTTAGCTGGAGGCAGGAATCCATTGAGGAGGTTAAGAGGTGAGTAGTTTTGACGATCAGGTCGGCGGGGATCACTACAAGCGACTCAGGATCCAGCCGCTAGAGTATGCCTTGCAGAATGAGCTGGGGGTCTGCGAACACGCCGTGATTAAGTACGTTACGCGGTGGCGAGACAAGGACGGTACTGCTGACTTGTTAAAGGCAAGGCATTACATTGATTTACTGCTGGAGTTTGAAGATGAAAAGTCTGGGGACGGGCAAACGCTTTAACCGCATGACGATTTGCGAAAACGGCGAGGGCCAACATGTAGGCACTCTTGCTGAAATGGAGTTTGCGCGATTTTTGATTGCCAGCAGTGTACAGCATGCATGGTCTGCTTGTGATAAGGGTCCGTATGATTTCTCGGTAATGGATATATCTGGCCGCATGGTTGGCATTGACGTGAAGGCAAAAAAGAGAAATGTGCCGCCATACCATTTTCAGGATGCGCATGTTACCTGCGATCAAGAGCTATACGAGTGTCATGTTTATGTTTTTTACAGTGTTACAGATGACAGGCCAACAGCAATGGGGTGGATTGGTAAGGTCGATTTTTGGCGAGATTGCCAGAGGGTGCGGAAGGGAGATAAAGATGGCCCTTTTAAAGAGCACGCTGACGCGGGGAAGATGAAGTACAGAGAACTTAGGCCAATGACCGATCTTCTTGGGTACTTAAAGTCCTGCTGGGACTGAAGGGGGGTGAGGATGGGAAGTGAGCTGACGGGACCGCTCTTGATGGGTGCGGCGTGGGTAATGATGGGGTTGATCGTGGGGTTTTTGCTGGCGGCGACTGCTGTCGGTGCGCTTTCGTTTTGGATGTTTGGGTAGGCGGTGGATAGCGTCTTGTTATATCAATCCAGTTAGCCCCTAACAAGACACTTTGCCGACGCCACCGCTCGCCGTTAGGAGTGTGGAGCTAACCTAAAATTTTGTTTTTCTTTCTGCGTAAAGATGCTGGACACCTAACAATCTCAATTGATGGAGATTCTGCCACCTTTAGCAACATAACCGACATGTCTTGCATTATCGCTACGTCCTCGCCGAATCTTTCGGCCATCTGCATTGCCGCCTGTACCGCTACCTGATAATCGCTGAGGTCTTCCATTCATAATCCCCTTACGCCTAAGAAATCTGGAGTAGGCGCCAGCCTCAAGGTCGGCGCACTTTCCCACTCCGCAAAAATCAATTGACTCGTAGATTGCTGGGCAAGCGGGGGAGTGAACCCCGCCGTCCATGTCGCAATAACTACAGCTCATGCGTACACCGCAAAGATGACAATCATCATCGTTGTAAATGAGATGATCGCACTGGCACCCGATATTAAAGTCAAAGTCGGGATCTGCTGAATCATGCGTTCTGCGTCAAGCACTCGGTCTAGCATGAGGTCTGGCACCTCTGGAGCCTTTGGCTTCTCTGGCGCGGCCTTTGGCTCAACGCTCACCTTGCGAGCCATCACATTGTTCTTGGTAAAACTTTCCCTCAAGTGAAAAGCCCTCTGGGTACATGCGGCTTCAGACCGATTTACCAGCTTGCTGATCTGCCTGTAAGATTTTCTGTTTTTGATGCCGTGAGCCAAGATGTTGTCTTCCTGTTCAGTCCAAAATCGACGCCTTGTTTTGGTTTGCTCTGGGTACTTGTATTCCATAATACTACTCCTTATTACAGTTGATGTTCTGGTCGTAAGCAGGCCAAACCTTACTTGCAACCATTTCACAGTAGTGGCGCTCGGCGGCGACTGCTTCTTCGTAGTCTCCGCTTCCCGTCACGATTAAAATGATCAGGAGCGTGAGCGCCCCCAACCAAACTGACAGAAGGTTATCCATTGATGCCTCCCATTTTCCATTCGGCAATTCTTACTCTGTCACCGTATCGATTACTCACGGTCACCATCTTGGTTTTGATGTAGTGGCCCTGAGAGCGCAATTCAGAGATCCGCGCAGGCGCCTCTAAAACCCCCAGTTGAGACCATGCATTGAGTCTTGTCAGGGTGTTGCCTGCCTTGAGGTAGTCGAGAATTCTGTCTTGCTGATTCATAACTCCCCCTCGTTTACATAACAGCCACCCAAGACGATCCCATCCTTGACGATGTCAGCCTCTCCCTCGGAAATTACAACCTTCGCATCAAAACCCAGAAGCCTTGCGGCTTGCCTCATCTCGCTCTCGGTTTCCACTCGCAGATCTGAGGTCTTGCCTGCTTGCCAGATTGTAAAGGTCTGGGGGGACTCATCCTCGGCCTCGGGGCAGTGCGGGTGATGCGCATTGACTCTTAAACACTCGTTACATAATTTCATGTCTTCACTCCTACAGTTAGACTCTGTTTAGTTTACCGATAGAAAAGGAAAGCACAACCCTTTTTATTTTTCTATCAAATAAACGGGGACAACTATCATAAAAATCCCCCAGTCAGTACTGTCTGAAACATGGGGGTTTGCGGTGGGGTTTTCTTGCCTATACATAACTTGTTAAAAATAAGGGGGCGCGTGGCCCCCGTGGGTTATGCCGCCTGAGCGACGATGGTGTCAGCGCCCGACGCGGTGATGTTGCGCTGAATGTAGGGCACCGGCTCGCTGTCGAGCACGACGACCAGATTGTCACGCTCGGCCAGAGAGGCCCAGTCGGAGTCATACATCTCCCCGTCTGTGAACACGATGACCAGATCAGACTCCAGACCGTTCTCCTCAAGGTACTCGACACCAGCGGTCATGTAAGTGCCGCCACCGCATGGCACCTCAAGGTCGAGAAGCTCTGCACCGGAGTAGACCTCGTCAGCACTGTGAAAGCTGTGGTTAGTCCAGACAACAACAACACCGTCACGCGGCTGGAGCGTGTCGATCAGAGACGCAGACTCAGTCATGAATCGGTTGAGCATGTCGCGGCTGACTGATGCTGAGATATCAATGACAAGCGATACGCGACCAATCTGGCCAATCGACGTGGGGCTGATCACACCCAGCGTAGCGAATCGTCGGCGGTGGATGCGAGACCATGTGACCTGACCGCCAGCGCCTGCGCGGTTGAACCGATCAGCAAGCTCTGCACGCCAATCGGTATCGGATGCATTACTGGGGCGGTGTCGGTGTGAACCCTCGCGTACAGACTCGGGAAGGCGTGCAGGGTCGCGCCCGTCAGCAGACATCTGGTCGATGCCGTCATCGACTGATGAGCGGACATCGTGCTCGTCTTCCTGCGCGGCGTCTGCCTGCTCTTCCTCGGTGCCCTCATACTCAGGCGTCAGGTGGTGATCGTGGCCCTCTGCGTCAGGTAGATCGGATGGCTTTCCGGCGTCGTCGCTTGCGTCTGACTCGTCACCAGTACCGGACTCGTCGTCGGAGGCGGGAGCTGGGTCGCCATTGGCGTCACCGTCAGAATCAGAATCGGGAGCGGGGTCGCCATTGATGTCGTCGTCATCATCATCGGCGTCGTCATCCTGCTTTTGATACAGGTCGGCATATACCGAATCGACAATATCATCGCGCCCGTATTCCTCGGAGTAGCACCCTTGCGGGATAGGCTCAAACCCCATCGCTTTGCAATCGGAGTTGATGACATAGTCGGCGGCGCGATTGTAAGTGCCGTGATCGAATGGCACGCTGGGTCGGAAGAATCCGCGCTCCTGATACACCTTGCCGCGCTGGGGGTGCCGCAGGATTATGTGTGACACCTCATGAGCAAGGAGGAATGCTCGCTGTGAGTCTGAC
>Ga0209336_10001406_pt1 | contig 11758 bp, 4 predicted proteins | sample LinPmetageLP32_FD_184042 | JGI IMG/M metagenome (GOLD analysis project Ga0209336, IMG submission 184042) | Marine viral communities from the Pacific Ocean - LP-32 (SPAdes) (version 2) | ecosystem: Environmental > Aquatic > Marine > Oceanic | place: Pacific Ocean | collected 2009-08-23 | reverse complement strand
CTTCTGACAAACGGCATATCGTTTACGGAGATGTCTTCATCCGCAGCAAACTTTTCTAGAGCAGTCAGCGTCCTTAACCCTGTGGCACCAGCCCCACCTAAAGCAAAATTGAATATGTGTTGAGCCGCGTCTGGAGAAAAATCTATGAAGCCTGATTCGTTTTCGTTGCCACCAAAGCTGTTTATAAATTTTGCAGCATTGATTATGTGTTGATTTGTACCTGATTTAGCCATTTGACTATCTGGTATTTTTTGACCGGGAAAAGCTGTGGTGAACACAGGAGAGCCAAAGAAGTTTTCGTTAGCAATTATCTCCACTAAAGGATCACCAATGGTTGGAGATCCGGTCTTTACCAACCCTGTCATAAAGTCTTTGGAGCTAGATACACCAACCGGATTGAACGATCCTAAAAACGTCTTAGTTACCATCGTTGAGCCGTCTTCAACGGACTTCAAACCAGCTACTGTTTCATAGATGTTTTGACCTAAAACGTGGAATGCGTTGTATCCGTAAGGCAGGGGTATTGTGTAATAATCCTTACCGTTGGGTTTCATAATGACTATGTTTCTTTCTTTTACATAGTCTGGGATGTTCATATAGAACGACTTACCGTTGTCATCCTCTTCGCTTTGAGCCTCTGCTAACGCAGCAGCAAGAGCGCCAGCGCCCACCATTGACCCAACAATTCCTTGCTTCAATCTTGAGGCTCTAGGGTCAAACACATTCATGCCGCGAGCAAAGTTCATAGTGCCTTGAACGGAGGCGTTAAAGAACAAGTAAAGACTGTTTAGTTGAGCGCCCATCATCCCTGATCTGTTAAAGTTAACAGTCAGGTTCTTAGCTAAAGAAGCAGCCTGTGCTATGGCCTCATCACGATCCATGCCGTTCTCAAGAAACTGATCTCTAGCCGCTTTGAACGACGCAAACCTGACGCCGTTTTCAACAGCAGAGTTGTTGTCCTCTACAAAATCTCTAACATCATTATACCTGCTAAGGAAGTTGCCTTTGGTCGTACCTTTTTCCATCTCAATCATATTTTCAATGGTTTTAAGCTGATCTTGAGGCTCTCGACTGTAAAACCAATCTGCCTTAGCACCCGCCTGAATGTACTCTTTATAATCTTGAGCTTGTTTTTCGGTTTGTTTAGGGCTGTTACGAAAACCTCTATAAAAATCTTTTATGCTTGGCATCGTGTCTTTTACGACACGGCTTACGATCTTTGTATCCTTGGCCTTCCCCATCGGCATGGACTGCTCACCAAGGATGTTATACACAGCAGTTTGTATATCACGGGCAAAGTTACCTACCACAAACTCTGGGTTTAATGAGGTGTTTACCGTTGAAAGCATTCTGTTTACTTTCCCCAAAGTGTTGATAATTTTGCCAGTGCTTTGAGAATCTAAGTTTAATAACCCCCTGCGTAGCTGATCATCTTTGAAGTCAATAAGAACCTGTTCGCCGTTAATCTTTGCTCCAAACAGTTGATTGTCTGGAGAGTTATCCATTCTATTAGTGAGCTTTTTGACATAGTTCTGTCGTTCTTTTTTAGATATACCTTCAGGTATTTTTGACCTCTTTTCCCCTGTAGGAAGATAGGTGTAGCTAGTATCAAAGTATTCTTTGAACCGTGGGCTATCTTTATCGTAAACAACCCAAGCATCAGAATTGGGGTTGTTCTTAACTAGGTCATACATGCGCTGACCCACTTCCGTGTTTTTAGTGGCTCTAGCTATTGTTCTTTGACGGTCAGCAATGATTGTTGCCAGCGGAGATTCTGCTGCTGAAGTTCGCCCTTTGGCTCGCTTACCCTCTCGACCTTGAATGCTCAAGGTTCCACTAGATCCAGCAGTAGGACTTCCAGCAAGCTCAGGATCAATGTCTACAGACATATCCTCTTCCATTGACCTACCTTTAAGCGGGACGTAATACTTGTAAAGCCCTGAAAGGGTTTCTTTGTCTACATCATTGTATAGACCGCCTTCGTAGGCGCGATCTATTGTTCTTTGTACTATGGCATCTGTCTTTGCGGCGACTCTTTGCAGTTGCTTGGCCCTTGTGTTTCCACCAGACCATGTGCCATCTGCATCATTCCAATCCATGTTGTATTGTTCTTTCATGCGCTGTTTTACATACGCATTTGTAAGAGGTGTGGCAGTGCCGTCTACAATAATTGAGCCTGCTCCAGCATCAGGGTAACGCTTGTTTATCTGAGCTATCTTTTTGTTTCTCTCTAGTGCGTGACGCAAAAGCAAGAAGTCATCAAACTCTTTTCGCGCCTGCTGAGTAGTGCGCTCTGTATTCATAGCGACTAGATCTTCAACAATCGGTGTGACCTCATCTCGGTCAAATACTCGACCCTCTTCACCGACCTTACCCGCGACAGATTCTTCGCCTTGATACGCAGACTCTAGAGAAGATATAGGGCGCATCCCTGCGGCTTCTCGCCCTTTGTTTATCGCTGCCTCAAGGTTCTTTAGACCAATAAGCTTGTCAGCAACTTGGAATAAAATTTTGTCTTTCAGCTTTACTGTCGGCGCTTCAAACCCGCTGAAGCTGTTGTCAGGCAAGCCTGTTGCCGCTCTGTCAACCATTGCGGGTGCGACAGTCTCATCAAAAACAGATTGCGAGGTTTGATCAGGCACAGCTTGACGCAACGACTCAACATCTCTTGAGGCTTTGTTGGTTTGAAGTTCTACAGTTTGATCAGCGTTACGGTTACTCATCTCAATAGATGATTCTGTAGCAGCCATGTTTGGCTGATCGGGCAGTGGGGCAGGAGTGGCTTGTTGTGCGGGAGCGGTAGGTTCTGGTACTGGAGCTATTTCTTCAAGAGGTTTGATTCTAGAAACAACTTCGCCTCTCTCATTGAGGACGCCTTGATCTTTAAGCTCAGTTACAAGCTTGTTTACTTTGTCGTTTGTTACTTGATCATCAGCAAGTAAGCCAGAAGCTTGGCGTATTCTTTCAACGCTCGCGTCACCAGTATCAATGGCAGTTTGCTTTGCAGCGTTATATTGCTGACGGGTAAATTTCTTTAGGTTAAAAAAGTTCTTGGGCAGCTTAGTCGGCTGTTCAAACTTAGGAAGAGCGCGAAGATGATAGTAAAAAAGCTCACGTTCAGGCTTGCTCATTTTAGCAACCGTGGACTTCCCAGAGAACGCCTTGGCAATTGCTTGCACTTCTCTTGAGTTGACCTTCGCGTCTATGTTCTTTGCGTCTAAAAGCTTTTGGATGGAATCAGATGCGCTTTCATCTAAGTTAGCAAGACCCTTCGGAACTGGTGCCACGCCAGTAAGACTGTTTTGTTTTTGTGCGTAATTAAGAGCTTCTCTTCTGCTCCTAAAAGGAACTTTGTACTGGTCGTTTACTTTAAGCCCTTCCTTCCTCAAGTCGGCGCGTTCTTTCTCCGTAGATTGCCTACCAGTTACTTGCTCGCCAGCACTTGTCTCTACAGCGTAGCTGACCTCATTCTTTTTGTTCCTTAAAGTAACAGGTCTATAGATTTCGGACTCAGTTCTAGCTTTAACAGATATGCCAATCAAATCTTGCATTTGATCAGGCGAAAGAATCTGAGAGGCTTCCTCAAAAGTAAATGAGTCTGCTGGCGGGAATCCTTGCGCTTCTCTACTGTTGTTAATTCTTATAGCCGCAGTCATATCAGATTGATTGAGCGAACCTTTACCAGTCAGTTCAATAATTTGATCAAACGTTGCTGTTTCGGGGTAAGAGACAACGCTGCCATCCTTGGCTGTTGCTAGATAAGTAGTGCCAGCAGCCTCGTTGACAGCAGCGGCAGTGAAGGTGTGTGCTTCTGGCTCCATCACCCTTTTGTGTACTACAAGAAGCTTTTCGGCTTGTTCTGGGCTGTAGCTATCTGAAGAAATGTCCATAGCATCAACAGCTTGTTGAACTATGTTGTTTGAGATTACTTTTTTGTTTAGCCCGTCCATCAGGGTTACTGACTGAGCCTTGTTTACTGGTACGCCGTAAGCTTTACCGGAGGTTGTCTCAACTACTTGGAAAAGTGGCTCTGCTTGATCCTCAACAATTTCTTCTCCAGCCCTTTGCGCTTCAGCTCTTCTTCTCAAGTCTTCTAGTTGTTGTTCTGGCGTTAACAACTCTGATGGAGATACTTCTTTTAATTCAAACTTGGCGCTGGTGGGAAAGTAAGCGCCCATACGATCCTGTATAGTCTCTGAGTAGTCTTTACCCCTAACTGGGCGAACACCCTCTGGATCGGCTTCAGCGGCCCTCCTTTGGCGTATTTCAGCTTCTTTTGCAGCAAGAGTTTCTGCGTCAACAACCTCTTGTTGTGCCTCCAATGCAAACGCCTCAAGCTCGGCGGCATCGCGCTGCGATACTGCCTGATCTTGCGCTTGTTTTTGCTTTACAGCAGCTTCGGATGATTGCGCCATTGAAATCACATAATCATCAAGCTCTTGCTGTATAGCCTGCTCTTCAGCGACTCCCGCCCTAAAGTTTTCTAAGTCTCTTGCTTCTTGAGCAGCCTGCTCTTGATCTTTAGCTTTTTGAGAATCTTCGGATACCTTTGCTCTTCTGCCAGCAGCGGATGTGAGAACAAGATCGGCCATTGCACCAACGGCACCACCCACAGTTAGGTCATCCATAAATGACTGCCCAACAGGCAGGTTTTCGTTGTATAAACCCTTCTCAATCAAGTCTTGAGTTATACCTGCTACAGATTCTTGTACAGCTTCAGTAGACCCTGACTTTAACGCGCTCTTTACGCGATCAAGAGCTTCTCTTTTTATGGTGCCATTGGCAACTTTGTCAAAGCGACGAAACAGCATCAAAGGCAATACCATCTCGGACAGGCCAACAGCAGCGCCAAGAACTATTGCAGAATCTTCTGTTGCTTGGCTTATATCTAGCCCCGCATCCCTAGCAGCTTGTATTCTTTGAGCTTGATCACCAGCTAAAGCACCACTCGCTAACGCAGCAGTGCCTCCATACTCTATAGCCTTAATGCCTTTACCCGCTGCACCAGCAACGCGAGCAAGAACGCCGGGAGTCAAGAAGGTGGCTAGTGATCCAACGCCTTCACCAAGCTTTGTAGTCCATGCGTCTTGATACAATTCATCGGCACCAAGGAAGCTTTCGTTTATAGCTTTGCGGCCATCACGGGCCAATCGGACAAGCTCGTTCTCTTCGCCACTGTCTATTAAATCATCTAGACCAACAGCATTAGTCGCAGCGTCTGCTAACTCAGCAATACCTTCGGCAGATGACAAGAATCCAGAAGCAAAACCACGGGGAACCGCTTTGGCAAACTCACCCGCAGACCCTAGTACGGTTGTCTCTTCTTCTGGTTCTTCTATAACAGCAACAGGTTCAGGTTCAGGCTCAACCATAAAGTCTTGAGCAGTTGCCCACCCAGAATCTACTGATATTTGTTGAAGCTCCTCGTTTGAAACATCATCAGGAACATCAAAGACCATTCGGCCATTTGGAAGCCTTACATTCATTAAGGAGAGGCTTTTCTGTCAGCAAAATTAACGGCATCTGTATTAAAGAATTGAGAGTATTGTGATTGAAGCTGACTAGCTAAAGCTTTTTCTGCTTCTAGTCGTTCATTTTCATCAAGATACTGGAATCTTTCTTGAATAGAACTAGAACTTATGTAATCAGCAATTAAATTAGCCAGCTTTGCTTGACCAGCAGCATCTCTCGTCAAAGCGCCTTCTTTTTCAGCCTGATCAACTTTTTTATCAAACATTGTTCTATCTTGAGCAAATTGACGAGTCTGTTGCGCGACTCTAGCGTTTATTTCTTTGTCGCTTAACGTGGATCTAAATTGCCTTTCTTTTTCTGATTCTGCTAAGGCGCTGGCATGTTCAGCAGCAGCAATCTCTATACTTTGCTCATAACGCTCTTCTTCTTTAGCCTTAGTCATTTCCTCTAAGGTCAAGCCCTCTGCTCTTTGTCTAGCAGCTTCAGCCATCTCTCTGCCAGAACGCTGTTCTGCTCTAGCTTCAGCACCAACTCTAGCCTTGAGATCAGCAGCAGTTCTGCCTGCTCTAGATAGTCCACCAGCAAAATCACCTCCAGCTATGCCAGAGCCAAGCTCAATCAGAGCATTGGCAAGCATGTCTTTCTTCGCGTCAGCTTGAAGCTCTGAAGCCCTTGTTGCCGCTTCGGTTTCATACTGAGTAGCCCTAGTGTTGGCTCTTTCAATCATCGCTTGATAGGCCGATACAGCTTGATTTTTATTGCCAAGAGCAGCCGCAATTTTTCCTGCATCTTCTAGTAGTGCGTTACTACCAACCAACTGTTTTGCTTCATCCGGTTCAACTTTTGGCGCTTCCACTGCCTTAATAGCCTCAACGTCATTATTTTCCGAGGCTTGATCTAGATCAACGTCTGGAGCAACTGAACTAATTACGTCGTTGTATTGTTTCATACGACTTTTGACTGCTGCCATCTGATCAGTAAGCGCATTCGGATCTGGGTTCAGAATAGGATCAGCTTCATATTGACCTTCATACGAGGCAAGCCTGTCCTCTCTTTCTAAAAACTTTCTTATGTTGCCAGAGCTAATCATCTCCGCAGCCCTTTCTGGGTTGTCTTGCATGTATTGAGCAACACGAACTCGGTTTCTCTCTTCGCCAAAACCGCTATCTACGCCAGTGTCAAAATATTCGCTCTCAAAACCCTCAATTCCAGTTGCTTTTTGAGCAATCTCTGGATCAAACATGGCGGTATCTCTAGCTGGCCCTTGTCTAGAAAGGCCACCTGTCGCAGTCGGCGTGTAGCCTTGAGCCAACAAAGCTTCGTACTCCGACATTGGCATACCAACTAAATCGCCTTTATATATTGTTTCTAGTTTTCCGGGCCTTTGTTGAGTCATACCGCCATACAGCGCAGCGGTTGCTTCTCTTCCAGCATCAGTCAACCTAGGCCCACTATCTGCCATGCCAAAACGACGCTCAGTAGTTATGTAAGGCACCTGTTGCCCCATATTCATGTTCACAACACCGCCAGCGTACATGCCTTGTGGCGGCATTTGAGGAGGCATAGGCGCTCCTTGAGGCATCTGTTGAGGCACACCCATAGCCTGCTGCATTTGAGGAGGTGGAGGTGCCAAACTAGCAATACCCTGCTGAACAATCTGGTCTTTAACAGTGCCTTGAGGTTGATTGTTCTGCTGGCTCTCAAAACGTTTTCTCATATTTGATCGGCGCTGTATCTCGCTTACGACCAAAAACTGAGGGTAGCGGCCATCGGGCCTTTGAGCCATCTGCTGCAAAGCTTGGTCAGGCATACCTTTAACATCGTCTTCAGCCTGAATAATATTTTGCATAATTAAGTACCTAACGCTTTATAAAGACCAACGCCACCTATACCCGCGCCAAGAAGCTGTTGACCAGTTGAAGGCTGTACGCCATAGCTCGCCATAGTGCTACCGGGGGTAACAGGTAAGCCCTGAAGCATATTGCTAAAGAATCCAATCTGCTCTCTTGGGAACGCTTGCTGACGCAAGAAGTCTTGATAACCCATATCAAGGCTACGCTGATCCAGACCACGCTGTATCTCACCAGCAGCTTGTAGGTTGCGAAGCCTGTCAAATGCCATCGCTTGCTCTTGACCGCCAAGGGAACTAAGTAATCTTGCAGCATCTAAAGATTGTCCTCGACCAGCTTGATCAGCTTGTAGGCCAGCCAATCCTAATTGCGCTCTGTCTTGTGCTGACCGGACATTAAACTCTCTAGCCTGCATTGCAGCTTGATTTTGAGCTTGATCCATACGCTCTTGAGTTTCTGCGGCAGACAAGCCCAACTGTGCAGCCTGTTGTTTAGCTTGCTCTCTTGCTTGAAAGACAGCCCTAGCTTCTTGTTGCTGGAACTGTTGCGCTTGTTGAGTTTGACCAAAAGCCTCTGAACGGAATCTTTGAGCAGCCTGATTGGCCGCTTCCTGTTGTTGTGCAGCCGAAAGACCTAGTTGCGCCGCTTGTTGCTTGGCTTGCTCACCAGCATCAAACGCTCTTTGTGCAAACTGCTCTTTTTGAGCCGCGCCTTCCATTGTCTGACCCAACGCTCCTTGGCGAAGCTTTTCTTGAGCTTGTCTTGCCGCATCTTCTTGTTGTTGAGCCGTCATGCCAAACTGTGCGGCTTGTTGCCTTGCTTGTTCTCCAGCTTGGAACGAATCAACAGCCATCTTTTGTTGAGCTTGTCGAGCTTGCTCAGTAGTGCTAAAGGCAGATTGCCGTAGTTGCTCTGCTTGTTGTTGCGCTTGTTGTTGCTGAGTGCCTGTTTGAAGACCAAGCTGCGCTTCTTGTAGCCTTGCTGATCGGTCAGCCTCAAACGCTTGTTGCGCCTGTGCAAACGCTGCCGCACCGCCTTTAGACTGTATATCAGCGAGCTGTTCTGAAAGGTTCTTTTGCCTTTCAGACTGCATAATTGCTTCTCTGTAACCGCCTAAGCCGCCAGCTTGAGTAGCTTGATCTTGTATGCCTACCGCTTGAGCGCCAGAAGCCTCTAAGGCTTTGCGCTTTTCTATGTCCGTAACCATCTGCTGATAAGGGTTCATATAGCTTTCTAGCGTTGCCGCATCAGCTACTGTTCCTGCTTGAAATCCAGAGCCGAAATCACCTTGCCCTGTGTATTGAGATTGCAAGTCTCTAGCTGCGTAATCTTGACCTAGCTCTCGCGCCACATATCCCGGATCTATGTCACCAGCAGCATAACCGCTGGTTGATGTAGTAGGTGAAAATGTTGAATCTCTTGATCCAGCAGTGTAGCCAGAAGCCATAGTTCCGGGACTGTAGGTAGGGGTCAAGGTGCCTGCGCTATATCCCTGCGTAAGCGAAGCATCAGTTGGCGCTGTGTAATCAGAAGCTACAGTGCCAGCTTTGTAATTAGAAAACTGTTGTTGAGGATTAAACCCAGCGGCAATGTTTGTACCCATGTTTGTGGGTTGATACCCTATCTGAGTGGCTATATCGCTTGCTGACCTGATCTGTTGTGGAGCGCCAGCCCCAGCCATCTCAGCCATGCCCGTCATTGCGGTAGTTTCAAACGGGTTGAAATCAGATATTCGCTGACCCTGATAAGTATCGTATGGGCGAGTGCTTTCGTAGACTGTACGACCTAGCATCTCTTCATAGAAAGGCTGGGCATACTCAGGAAGATTTGTTTGTGTTACTACACTTTCGCTTTGTTGGACGCCGCCACCGCTACCTTTACCCATCTTTCAAACTCCTCTCGTAAACGACATAAGACCGCTCAAATCCGTCCTGTTGAAGCCATTTCCAGAAGCCCATCCTAGCAGTAGCCTCTATGCCATCACAGTTATTATCTTTAGCCCAATCAGTAAATCTTTCTAGCATGTCCCAAACCCAATCGTTGAATTTGTCACCACCCAAAAATTGCACTGTAAGCATCTTTTTTCCGGGATACGACACAAGTTCTGTGGTGCCTACTCCGTCTATTTTGTGTTCTGCATCAAACGCTAACCAAAGATGTTGATGCCCTAAAGCTATAGAGTTGAACAAAGACTCTTCATTCCATCGGCCTTTTGATCTAACGATGGCTTTTAATAACTGACCTCTAACATCGGGCCACAACGTTTCTATATAATTCGGTGGAACCATTGTTATGGTGTGAGTTATTTCTCTTGGCTCGGTTTTTTTTCTCACCTTTGGCTCGCGGGATATATCTCTAACCCTTGATTCATCAAAGTTTAGTAGCTGGTTCATGCTGGCAATGCTCCTCCAGAGCGAAGAGGAGCAGGTTGCTTAGTGGTTCCTGTTTTTTCGGTTCTTACTCGGTCAAGCATACCATCAAGCTTTTCAACCCCAGAGTCGGTGCTTCCGTCACCTATAGAGGAAACAACATCCGCAGGAACAACATACTCGCCGGGAGACAAAGCAACAGGTGCTTGCCCAGCGATGGTGCCTTTAACACGATCATCCATGCCGCCGCCTTCGCCCTCTATTTTGCCCTCAGTCTGCGGCTTGCCGTCAGAAACGGAAGCAAGGACTTGCTTTCTAAGCATATCAAACGCTTCGCTTCCATATTCATCTAAAAACCTTTGAATAATTACATCAGAGTCTTCTTGAGAAAATCTTCCTAAAACAGCCATCATTGTTTGCTCTAACAGAGGATCTGCTGAAGGAGCTTTGCCGCCTTCTTGCATTCCTATGTATGAGCCAGTGTAATCAAAGTCCGACCCTCTCAATTGGTTCACTTTTGAAGGAGCTTCTGCATTATCCAAAATTGCTGACGAAGCCCTTGAGTCGCCGCCCATATTAGGCATAGAACCAGCGCCTTGACCGCCAGCCCGAAGCTGCCTGATGTATTCAATCATTGCCGCAGAGCCGCCGCCGCCGCCAGCCTCGCTGCCTATCTCAAGGCCAAGTTCAGCCAAATCTATATCGCTCATCTGGCTATTTAACAACGCATTTGTTCCAGCCATTACGTCTTCTGAACCTGCGGCACCACTAGCATCGCCAGATCCTGTAGTGGTTTCTTCTGGAATTCTTTCTCTAAAATAACTAATCTCAGGGCCAAATCCGGGCCGATACTCGACCTCGGCAAGCTCTTCTGCTGTCTTAGCTACTGGGCCTCTAAGTTGTGCTTGTCTTGATGCAGCAGAACCGTAGCCGAACTTAACGTTAGGGCTACCGAACCTTCCACTCATATTACTTCTTTTACCTACCTCACCGCCCATATTCATACGAGCAGGCTGCATTCCTAGCATTCGGGCTTCAGATAACTGACGTTGATACTCTTGAGGATTAAGAGAAACCAACCCACCATTTGCGTAATTGCTTGGGTCATAAGCAGCATACCGACGATCAGCGCCAGATACGTCTATGCCAAAATCTGATCCTGCCTGACCAAGAGATGTTGAAAGAAGGCCTTCCGCTCTTTGCTTTCGCGCTTTTTGATCAGCCTCAAACCTTCTTCCAGCCGCTTCTTGAAGATCCATCATCTCCATCTGTGATCTTTGACCTTCGCCAACAGCAATAGGTATTAAAGAGCTACCACTCATCAACTGCTTGCCAACAGCACCGGGATTGGTAGCCATTGCTCCTAATCTGCCTCCAAATCCTTCTCCTCTTACAGCTTGAGCATAATCAGCCGACTTAGAAGCTAAAACATTTTCAGCGTTTGAAAGGGCGGTATTGGCCGAAGCTAAATTCAATGCGGTTTCTTTGGCTGCAACATCACCGACACCTACACCTAACTGAGCAAGAGCATCAGCTTGACCCGCTTTTGCAGCGGCTTCACCAGCTATCTTAACGCCTTCCTTGGCGGTTCCAACTCCTGCGGCAACGTCTTTTACGCCTTTCGCAGCATCAAGCCCAGCGCCTAACGCCTTACCGATACCAAATCCAGTAAGACCGCTAACTAAACCTTCTTTAAGGTCGCCAGTTATAGCCGCAGTTGTAAGACCAGAACCAATCGCACCAGCAAGGGCCGAACTCATTCCTGCTCCTCCCAGTATGGTGCCAGCACCAACACCAGTTAATGCAGCAGAGCCAAGCATACTACCCAGCAATGGTGCCAAAAAAGGCAGAAACGCCTCTGGCTGTCCAGTTACAGGGTTTGTAGTAAGTCTTCCTCCGGGCGCGAGAGAGGCTATCCCTTGAACCTCTGCTGGGTTCATATGAACCATCATACTGTCGCCGTAACGTCCGTACTGAGCCATCTGCTCTGCTTGTGGCTGCAATGGCGCTGGCTGCAACTGTCCGTTTACATAATTCATTAACTTGTCTCCACCCCGAATAGGTTAA
>Ga0209336_10001405_pt1 | contig 11762 bp, 12 predicted proteins | sample LinPmetageLP32_FD_184042 | JGI IMG/M metagenome (GOLD analysis project Ga0209336, IMG submission 184042) | Marine viral communities from the Pacific Ocean - LP-32 (SPAdes) (version 2) | ecosystem: Environmental > Aquatic > Marine > Oceanic | place: Pacific Ocean | collected 2009-08-23 | reverse complement strand
ACACGGAAGCCGTGGAAGTTGCTTACAGCAAGACCATTACGCAGACCACCTGATTCACCGAAATCAGCGTTCATGAAGCGTGAATCTTCATCAGCAAGGATTTCCATAAATACTGGATCAACAATAAGCCAGCGACCTTGTGAGTCAACTTGCTGTTGGTCAAGCAAACGCTTCATACGTGCAACTATCATTGCAGGTGAAACGGTAGCAGTTGGCAACGAAGTCGCTCCCGGCATACGTGCAGTCACAGGAATTGAGTGAGTGCCAGCAGACGCTGTAGTGATGTTACCAAAGTCACCTTTGTGAAGCTGCATAGAAGAAAGCAACTCATTTGAACCTGCAGAGCTTACAGCTTTAGTACCATTAACAGTTGTGTTAAGGGTGTCACCTTTGCTGTGCAAAGAGGACTGCTTGTAGCCTGACATGTACGCAAGAACTTCTTGGTCATGGTTGTCTGCCAAGCGATAGGCAGCACGGCTAGTTGCAAGGTCCATAAAATTGACGTGGCTGTGAGCCTCTTCAATATCGTCCATCTTAAAAGCAAAGTAATTCGCTTTGTCAATGACCAAATTAAAATCGTCATCCTGTAAATCTTGAGCTGTGACATTTGTGCCACGTGCATACTCCGACACAGAAATTTCTGGTTCTTTGATGATTTTAACGGTGTCACCTTGGGCAGCAATTTCGCCAAAGTAGTCTGAATTTGTGACATCGCCTACGACAGTACTCTTGCGGAAAGCAAGCTGTACTTTTTTAGAATAGATTACGGGGCTAAAATTACCGTTTGGTAAATTCCCATAACCTGTTGCGGTTGTAAAAGCCATAATGAATCCTCCATTGAATGTTTGGCTTAGGTTTAAGTAAGCTTAACACAAGTTGAAGAGGCTGCATTTTGAAGGGTAGCGTTACAATAACGGGCCTGTAAATTCAGGTAGGTCTTAACTAATATGTTGTTGCTTAGTAGTATTGGAGAGAAAAGGTGGCTACCTAAAGTAGGGCTTTTCTCTCCTTTTAGTGTCTTACGTGTATAGTTATACTTAGTAATATTTTGTTGTCAAGTTTTTATTTACCTTGCAGCACCAGAAAGATCATAAATAAACTTACCTGATCGTTGTGCTTCCATAATAGCCTCTTGGTTCTTTTCAAATTCCTTTATAGACATCTTGCTAATCATGGACTCAGTAAAAGATACATCAGTCTCAGCCTGTGAAGGCTTGGTTGAACGCTTGGTTACAACTGCAGATGCAGCATCTTTAGATGACTTCTTACGAGACTTAGTGTCTAAGCCCTTATCTACCTTATACAGATCAATCACCCTTACTACAGAGCGTGGATCGTCTTGATTCTCATACAAAGCATCCTGTACCCACTTAGGCTGTTCCCCTGCCCAATCGTGAAACTCATCACTCTCCTTTAGTTCATCAAAGTCATTGTGTGATTCACGAATAGCATCCATAGATTTACTACGATCTGCTTCTGCTGTCATTTCATCAAGCTGACGTAATCTATCCTCTGCAAAGCTAAACTTTTCTTGTGCTTTCTTCTCAGCAATAGTTTCAACAATAGCAGCAACGTCAGGGTACTTGTTAGCCCAAGCTTCAATATCTTCATCGCTTTTTGGAGGTCTCAAAACGCCCTGCTCTTTGGCATTCTCTAATTGAGCCTTTATAGCCTTTAGTTCTGCTGCAGTCTTGCTTTGAAGTTTGCGAATGTCATCATAACGTTTCTTGTATGTGCGTTCTTCCCCTGTGTCAGGCTCCTTAGCTTCAACCTGTTGCTCTTTTGCAACACTTTCTTGTTGCGCCTCTTGCTGCTCATTTGTTTCTTCCTCTTGTGAGCTATCAAGTTTAGCAATCTCAGCTTCTTCTTCTGCAATACGCCGTGCGTTAGCGTTGCGATATGTAGTGTCAACAAAACCTGCTACTTTAGGTTTTTCTACGGTTGTCATTTCTGGTGGCATTAGTTTTCCTTTTTATAGTTATGGCCTAGTGCCTAAGCCTTTTCTTCGCTGGGTTTTTCTTTTCTTGTTTTGTTTTTTATTTGCAGGTTTGGCTATTAAACCTCCTGTATTTCTACCTCCGGGAGAACCTGTATAACCTCCATAATTACTTTCGTCTACTGTGCCGCCATAGCTACCTGTATCGTTAGCATAGCCGCCCCCAGAATCACCGCCGGGTCCAAAATCATCGCCGTAGTTTCCTGCGCTAGTGTCAGGCTTACTAATTCCGAGGCCACCTCCATCATTACTATCATCGCCTTCGCTACTTGGGCGACTAGGCATTTTGTTAAAAGAACCAACTACACCTGCTTTTTGTGCTTTTTTAGTTTCATCAGCACTAAATCTTCTAAATGATCCCTTATCTGTTGTAACAGTTGTACCTAAATCTTTTACATTTGCAGTTGGAGTCCCTAAAGCAGGTGTAGGGGTAGTAGGGGTTATATCTGTGCCATAGTATTCTGCATCAGAGAGTACCCCTTTTTTAGCAACCTTATCCAAAGTGCTATCAAGTGGTTTTCCTAGTAAATCCTTAAAAAAATCCTTAAAAAAGCCTTGTGAAGGCGTAGGTGTATCTGGATCTGTATTTACTACACTCATCAAATCTGCAACTGTGTTAACTCCACCCTTAGCATTTTCTAAGCCTGTTTCTGGGTCTATTTTACCTGTGTCTATTCTATCTTTCAACTCTATCTCAATACGTCTTGTTACTATAGCATTATTAAAACTTGCGGCTGCGCTAATAACCATTCCAACGGGGCCAACTAATGTACCAGCAACCGCTGCTATATTTCTAGCAGTATTAGCACCTCTCAATTTGTCATATAATTCTTCAGGCGTAGCTATACTGTAGTTAAACCTCTCAACCTCAAGTTTGTCTTGAATTGCATCTTGCGCTCTCTGCTCTGCACCATCGTCCTTCTCTGCTAAACCTTTAGGCTTATCAGGGTCATTGACTTCAGGCTCTTCTCCTTTTACAGAGAAACCTTCAGGGATAGGCATAGAAGTATTCCAAGCTACAGGTATTTCTGTACCGTCAGGAGTAATAAGAGTGATTTGGGTTATTTCACCCTTTTCACTAAGAAGAGTAGAATTTATTAATGCTTTTGGGTCTCCTATATTTGCATCCATAAACATTTTAGCACCAAGAGTATTGTAGTCCTCGTAATTGTTACTGTAATTAATATAAGTACCTGCAGAAGCTTTAATAGGTGTTTTAGGTCTATTAGTCTTTTTCATTTCATTAGCATCTTGATCAGCACCAGTTTTGTTAAGAGTAATACCTTTACTGGCAAGACGTTTCATTAAATTAGGGTCTTTATTAGCAGCAGTCATAAGCTGTTTAATAAGGCCATCTACTTTATTAACATCCCCATAAGTACCTGTAGGTACTAAACCCCCTACAGCCATTTTAACTGTAGCACCATTAGCTCTCATACGACCATTAACCATTGGATCACGTGAAGCATCGTCAATAAAGCTATCAATAGTGTCACCCTTTGCTAATCCACCCGCATACATACCTGACTTAGAAAGTGCAGCTTTTAGTTCAGCTACGTCCATACTATCCTCTTGCTGTGCAGGTACAGGTTCACCACCTATTCTACCATCTGCGTCCATCTGTTGCAAACCTATTTTTGCTTGCATACGTAAGTCTTCAAATAGTTTTACCCCAAAGAAACGAACAACATCAGCAGGTACAACATACTCCCCCTCAGATAACTTGGCATCAATATCATCCCTTACTTCTTCTGGTAACGATCCCGGTGGTACGTCATTGCCTGATACAGGGTCTACTGTCTCAGCTTCGCCGCCTAGCGCAAAAGCCATCTGTGTTTGCTCGTTCATTGATGTAAGCCCTCCTTGGGCCATATTAATATTTTTTAGACCAGTAAGCCTTGGGTCAAACCTTGCGCCTATGGAACGTATGCCTGTAGTGTCAGTCCTAGCTTGAGTTTCAGACGGCTCTCTAGCTAAAGACCTTGCTTGTATACCTTGCTCTTTAGAAAATCTAGTAGGTGTACTTGGACCCCTATCAACTACATTTTCAATAGTCGCGCCGGGATAGCCTAAAGTATCTGCTTGTTGCATAAACATATCAGAAGTTAAATTAGCTTTATTAGTTTTTATAAACTCATCTAATGGCTGTGCTTGACGGTCCATTCTTGGGCCTTGTCTTACGTCAGGGGATAATTGATTCTTATTATAATTCATTGAAGGTTCATCTAAGTTTGACCAGTTTGCACCTTCTACATCTACTCTAGGTGTATCTTCAGGTAAAGGACGCATAAGTAAAGAGTAGGTCTCCCCTTTATTACCCTCATAACTAAACGCTTTAAAAGGGTCATCTGTATTAAACATACCAGTTTGTCTTTTTGCCCCTTCGCCTTTAAAAAAAGGTATGTCTTTTACATTAGAACCATGATACCTTGTCTCAGTAAGCCCTTGGTCAGCAGCACGTGCCATTGTGCTTTCCCAATCCATAGGTAAGTCCATGCCTACGTTACCATCAATGTAGTTCTGAGTTAATCGTGTATGAAAGTCATTACCTGCAGTCTCAAGCATTTCTTCTGTAATGTCACCTGCTTTACCTTCTCTAAGCATAGCAGCTACTTCATCTGCTAGTTTCTCTCCATCAGTTTCAGGAGTAGATAAAGTATTCTTAGTTAAAGCTTCTACTGTCTCTTGATCTTTTGGAGTAAGAATCTCCATAACTTCTGGATTTAACTCAGTCTTTTTAAAACGTCTAGCACCTTTTATAATTAGTTTTTGTGCGGCATCACCAACACCGGGAATTAAACCGACTACACCCGCACCACCTATTACACCAATAAGAAGAAAGTTAGGATCATCTTTTGCTAACTCTTCAAAGATAACTTCTGCACCTTCAACGGCACCCTTAATATCACCAATGACAGGTGTAAAGTCAATTACTGTATCAGCTATGTCAGACGCTGTAGGCGGCTCTTGACTAATACCTGCAGCTTCTGCTTCTGCTATTTCTTTATCTAACAAATTAGCTGAGTCTTGAACAGGACTAAAAATATACTTTGATCTAGGGTAAAGACCTAGTTCTTCCTCCATTTGACGTTCAAGATTAGCCATTAGCGTTTACCTTTAATCTAAGCTGCTTAAGCGCATTTAAAGCGTGTACTGCACCCTGCATTCTTTGCATAACCATAGGGTCATCCGTTTGTGAGAACGTCTTGTAGCTACTTTGAATGCGGTCCTCTAGTTCAGCCTCAAAAGCATCCCATAGAGGCTTATCGTTTACGAGTTTCTTTAGTTGGCTCATTTATTGATTGGCCTTTGTACTAAGCTACGAATACTCTCTGCTGAAACTTGCTTACGTATATTTCTTGCAGCGTCAGGCATAGGTACTACATCGTCAGTGTCTTCACTTTTTATTCTATCAGGTAATACATCTATATAGTCAAAACTATCAGGATCACTTTGTTGACCCCAGCGAATACTCCCACCTTTACCACCAGAACTTTTTAAAACTACAGGTATAGTATCTTCTCCTGCAGCAAGTAAAGCCATAGCTCTATGCCGCCCTTCATGCCCTGTAGCCTTTGCTGTACCATCCCCTAAGTTTTCAAATGTAAGACTTGGAATGGACCTAAAAGGCGTACCTTTTTCTACAAGCTCTTTTGTTATTTTTCTTGAGTCAGCCCTGCCCAGATCGTCAGGACTTACTTTTTCTGAAACTCTAAGAAAGTCTTCTATAGGCATATCAACAAGTATTTCTCTTGACTTGTCGTTTTGATTGGCAGCAGACTTTAAAGCTTCCGTATCAAAACGTTCAAGTTTAGCAGAAGTCTTACCCAAAGCTTCAACAGTCTCATCAGCTACATCATCACCTGTACCCTTGATAGCCTTGGCAAGCTGCTTACCTAGTAAAACTCCCATGCTCATTATTGTGGCCTTCCAGTAAAGCCTTGTTCTCCCGGTGCAGGTACAGAGCCTACTCCAATGTTAGCCCCGCCGCCGCCTGTAGTGTCGCGTGGCCCCGTAGGAGCCTGTCCTGTGGGTGCTGCGTCTTTTTGAGGTGGGGGAGTACCTACAGGGGGAACTCCACCCTCTTGTGGTGCCTGTGGTAGCGGTTGTTGAAATTGTTTAAGTATCTCCGCTTGAATAGCAGCATCCTGTAGATTATTTGTAACTTTCTCAGGGTCTAAATCCATACTAATTGCAATCTCACGAATAATGTAGTCCATTTTAGCAAACGGTGCCAGTACAGGATTTTGTGCTACCTGTAGGAACTGCATCAAACGTTGGCTACGCACTTCGTTAGCCATTAAGCTTTCAGTACCCTGTGCGCGTACTTCTAAGTCACCCTTAATCTCAGGATCAAAGTCAAACTGCATGTTGAAGTTAAAAAACGCTTTACCTAAAGGCTTAAGCATGTAATCGTCTACGTTCTTAATTACATTCCGTATAGAACCATTAGCAGCAGACATGAGCATACTAATGCCAGAAGCTGTACGTCCGACACCTTGAACTCCTGTCTGACCATGAGCAAAGCTAGGAAAGCCTGTACTCTCGTCTGCTAATACACGTGCCTTGTCAAACATCTGCATATTCTCACTTGACACATTCGGAAACTTAGTGCCAAAAATAGCTTGGCCGGGCGCACCCCCTTGTCTTCTAAAGACTTTTCCGGGATATACACTTAAATCTTGGCCGGGAACTAAATTAGTTTCATCTACTTCTATAAGCATATTACCACTTAAGGCTGCATTATCTACAGCCATACGCATAAACCCATTCATAAGAGTTTGTGTATCATCCATATTCTCAGCTATACCTACACCAAAGAAGCTATAGGGGTTAAGCTCATAAGGTACAGCGTAGTAAGGAATAAGTGCAGGTTTAAATGGGTTCATAACAAGACGCAGGACTTGGTTATTACATACCCAAATGTTTACGTTTACTTGTTCTGTATTTTTTAACTCTTTAGGAATATCTACATCGTACTCTTTTAAGACTTCTTTATCAACAAAACCCCAAAACTCATGTACTTCATAACGCTCTGCTTTACCGCTTTGAGCGTCATCCTCCATAGCTTGCTCCCACCATTTCTTTTCATAGGACTCACCCATGCTAAGAGCTTTATCAATAGCGTTATCACGAAAGAAAGGTCTGCCTTTTAAAGCACGAACTTGTGAGCGTGACATCTTGTGTCTCTCAACAATGTACTCAGCTTCATCCATGTTAGAAGCGTCAGGGTCAGGATAAAAGTTCCAAATAGAAACGTAGCTAGTAGATGGTACAGTTTTAATTGTAGGTTTATATTCACCCTCATCATCCCAGTTAGGATATTCTTTATTTACAGCAAACGGACCCTTCATAATACCTGTGCCAAACAAAGCAGTCTCAAAAGCAGCTAAACGAAGTTGTTTATTAGCCCCCGATTCTTCTAATTGATCATGTACTTTCTTTTGCATTTTCTTAGCAGCAACAAGAGCAGGATTAAAAGTAACACTTGAAGGTAGTGTACCTTGTCCCTCAATAAGCTTATCTTCTACAGGCTCTAACTTTTTAGCCATACCGCCTAGACGATCACGCAAACTGTCTATAGTTTCTCCGGGTTTTAACTTTGCATCCTCTGATCCAAACAAAACAGGTGAGAAAGCCTCTTTTAGTTCTTCTACTCCTTGCTCTGCTTGAGGAGAAGCATCAAAGTGTACGGCCTCTGCTACACCTTCTGGTAACGTAGTAGGGTCTATAGCTAATGGAAATTTATGATTACCAAATAGTACATCTACAATCTGACCATATGCAGCTAATGTTTTAGTCTTAGTCACCTTAACAAATACGCGAGACTTTTCTGTTTCAGTAAATTGTACTTCGTTATTGTACATACCACGGTAGTTACGATAAGCATCCATCCAACGTTGTTCATCTGTATAACGTGCGTCTTCTGCTCTTTTGTAACGACCCATTACCAAATTAATAATGTGACCTGTCTTAGGGTCATGCACACTTTCAGAGGTAACGTCCTCAATGTGAGAGGACTCGCCTGACTCTAAGTTAGTTTCAAAGTCTGTTGTGAAATCATCTGGGTCCATATTTAATATCCGAATACTGGATCAGCAGCTTGAAAACCGCTTCTCTGTGTTGAAGGGTTGAAATCCCACAAGGAACTTCTAGGTCTTGTCATGATACCATACCTTAAAGCATCGTACAAGTGATCTTCTGCGTTAGTGTCTACGTCTTCAGGGTTACGCTTATCTAAAGGAATACTAGGTATCTGTGCAATACAGTTGGTGCAGGTAGAAAAGAATACGAGTTGGGGTTCCTCAGTAAACTCATCTACCTGCAAACGACGGTGTATCTCATTTTTTCCTGACACCCTAGACCCTTTTGAACGATCAGAAGGTCTCCAGCGACAGCCCTTCATAATCATTTGTTCTGCTAGGCTAGGGCCAGTGTCACCTCTTTTATGCCAAAGGGACGAGTCCAACACGCCGTATCTTATGGTGCCATCGTCTGCCTCTGCCTCTAATATCATATCCGCTAAGTCAGTAGCAGTAACTTTAGTAACATACATTTCCCTATAAACTACAAGCTGCTCAGAGGGTGATACGGCAAACCACACAACGCCTGTCCAACTGCCGTACCCATAATCGCAAGCTCTGAACTTCGCCCAGCTATTAGGAATATCGTAAGGGTCAACAACGTGAATTTTTCTGTTAAACTCAGGGAACGCTGCACCCTCATTAACATCCCAATTCCCTTCTAATAATTGTTTACGTTGATGCTCTGGCATAGACAACAACATAGTTTCATAATCACCGCTGTCAGCTAAATAAGGATTGTCAAACAAACTTGCAGGAATAAACCTGCGTTTAAATAAAGGCTGACCTTCTTTAGTGTGACCTCTAGGGTACGCTAATGGCTCACCTGTTTCAATATCTGTAGCCCAAAAAGGTTTGTTAGGCTCTGAAGGGTCTATAAACATTTTCTTAACCCACTGATGCCCAACAGAACCGGGGTTTGTAGTAGCCCTCATGTACAAGCCTAACTCAGGTGAGGCACTACGTAAACGTGACCTCATATAATTCCACGCAAAAGGCGTAGCCCACTGAGTCAACTCATCAAATGCTATGTAGTTAAACGCCTGTCCTTGGTAGCGCATAACGTCTTGGTCTTTATCTAGGTAACTCATCCAGATGCGCCCACCTCTAGGTGTAACCCATTGAGACTTACGCTCTGACCACTTGATGCCCGGAATTGCTTTAGGATATAACTCTTGACTTTTCTGTATAAGTTCTCTTAGTTCTTCTGTAGTGTGTCGTACAAGCAAGCCACTAAAAGCGTGGTGGTTTAGGTTGCGTAAGGGGTCAGCTAGTGTAGCGTAGCTCTTACCGCCACCTGCTGCACCCCCGTACAACACCTCACGCTCACCTGATGCTAGAAAGTCTGTCTGTGGCCCTGCATTAGGCTTAAAGACAATGTTTTGTGCTTCCTCTATATCAAACGGCGCAGGTATTACTGTAGCTGGAATTGTTTCACGTGAAACATTTTTACTCAGCGGGACAGGTGTAGTAGCCTGTCCTTTCTTTTTCAAGCGTTTCGTACTGCGTGATCGCTTCTTGGAGCCTTTTGGCAAGCTCGCGTTTGATTCTAGCAGTTGTTTTACGTTTTCGCTCAAGGTCTACTCTCTTCTTTAAGCCCATATGAGATATGCTTTTGCCTGACTGTGTAGTGAGCCAAGCAGAAACTTCTCTATAACTGTACTGCTTTAAGTGTTTCTTTGCAAGCTCTAATAGTTCTAACTCTTTCTCAATAGGGTTTAACCAACGTTCATCGTTTGGGTCTATCTCGTAACCAAAAGGTATAAACTTTACTAATCTAGGTATTCTTTCCCAATGTCGTAACTTTTTAGGCTTAGGTAGCATCCAATAACCTAAGTCATTAAACGCAAAATGTTTAGTCATCACTACTTTCTTTAGGGGGTAAGATAAATAAACCACCACTAGCCTCTACTGCAACCTTCTCAGTCTTAACTACACCAGCACGGTCTAGTATCTGTCCTGCTGCAACCATTTTTTCTTTAATGCCAAGCTGAGTAGGGTCAACTAAAGCACTACCATAAGCTACAGCAGCTTTAGGGCCAAGACGCGCCATGTAAGACTTTGTAGCCTCAAAGATTTCATCCTTTAAGGTTTCTACAATGGTTTTAGTAGCGTACCCGTCTGAGTACCCTGCAAGCTTCTTAGCTTGTACAACATCACCTTGTGCTTCATCAAACAAGACTTGCATAAAGAGTTGTTGCTTTTCGTTTAGTACCCTACTCATGTTACTCTCCTGTGCGGCTTGGTAGCTTTAGCCGCTTTCTTAGGCTGCTTAGAGAATTGCTTACCTTTTTTCGTATCCGATCTTTTTTTAGCTGAAGACGCAGAGTAAGCTTTAGGGTCCATAGCTTTAATAGCTTTAGCGGGGAGATAACGCTCTCCCGTAGCTTTTGGGCCTTGCGTAGAAGGTTTACCACTTTTAGTTCTCCACTTCTGCTTAGTCCACGACTTAAGGCTCTTTTGACTTTTAGCTAAAGCCATTACGACATTTTAACCAACTTATAGCCTTTAGCTTTAGCTGCTGCACGGATTTTAGCTAAAGTCATACCTGCAGAGCCGCCCTTAGAGTAGCCTTTCTTTTTCATCATAGCACCGCCACGTGCCATACCTTTTTTCTTCATCTTCATCATTGCACCACGTGCATAACCTTTTTTCTTCATCGCCATTGTATTAGTCCTCTCTATAAAGATTGTTAAAAACTCTTTCTGTATCCCAAACGTAAGATGTATCCTCTTTAGAATGAAACACATTCTGATTAGGCTTAAAGTCAGGCGCACCTTCTCCTGTCTCAAACCAAGCAGGGTGAGTTACCCTCACTCTATTATTAGGCAACGCAACAATGTTACCTGTATATTCTCCTGCATCTAACAACTCTAATATATGAGATTGTTTATGTTGGGCAGGGTCATCAGCTACCTCACTGTCTGTATAGTCTACAGTAAAGTAATACTTAGCAGGGTAAAACTCTCCATCAACTTTTGCAATCCAAGGCGAAGGAGTAGCCCTTTCTAGCTTATAAACAGCGTGATTGTGAGACATACAATCCCACGGCTGTGCAAGGTACGGCGGTAACTCTTTAGGCCAATCCTCTAATGGAGTATCCGCTACAAGGGCTGTAAGCGGCATCCTAGCCCACATTGCGCCACCGTGTACATTTTGTGAGTCATCAAAGTCAGATTCACAACCTGTAAAGATAACTTGAAAGCTTAACGTTCTGTTTGGCATCGTAGTAACTGCAATAACCATACAGTGTAAAAACTCGCCATGATACTCTTCCATATTCTTAGTGTACTCTCTACGTACCCAAGCTTTAAAATATGGTATACTACTTTGAAGATGAGGCATTCTCTTTTCTTAACCTTTCTTTTGCTCTTTTAGCAACTGCAACAACTGCTTTCTTGCCCATAACTTTAGCACGTTGTTCCATAACTGTCAAGATTTGTATTTTTCTTGCAAAAGATTTACCTGACCTTCTTACTCTTCTAACTGTAGCCTCTGCCTCTTTTACTGTACCAAACTTAATCGGTACAGTATCTTTTGGGTTCTCATCAGTGTATAGCCTACGATCAGACCCTTTAGGTTTCTTACCTGTTCCTAGCTTTGGGTCTTTTTGTTTTGCCATTACCTGCTATGCCCTTTAAAGTTTTAGCTTGACCAGCATGTAATTTAGATGCCTTATTTAA
>Ga0209336_10001404_pt1 | contig 11767 bp, 11 predicted proteins | sample LinPmetageLP32_FD_184042 | JGI IMG/M metagenome (GOLD analysis project Ga0209336, IMG submission 184042) | Marine viral communities from the Pacific Ocean - LP-32 (SPAdes) (version 2) | ecosystem: Environmental > Aquatic > Marine > Oceanic | place: Pacific Ocean | collected 2009-08-23 | reverse complement strand
TGCTGAATTTTGTGTAACACTTAAATCTGTTAGTGCAATTTTACTGCTAAAGTCTGCTGGTGTAAATGTAAATAATCCTGATGTATTGTTGTATGATAAGGCTCCGCTTCCACTTGCCGTTGCTGTTGATACTGAGAATATTGCTTCAGCACCATCTACGAATGTACTTGATGAGGTGTCTAATGTTAATGTTACTGCACCTGAGCTACCGCCTCCACTTAAACCATTTCCAGCAACAACATCTGTGATGTCACCGGTGGCGTCTGTGGCTATTGCGTTAAATGTTGTACCATCGTTAGTAAGTTCCCAATTATCAGTTGTTTCATTCCATCTGATACTTACATTAGAACCTGCTACTGGTCTGTTTGCAAATATGTATGCGTCTTTGTCTGTTGTTTCATTAGTATTAAGAGTAATGTTACCCTGTATTGCACCTGGAACAGCACCTGCGTCTTCACCTACATCTACAATACTTGCTAGATAGTTAAGCGAAGTACTAGTCTTATATGTTGCAACAACTGTTAGAATACTTGCTGGAAATCCATTAGCAACAGCAGTTGTTATGTCTTTAATATTGTCTGCAAAATACCAATCACTCCAGTTACTTGCATGTGTAGTGGTATCTAGTGAATAACCACCTGCATTCTCAAGTTGTATTTGAACAGATCCACCAAGTGTTAAGTTATCTAACTGTATTCCTGTTATGTTTCCTGTCACAGGTACTCTAAAGAATGTACCATCAGCAACGTCTAATGTGATGTTGCCTAAATTAGGAACGTCTTCAAATACATGTGTTTCTGAGAAGTTCTTTAATTTAACATTACCTGCTGTAACACCTGCTAACACTCTAGCATTGCTAAAGTATAAGTTAGTTGTGCCTTCTGTTAAGTTGTCTGTTGTGCCAGTACCATTTAGGTATAAATTAGTACCTTCTGCTATGTCTGTGGTACTTGTTGGTAAAACAAATTCTGTACTACCATCGTTACTGAAGTTCCATCTATCTGTGCCTTCATTCCACAATATATAAGTGTTTGCACTTGAACCTCTGTCTACAAATATCTGAGAGTTGGCACTTGGTGCCCCTACTTGTCCACTTTGTAGAGTAATATTTCTGTCTTCAACAAACAAGTCAACTACTGTTTCTGAGTTGATGTTACCTGTAACGTTTAAGTTACCACCGATACTTGCATTACCAGTAACTGTTATACCAGTAGCACCTGTAAATGTACCATGTGTTGCACTTATGTTACCTGTTGCTGTAATATTACTAGAAGCAATTAAGTCTGCACCTGATATGTTTGCTGTGGTAACAACATTACCGGTCATGTTGCTCATAGAACCTGTGTATGCGGCTATGGCACCATTGGCTAATGTTGTACTAAAGTATTTGTTTGTTGAGCCTTCAGGTAAGTCGTCTGTGGTCTTTGCACCAAAGGCACTATTGAATCTTGCTTGAGTATAATAAAGGTTTGAACTACCTTCTGCTAATGCATCTGTGGTTTGACTTGCAAATACTGCCGCACTATTTACACCAATAACACCAGTTGCACTACTGTATGTTGCTGGAGAAACGGCACTAAAGTGAGCTCTTGTTTGACTTGCACTAGGTCCTGTGTAAGTAATTACACCATTTGCTTGATCATATGCTAAAGATCCATCACCACCTGCATCAACAACTGAAATAGCCGCTCTTACGTCTGCATTACTTAATAATGCACTTGAACTAACTATAATGTTTGATGTAGTTGTTCCTACTGATACTATACTGTTTGTAGTGCTAACACTTATGTTGCTAACTGGGACACTAACTGTTACATTTGCCATGCTAGTCTCCTTATGCTACTGTCGATACTGTTACTGTTATATCTGCGGCACCGCCGCCACCCATGTCTACGTCTAATAATTGAATTGTGTCTGAGGCATTGTATCCTTTGCCTCTAGCAGTAAGATCTATGTTTGTTACACCGCCAGTTGTTACTTGTACACTAAATATTGCACCAGTACCTTCACCGTTGCTTAGTCCAGTTACTGAATATGCACCAACTACTCTATCGGCGTCGGTTGCACTATTGTCTGCAAATGTTAACACACTACCTGTTCCTAGTGGTATGTATAATGCATCTAATGTTGGATCTGCTGGTGATACTGAACTTTCCCAACGTTGCATCAAACACCATCTATGTGATTCAGTGGTATTTGGAGTAACGTTTGTGTTAGTCCATGTAAATGTAACAATAGTCATTGGCACATTTGTTCTTGCACTTGGTATAATAGGACCAGTATATAAGTCTGCTGGTATAGTAAATGATACTGTACCTGCAACGCCGTTATTGATTATGTTTGAGCCTGGAATGGCTGTTCCTGCACCGTTGCCAAAGAAACCAATTATTTTAGTATCTGTAAAATTTGGTAATCCAGTGTTTCTATCATATGATACTACATCAGCAACTATTGTTTGCTGTTTTGCTGAAAAGTTGTAATTGGTAACGTCTGTACCGTAATCATATGTTGATGTTTTTGCTGTTGAAGGAAATATATCTTCCACTACAACATTATCTGCGCCACCTACGTAGCTCTTGAAATCTAATAATCGACCTGACATATATACTCCTGTGGGATAAGACTGTTATACTGAGGCATAACAGAATATGTTTTGTAATTCAATAGTATTTATCGAATTTTATAAAATTTGTTTAACTTACGGATATCTGTCTAGGGTAAGGAGGTATTTCTACAATAATTATGCCATTACCACCATCTTCTAAACCACTTTTGTTATAATGACCACCGCCACCAAAGGTTGTTGTACCTGAACCTGTTTGATAATTGGTATTTGTACCGCCATTACCACCAGCACTATAAGTAACATCACTACCTGATATACCGTATGTGGCTCCTATGCCACCTTGTCCACCTGTAGAATTAGTTGCGTCGGCGCCTACTGCTCCAGCACCACCTCCGCCACCTCCGGCTAATATTCCTGAGCCAACAAAGTTACGTCCACCTGTGTTACCTTGATCTGCTACTGGTGTACCTCCAGAAAATGTAACTCCACCAGAGGAGCCGCCACCACCACCACCGGAGCCACCACCTTGCCCTGGTCCTGGTTGAAATTGAGTACTTCCACCGCCACCACCACCAATGGTTTGCATAAATCCACTGAACTGACTGTTGTTACCTGATTCTCCAGGATGAATGCCTACATTACCTGTTTGATCTACCCAAACACCGCCTCTACCAACAATAGTTGCGTATGTGGCCGTAGGACCAGTTCCATATTTTATTGCAGTACCACCTGCTCCACCACCACCAGATGTATTGATATTTGCACTACCAGAGCCTCCTGATCCTCCGCCAGCAACAACCAATGATCTAAATGCAAATGCACTATTAGTAATAACTAAAGTATCATTTGCTGTACCGCCTGATCCTGAATATGTGTAAGTGTGTACTTTGTTACCACTTACTGTTGTTTCTGTACCGCCTGAACTAGTTACTGTGGTACCTGTCCAAGTTAGTGCGCCACTTTTGGCTAAAAGGCTAGTAGACTCTACGAACACTGGTCTAAAGTTAATTGTAAAGTTCTTTGTGGTTTGGCTACTACTTGCGGCATATATGTAAGTGTCAGCAAATGTTATATCACCGTTACTGTCTGTGACACCACTTATTGTACTTGCACCTGCTTGAAAGTCAGCATTGTCTAATCCATCAAATGTAACAAATATAGTTGTGCCTGCAGGATAATTTGTATCTAACACTATGCGAATACCATCATCTATACTAGTGGAACCGCTGTCTAAGATAGTAAATGTTGCACTAAGTACAGGACTAAAAGGTATACCACCTCTGCCATATTCTCTAGGTCTTATAAATCCAAATTTCTTACCCATGTCTACTCCGGCTTAGTTGGCCATACTATATCATCTATGGCTGTATATGTTGTTGTAGGCAAGTCACGTAATGCTTGTCTGTACGTTGCCCATTCTGTTTTCTTTGAACTTGATAATGGTGAATCTACAGCCTGTGTCCAATCACATGCAGTAAGTTCATGTCCTCTTCTGACACGCAAGTATTCCATAACGTTAACTGTTATTACTTTGTCTTCTACTTGTAGTGTTTCTAAATTAACTTGTTTTGCATTGATGTTGCTTACACCTATATCAAGACTTGCATGTGTAGGGTTCTCCGTAAGTCTACGTGCAAGTATATCATCATTCATTGATCTACTTACTATAATTTGTCCTGTTGTTGAATCATATATTGTTCTTTTCATTATGCAGAACCTTTTGTAATTTTAATTGTGTCAAATTGAAGACTGTTAAATCCTCTTTCACCACTGCCATTTTGATCAATACTTGCATATCCTTGCAAGGCAATGTTTGCACTTACTGGTTTGTAATCAGCAGTCAAACCATATGCACTATTTGTTGCATCAGTTGAGAACTCTTGTGCAACATATATAGTAGGTATTAGACTGGTTGTAGGTATGTTATTAAATTGAATACCTTCCTGTGGTACTTGTTTGTCCACAGTGGTTGTACCATTGTCAAATTTAAGTATGATGTTAGACCTAAGTCCAGTATCATATGTTGAGCCTGCTGAGCCTATAACTTGTCCACTTGCTGTAAAGGCATAATCACCAATATCAATACCAGTAACATCAAATTCTTCAATGGCGTTTAAGTTAGCAAATGTTGTACTGGAACTTAGTCCCACATTGTCTGCTAATGCGGCTTGTAATTGTGTACCAGCACCAAATGTACTCATAACTTCATTAGGCACAAAGTTCTGTGCATCAAATGATATGTTTGCTGTTTCTGTTATTCTGCTTTTTACACCTAAATAAGGATTACAAGCATTTACTTCCATACGCACACTTGCTACATTGCCTATTCTTTGATTGTTACTCAAGAACTTTAAGTCTACACCTAGGTTAGTTGCTACACCACCTGTAAAGAACACATTAGCACTTTGTCCATATATGTTTGTGGTTGCTGTACCTTCAGTAGCATCTGCCATTACTGGAGTAACTTTCATTTCCATTTGAGGCCAAAACGTACCTGTTGCTGGCGTTACTGGAACACTCAAGAAAGGTCCGCCTAAATCACCTGTGCTTGGTGCCATTGGCAATGTTAGACTGCTGTATGCTACTGTACTTACAACTGCACCTGTGGCACTATTAACAACATTAGCATTTACATTGTTTTGGTTATCTGCTACTGTGATGTTACCTACTGTAACAACACTATTGCCAAATGTGTTCCAAAATCCTGGAATACCTGTAATAGGTAAGTCTCCACCTAATCTAACTGTTTCATGTGCATATACTGAATCATCATATTCTAACAACACTAATTTTACACTGAGCATTCCATTTTCTGATTCTTTTTCAGTAACTCTCATAACCCTAAATAACTTATTAGTAAAGCCATATGTTGTGTTAGTCAACTTAACTATATCACCAACATCTGTTTGTATTGCTTCGTAGTCTGCTTCTAATTGTACTACTAAATCCTTTCTGCTCTGACGTAAGTCTATTAATGCTAAGTTAGTAGCACGTGGTGAGTCGTTAACAATAGGAAAACGTGTGGTTAATTTGTTTGTAGGTTCATTAGGGTTAAGTTCATCTGAGGGTGTATTAACATATATAGTAGCAGTCTGATCACGCTCAGTACCATCTGGATACTCTGCTTCTATTTGATTATATTGTGAATATAGTTGTGTGCTTGTTACATCAATAGCACCAATAACATTGTCATCGTCAAATAAGTATGCGGCACTTTTTTCAGAATTGGTAGCCTCTCGATTAGGTACCACTTCGAACTTGCCCTCTTTGGGATTGTAAGTAAAGAATGTGCTACATGCTTGACATATTATGTCAATTGTGGAGAATACATTAGAATATGTACCCATCATACCATTAATTTGCCATCTGTCGTGTTGTTGCGTAGCGCCTAATGATGTTTGAAAGTCAACTTGCTCTGTTGCATAACTTGTAAGTGCGGCAATACTAGTTGCATCAATGTCCGATGAACTAAGTCCTGCTCCGTATCTGCTGTTTAACAAGTAATCATTAAGTACAGCACCTGGTTCTGATAGACTGTTTGTTATTTCTGTGGTATATTGTCCAAGGCCTGTAAGTCCATTTTCTTGATCGTAATCTATTTGGATCACCACATAAACAAGTCCTTCATAACTTGTACTTGCTGTAATTGTGCTTAATAATGTTGTTGCGGCAACTCTGTTTGCGGCATTTGTTGGAAATATTTGATCAGAACTAGCAGTACCACCAGCATATATTCTAACTCTTATCTTACCGGCTACGTCAGTTGCTGAAGTGGCATTTGCATCAGTAACTGATGACACAATATGCGTACTTGCCGAAGATGTATTAAAGTTAAGTTGCTGATCCCCTCTGTACTGTTTACCTGTGGTAATTGTTCCTGAGTCTGTTTTTTCACCTAACACAATAACATAAGTCATTGTGTCATTACTGTTAGATATACCAGCGTCTACAACTAGTCCACCAGTTAAGTTCTGACCATAAAACACAGGAACTTTGTTGTCTGTGCTTGGTGCTACTTGTACTTTAACTCCTGGATCTTTTGCATTTGCTATACTAGGTGGCTTAAACACACCTAATATCTTAGATGTTGCTAATCCTAATCCACCAGCAATAACACCTGCTACAAGTGTTCCAGCAAAGCTCAAACCTACACCTGCTATTGTAACAAATGTACCTGTTAAACCAATTGCTCCTGCTATTGCGGCTCCTATTGCTGTAAAGACTGCCATATATTATCCTTGGTAAATGTAATTCTTTTCTATTGGTTGCCAGCCACGTTTTTCTAAGTTGAAGTCGGGTGACTGTTCCATGTTAGTTAGTGTAAAGCCTACAATTTCACTTGCTTCTACTAATGCTTTGCCATACTTAACATACTTTAATAATAACTTGTATCCTGCTGAGCCCATTCTGTGTTCTGGGTCTACCCACCATGCTACTTCTTTTAATGTTTTAATTTCTGGTAACCATGGGTCTGATTGTATTTGTGCAATAAGCATACCTATTGTTTGTTCCTCATGTTCTGCTAACAGTATGCAACCTTCTTGCATAAAGGAACACAACAAACGTCTTACCCATGTGTCGTTGTATTCTGGATTGTGTTGTGGAGCATATGGTGAGCTGTTTGCAAAGTCTATCATCATTTCCATAATGCGATCAAAGTCTTGTATTGTGGCTTTTCTTATTTTCATTATCTCATGCCAACGTTTATATTGATGTTATCATAAGGACCACCACCACCGCCACCTCCGCCGCCGCCGTAGCCGCCGCCTCCGGTGTATTCTCTGCCAAAGTCAAATGCAGTACCATTTATTATAGGCACTCTGTCAAATGTATTATCACCTGTGAAAAATATCTCTCTATCTTGTGGATTAGTACGTTGTCCGTTTACTCTGTTCTCTAATATTGTGTTTATACTTGCAACACTTATGCCTACAGTATTTGTTATGTCGCCATTCTCTAGATCTACTTTCTCTGAAATGTTATAGTTAGTGATAATACCTTTGTAACGAGGATATACCGCACTTACGGCATAGTTATTGTCAAAGAATGCTCTAAATATAGTTACAGCACCACCTTTAACAGGGTTTTGCAGGACTGTTTGCACATTACCCGCTGGTATTCCTGTTAATACAAGGTTTAAATCGCCGTTAGTTGTCTTGATATCTTCTGTGAATTCACCTACAGTTAAGAATGCACCTAGTTCTTGATAAGTGTTTGAATCATATACAATTGATTTCCAACTGTTTGAAATGTAATATGTTGTAGAATCAATTTGTAATTGAATAAGCAAACAATGTTTGATGTTATTTTCTTCTACTTGAGGTATTGCAGTAGCCATTAACCGTCCTCTTTTCTAATGAACTCTAAAAATTCGAAATCTGTGTCAAATTGTAACAAGTCTCCAGGTATAACACTATATCTTGGCTTGGTTACCATTTTAACTTTCCATGTACATGCTGAACCTACTACAATTAATTTACCACTTAGTGTGTATGAGTCTTGTGGTATAAAAGGTCTGCTTAATGGTATAGACACACTACTTGCAGTGGTGTGTGCCACATCTGCTGTTACTTGATATGGGTATCTATATCCTGATGCTGGTTGTATGTAATCACCTTTCTTAAACAAGAATGTACCGGCACCAGCCGCTGAGGCATTTACTACTAGAGTTGAACCAGTTGCTGATACGCATGAAACAGCACCTATGCCTGTGCTGTCACCTTGGTACTTAGTAATGTATGCTAATGCTGTATTAGTTGTGCCAATGTCTATAGATGCTTCTTCTGTGACATCTAGTGCGTTGAGGTCTTCAGTAAGTCCTCTGTTTGTTGAATATTGTAAACCACCATGCATACCTGATGTAAATTGATAAGGTACAGCACTTACTACTTCTGAAGTAAGTAATCTACCAGATCTTGATATTGATTGTCCAGCAATCTTCTTTCTGTATATTGTAACGAATGTTGCGTTATCTACTATTGTTTGTAAGCTCATTATCTAGGTTGTCTCCTCGCACCAACTTGGGTAACGTTATATATGTATTCCGGATCTGCGGCAACTAGCTCTTTAAATGAACGTGCATCTACGGCATTGATGTTGTATGTAACTTGTCCACCACCCATTCCTCCATTTGGCATTATACTGCCTGATCCTGTTGGCACAAACATTTCTGGTCCTTGTTCACCTACCATATAAGGTCTGTTTTTCATTACTGGCCCACCATTTGCTTTACCACCGCCAAATAGTCCGCCTATTATTGAACCTCCAAAGTCCATACCTGATACTGAACCACCTGTAAATGATAATCCAAACAATGCTTTTAATATAGGTTCAATAATTTTTAGTCTAAGTGCGTCAGAGATTAACTGCTTTACCAACTTCTTAAAGAATCCTTCAAAGGACTCCATAACTGATTTGCCTTCTATTAATGCTGTGGCAATATCATCACTTAAGGCTTTTTGTGCTTGTCCTAATGTGTTTAGAAAGTTAGACAGGCCTTCACTGTTTGCAAATGCATCGTCAAGTGCATCTTGTGCCTTAGCGGCTTCATCTGCTAATTCAGGGTATGCAAGTATTAATGCATTTAATTGTCTTTGTTGCTCTGCTAATTCTTCTGTGTTAAGTGTAACACCTTTTAGACTTTCTATGAAGTCATCAAACGGTGTTATACCAAAACGATTTTTAAGTTCGTCTAGTAATGAATTATATTGCTCTAATCCGGCAATTGTTTTGTTGTCGCCAAATTGTTCATTCAATTGGCCTAGTAATTCTTTGTATCGAGCAGTACTAGGTATACTGTCACTGATTGACTTTTGGAATTTTTCTACATCCGATAATACCTTAGGTGGTATTGTAATACCTGGTAAGTCAGCGGCTGGTACATCTGGAATTACTATCTCAGGCAGTACTAGAGGTGGTATTTCTTCAGTGTCAGCCATTAATTCTTTAATACCTTCAAATAATTTGTCTATACCTAAAAACCCTGCTACTGCCGTCCCTGCCATTAAGGCAAATTCAGCAATCTTACCAAATATAAGTGCTACTCTACCCAGGTTACTCAAGAGGGGCACTCCATCAAAATTACCTAAACGCTTAAATTGTTGTATTACAGTCTTTATTGGAGCAATAACAAAGTTCAATGCACCTTTTACTCTGGTCATGACAGTTGCGATTAAGCCTACTCCGCCGGCAGCAAATACACTGAACCGGTTCAACCCTATTAGAAATGCTTTAAGTGCCTTAGCCGCTGGTAATAATACTCCTATTGCTACAAACACTAAACCTAAGGCTTTAGTTACTTTTAATAGTGGTTGTAAGTTGTTGTTTATTACAATTGCCAGTCTGTCAATACTTGCGGCAAGTGTGGCTATAGCACCAGCACCTGATTCTGTAGCACCTAGTCCTGAACTGATACTACCAATAAAGTTAACAAAAGAGTTACGCAATAGTACAAATGATTCACCAATGGTGGCATTTGTTTTAGCAAAGTCTGATTCAATTGTGCCACGCATACGATCAGTTGCTTGTAGCATGATATCGGCTGTAAGCACACCTTGTGCCGCCATTTCCCGTAATTCACCACGTGTTACACCTAATGCTTTAGCAAGTTCACCCATGAACTTACTGTTGGCTTCGTTTATACTGTTGAATTCATCACCACGTAATACGCCAGATGCAAGTGCTTGTCCGAACTGTCTAATAGCACCGTCTGCCGCGGCTGTGTCTGCTCCTGATATCTTTAATGCTTTAGAGAATGTTTCAGTTACGTTAGCAACGTCTTGTAGGCTTAGGCCCAAATCTTCTGTGCTTAATTTAATGTCTGAAAATAGACTAGCAACAGCACCTACATCGTTTCTACTTCGTGCCGCAACTTGATTAACAAGTGCAAGACTTTGTGCCGCTTCTTCTGTGTTTGATGTTACAGCAAGTAGTCTGTTGTTTAGTGTAGTGAAAGTATCTGCTAAGTTAACTATTTCTCTAATACCAATAGCACCAGCAAGTCCAATAAAGGCACCCTTAAGATTGTTTACACCTTTAGTCCCTTCCTTAGAGAATTTGTCTACTGACTTTTCGCTTTGTTTAATACCGGCGTTAAATTTTCTGTTATCTAACTCTAGTGCTACTTTAATATTTCTAGCCATTGTTGATATTCCTAGTTATGTTATCCACTATAACACCTAACCTATCTATAGTAGGCTCTGTAAAACCGTCTGGTGCTTGTCTTGATGTACCATCATCTAGATCTCCAGCATAATTGTAATTACTTTTAATAGTAGTATTTTGTAACTTAGTGTTACGTCGAGCGTTGCCTGTTTTTATAGGTGTTTTCTTTTTGAGAAAAGGAAATGCCTGAGTCATTGCGTCTCTAGGGAGACCTTGCAACTCACCAAACATTTTTTCTACATCTCTAATATCTACTTTAATTTTCATTTATGGCTTTTACCTGTTACCTTGTTAAAGTGTTCTTTTAAATTATCTTTGTCTACGAACGCATCCATAGACTTGTTATTTTTCTTTGCATCTAGGTATTGTTCGTATGTGTGTGCAACGTCCATTACCATAAGGTCAAAGGAATCAGCATCACGTAATAATTCACTTGGTAACTTGCTGTAGCGTCTCCCCATAACATCAAACATTAATAACATGTTTGTTGCAGGTGAGCCTTCAACTATCTGATGGTTACTTACTTTCCCAGTCTATCGCCAATTAATTTAATTGCTTCAATCATTACGTCCATAGGTAACACTGACTCACCATTAATAATAGGTGCGGAGTGTTCGTCTAGGATTAGTTCTTTAAATAACATAGTCATTGAACCAGGATCGCTTGTATCTGCGTTTGCTAATTTAGTGAATACGTCTATAGGTTGTCTATCAAAGCAAAAGAATTCTAAAGTATCACCGTATTTTTCTACTAGTTCTGCTTTGTCAATCTCTATCTTGATTAGTTCTGGTTTTTGTGAAAGTTCTGCTAATTTCATATCTTTATTCCTTTATATCTCTACTGTTTAAATGATGTATAGCACTTAAACAAAATGCTATCCTGTTTTGTGCTTTTGACATATCGCCATTAGCACAACGAAGTTCATTCTGAGCCTTCGCTATCTCTTTTTCCATCGACTTTATGATCTCCGGAATGGTCTTGTTTTCCCATATCTGCATGTGTATTTACCTCTTTCTTTATATCTTTATGTTTTTTAGA
>Ga0209336_10001403_pt1 | contig 11769 bp, 18 predicted proteins | sample LinPmetageLP32_FD_184042 | JGI IMG/M metagenome (GOLD analysis project Ga0209336, IMG submission 184042) | Marine viral communities from the Pacific Ocean - LP-32 (SPAdes) (version 2) | ecosystem: Environmental > Aquatic > Marine > Oceanic | place: Pacific Ocean | collected 2009-08-23 | reverse complement strand
ACCTAAGCGTGAAAAAACTAAGAATGAGCAAATTAATAAAGTTCAGGTGTTCATGGATTGGGCAGGGAATGTTTCGCTGGATGATTTTAGCAACTCTCTGGCTACAAGATTTGCAGAAGACTTAACAAACCAAGACAGCAAACTTGTTAAAGGTGGTGCAGCCAATGAGACAGTTCATAAATATTTTAATGCTGTAAGGGCAGTTTTAGATTGGGGAGTTAGGAATGATTATATGGCTTCTAATCGTTGGGAAAAGTTTAGCTTGGGTGGATATGGAAGAGCAAAGCAAAAATATAGAGACTTCTCTGAGGAAGAGTTAAGGCAACTATTCTCTCTGAAGATACCAACTCAGGATAGGACTTTGCTGGCCATTTTAGCATGCACAGGAGCAAGGCTTGACGAAATAGCTTTGCTGACTTGGCAGCAGCTTCACGAAGATCAAACTAATGATGGCCAGAGAGTAGCATGGCTTGATACCACTGATGCCATTGTTAAGAATCAGACATCAAAAAGACTTATCCCACTTGTTCCTGAAGTTGCAGAATTAATAACAAAGCATAGGAGTTTTAAAAATCCAAAGGACCCAGATCGTTTATTCACTTATGCAAAAGATAGAGATGGCAAAGCTGAGAACAAAGCATCAAGAGCAATCATGCCTCATTTAAGGAAGATCAGTTCTGATCCTACATTTGTCATTCACAGCTTGCGCCACACGTTCAACACTATGTGTCGTAACGCAGGAATAGACTGGGAGTTAAGAGAGTTTATTCAAGGACGAGGTGGTAGCGGTGTGGGTTCTCGTTATGGGCAACCTGCTCATGTAAAAAAGCAGTTAGATGAAATAGGCCAGATTGATTACTCCTTTCTGCAAGGCAACTTAGCCATCTCAAAGACCTGTTAGGAGATGCTGAAGTAAGCAAAGAGCTTAACCATTATATTACTGGTCACTCTCAAGGTGATGTGGGAAGTAACTATGGGCAAGGTCATAGCATCGAGAAAAGACATGAAGCTCTCAAGTTACCAGAGCATCCCTATCTTAGCCCATACGATACAATTAAATAAATTCATTACAGGTTGAGACTTAAACCATCCCAAGACACTGTTGAGCTTCTTCACTCCAGATCATGCCTACAGGGCAAAATTCATCTGGATCATTTCCTCTATCTGGACACGCTGGCGCTTCATCTCCCATTAGTTGAGAACTCATAAAAACGGTTATCATGATTATCAGGATAATGCGCATGGGGTTTTAACTGGCTTGAAAAGAATGAGGCATGTCTATCTCCAAACCAGAGTATGCTTGCGTACGGCTCCCATCTGCGTCCTTTTCTAAAAGATGATCCACACTATCAAGCCAATCAAGTCCCTCCATTTGTCCTTCAACTATAGCATCGATGCTTGGTATCCGGCTAATCTGTACAATTTCACCAGTATCCAGCTCTATCAAACTCCAAGTAATATCTGGTTTATTCATAATCTCCGACAAACGCTCGAGACCCTCTTTAAATTCGTCTGCACATCCAACCTTAGGTTTATACTTTATCACTGACCAAACTGCATTTTGCATTCTTCACTCCGATAATTTTTCCACACTTAGCCGAACAGAACCGCATCAGTAAAGACACCATCTGGTTAGAATTGTTTGCTCAGGTCAGTGTCAGGCGTTTTAAGTGTTTAGTTTAGTGCCAGTTTGATTTTAACTCCTAGGCATTTATAGTTTCCAACGCTTGTTTTGTATTAACAACCTATAAACACTAGCCCTACCAATCTCCAACTCTTTAGCAATTACAGAAGCACCTTTACCCTCAGAATGCAGCTGCTTAACTTTCTCTACATCTATGCTTGATTTACGTCCTCTATAAACTCCTTTAGCCTTTGCCTTTGCTATACCTTCAGCCTGTCTTTTCTTAATGATTGATCTCTCAAACTCAGCAAATGCACCCATCATATGAAGCTGTAACTTGGCAATAGGATCATCTGACGTAGAGCTGAAGGTAAGCCTTTCAGAAACAAAGCTGATTGTTGCACCCTTGTCGTTGATCTTGTTGATGATGTCCTGCAAGTCTCTCAGGTCACGAGCAAGCCTATCGATAGAGTGGATGCGCACTTCATCACCTTCTCTTACATAATCAATCATCTTGATAAGGGCAGGGCGTTCTCTTTTGGCTCCGCTCTCTGTTTCATCAAATATCTTTTCACAGTCCTCAAGAGACTGTCTATCAAGTGTTTGATCTGTCGTACTAACCCTTCTGTAACCAATGACTGCTTTCGTTGAGGGTTTGCCAGATGATCCATCTATGCCCAACATATCTATCTCCTAAGTGTCTCATTAGACTCTAGACCATAGAATCATAGGCTTATTTTAATTGCAATACACTTTATTAAGACTCAGAAACTGTCTCATAAATTTGTCTTGCTAGGGCATACCCAAACGAGACAAGGAGTTCACGCCTGAACTATTTGAAGCTCACAGTAATAAGCCAAATAATTCTGCACACCACATCTTTAAATTATGTAATTAGTTCTTAGATAAATTTTATGAAAACACTTTATTTTATAGCAACCTACTTCATCCAGCTTTTCTCTACCTGTGTGTTTGGATTCCAATCTAAAGAGATGTACCTCCAACCAATACCAGTGAAGGTAAAACACAAGAACAAACCTTACCGCTAACCTGTAAAGAGCAGGGTGGTTAATTTGTTATTCATCAGCCTCCTTTAAAGATACCATAAAACACTTGATACTAAAATTATTGGCTACAAGAATAGTCTCTGGTTCTTTAACCGCCAGCCACGGTAAGGTTTGTTCTTCAAAAATATCCAAAAGAGCACTGATACATTGGTCTTTTGTTTTATACATGACGCTACCGTGCTGTTTGTTTTGTACTTTCTGATTATCTGTAGTTTTGCTATCTACTATGACGTTATGAATAATAATCCATCGTTGATGCTCTTTTGAAAATAACAATTTGCTGTCATCATTATTATCAGCAATTGCTTTGGATGTTGCAGAGGGCAGGGTGGTAAGTAATACTATTAAGGCTATGGCTAGTCTCATGTCAGCTACCAGCTTGTGTTCATGTAACACCAGTTATCTCTAGTATTATTCCTTTTACATTGTTGTAACGGTGACACTAAATAGTAAAGCACAATTAAAACCAGACCACCTATGAGCATACGTCTTATCTGTATATCTATACCTCTCCAAAACTTTAGTAGGCTTTTTGAAGTATCATCTTCCTGATCTTTGTTTTCATCAGACATGATAAGGTATCTCCTTTAATGCTCTCTGTGGTCTAAATCAGATTGTGTTTGTATGGGCCTCTTTGGCGGTTACCACTACTATCGAAGCAATGGCTAATATCACCTCATCTGTCCTGGCTGTATCATAGCTTACATCTGACCTTTTAATATTTGCAATTAATAAAGAGGGGGGGGCGTGAGCCAGTGCCATGCCATACGTTAGTATACATGCCCTTTTCCACAGATCAGGATTAGAGGCTGGAGATTTAGTTTTACAAAAGCGTCCAATGTTGGACAGTTTTGTTACCGTTTTAATTTACGGCAAAAATACTCTAGGCTTGCTTCACCCAGAGGTGTTGAGATTTTGGCATACAGATTACCTCCTTCATCCGTAAGCAATAAATGTGTATTACCTACACCCCCAGCTACTTTCTTTTCTTTAACCATTTGTATTAACTTTAATTCGCATTGCTCATGGGAAGAGAAAGTAAAGCTCTTATTAAGCAAATGGTCATGGTATACAAAGGGAAAACCTGAAGAGAGCACTCCTACAATTATCCAAATACTGTTCATTGCCCAACCTAACAGACCACAAAGTGTCTGTCCTCTACTATGACTATGATCTTATTAGCATGGACTACACTTCTGCACACTAGTTTCCTGAAAACTAGTATTAATTGATATATGGTTTAGGGCAATGAATAAAATATAATAATAACAATAGTTTAGGTGTTATATTGTCCTTACCTTAAAGCTACTGCAGCAACTACGGACTAATAATTGCACTTGGTGCAGAGCTGTAATTAGTACTGCTTTATTATGCAGATAGAAAAGCGGTAGGGATGTGAAGGTGAATCAGTTTAACCACCAGTGTTTTAACGCCATATAACATACAAAGCCACAGCCAAATGGAATTCCAAAGATAAAAACTAAAGATAGCCAAACTGGATCAAACCATTGGAAGCCAATGATTACGGAAAAAATTAATGAGAAAAAGAAAAAGCTGACAAATATTATAACTAAAAAGTTGTTGAAGAATTTTGTGGTACTCCATCTGAAGTTAGCTTTTTTTGCGGAACTTAGTTTTAAATTTTCTGTTTTTTCCTCCTTTAGCCGCTCAGTTTCTGCCTCAAGAGCTATTGCTTTGATCATATCGTGGACACGTCTGATGCGATGTTTTGGATAAAATGCATTAGCTTTAGCTTCATCCCCTTCAGCTTCTTCCAACGCTTGTACTTTCGCTACAGGATCCAAGTCTGATCTTTCTATCTCATCAATTACAAGCTGATACATTAAATCTTCAGCCAACCGTCCTGTGACCTCTTTAAGCTCATTAGCTATCTTTTGATCTCTGGAAGTTAGCACTTAGAAACTCCAAGGCTATCCACGCCTTATTAAATAATTGAACCGCAGAGAAGCACAGGAGAGCTAAACTGTCAAAGCTGTACACCCAACTCCCCTTAAGCCAAACATTTATGACTCCACATCTCAGCCAACCTACGTTTAAACTAACTGCATGATGAAGAGATGGGCCTTTAGTCAGATATGCTTGGTGGTGTTGGTACTGGTGAGAGTTAAAGTTAAGCTGGAAATATGATGTCTGATATAGCAAACATTTTCCAATTATCCTCTACCTTTGTGTAAGCGTAAAACCCTGTAGCCTCTTCAATGAGTGACCCATCTTTACGAAGTCTTCGTGTATTTCTCATTATAAGGTGAGCTTTATTCTCACCTACTGCTACTACGTCTATTTCAAAAGCTTCACTTCTATCCCAACCTTTTTGTGTTTTCATTTCTTGAGGTTTAATGGGGAACTTGTCCAACATTTTTACCTCCCCTGCTCCAATGTAGGCTAAAGGAAACTGAACGCACTTATTTATTTTATCAATGTCATTGGAATTAAATGCATCAATGTATTGTTGGTAAGCTGCTAATAATGCTGCACGTTTTGAGCTATCCATAACTTCCTCTAGTTTTTAAAAGTTTTTTCACACGGTTGACTTCTTTTTTGCTAAGTCAAACAACCATGATGATTTGGAACATAAAAGCCATCACGTTACGTAAGCAATCCCATTTAATTTACAGTCTTTAATACCGCCAAGTGTCATCGGGTAACTGTTGATGGATTAAAAAATAGGCCAGATGACAGGTTATTTGATTACTCTTTGGATGGAGATGGCAAAGCTTCAAGGACCGCATCCAAGATTTTTTTAACGTCTTTATAAGCTCATCAGAATATTTTCTTTGCTAATTAATATTTGATATTTCTATATCTAAATAGTCTTAAGGCTGATTTTCATCTCAAGCAATAAGACTCCGCATCTCAGCCAACCTAAGTTTAACTACAAAGCATGGCTGGCTAAGTCATACATTCCTGCAACACACGAGAGTTTTACTTTGGGAGGGCTAGTGGCTTTTCTGTGGGGGGTTCTTTTGGAGCTATTCTTCAAGTTTAGGCAGTGGAGTTGAACCTGTTTCTTGCCGCCAGATAAGCCCATCTTTTTTTAGATAAGAAGCTAATATTGCGTCACGGCTGCCGTTAGCAAATGTTGCGATTTGATGCGTTATCATTATATCCTCATTCTCATAAACGCATCTTCTATTTTCATGTTTAGAAGCTGACATATTATAAGCTAGTTTATCCCAGTCTGCATTCTGCATATTCGTAGTCTTGCCAGTAGAATGCCAAGTCATCTCATAATCCTCATGGAAGAGACTTATGAATGTTTCAACATCTAAGTTATCCCACGCAGTAGTGAACTTTTCGTAAAGCATAGTAACCTCCAACATTCAGCGAACATTACCAAAATATGACACGCTTGACAGACTAAACTAACCCAACTCACCAAAGCCAAACATTTATGACTACCCAACCAGCGAAACTCTGTGCTTAACTACAAACATGATGGATGTCTTCAATTAGATATCAATCTTATTACGTAACGTGAAAAGAAGAGTTTTTTGTATCCTGAAAGGTTGGGTCAGTGTAATGACTCTTAGGTCTAAATAAGGAGGAATATACCATGGACCCACAACTAAGGTCTTCAATACAAACTAGTACTTTCTTTTATTTTCTAATAGCAGTTTGCTTAGTAACAGTTGCTCAACTTACAACAATGGTGGTCATTGTTTTTGCTGATATCACAGGCAAAGAGTCAGTTGTGGCGGCATCAGTAATTGGCCCCTCACTACTTGGAGCTTTCGCTATAATACGATTACTGACGAATATGAGCTACCTTGTAGAAGATATGGATAATCAAATGAAATCAACAAATTACGGTGCCGGTGTAAGTGCTATACCATTCTCCGCACTTAAACTGGTTTTTGCTGCTATCTTTGTTGTGATAGCTGTAGTTCAGCTTGTCGCTATTTACTGATATGCGTTAAACCGCTCTGTACAGCCACTGTTTCTGTCGCTTTTTGTCTGAAGAGGAAGCCATCTGGATTAATTAAGCGCTTAGGCAATTTTGTGTTTTCAATAACCACCAAGAATCCAAATAATAGAGGCTTAAAAAGTAACTATTACTTCATGCCTAGCTCAGTGTGGCTGGAAAGAACAACTTTCAAAGGAAAACTAAAAAGTTGAAACAACTGAGTTCTTCAGTAGTGAAGCTGGTGAGAACAAACTTTACATGAGCTTAACAGAACGTAAACTTAGTTTCTGAAGCAAAGGAGAAACAAGATGTGTGCAATTACAGGTTTTGGTATTTTAGCTCTGCTGGGTTGGGGTGCATATACTGCTGGTAAAGCAGCTTGGGAAAACCGTTCAACTATAGCTCGCTATGCTTCTAATTTTTACAACCTCCCTGAAACAACTTACCAAGCAGTTAAGGTTAAAGTAGACCGTACCTGATATAAGTTTTCGTGAGCCTAACCGTATCCAACACCACACAAAGTCTAGCTACTGCCTTAAAAGATATACATCGTACCGAGGGCATTGAAGCTAAAAAGAAGACTGAAGAGCCGCCTGTTAAAACTGTAGCAAAAGCAGTTGCCGTAGCAATCAGTGCTGACGCTAAGATGGAGATACTAAAAGATACGCTTAAATAAGCGTTACCTTTATAGGCTCACAAACTCCCAACCCACTAAACTGATCCAGTAATGCAGCTTTGGCGTACTACTATTATGGATAATAATACACACACCGCCAAAAAGCCTGATGCTCTGGACAGAGTAGTGAAGCTTATTGAAGCACTTATACAGTCACCACACTTAGCTTTTGGTATAATAGTATGGGCTTACGTAGCTTGGTTCACACTGGCGTTGTAAGACCAAAAACATAAACTTCTAACCAGTACTTGCAAACTTATCATACTAGTCCTGCAAAGGTGTATCGATTTTAGATTGTATAAACTAATATTACAAAATATATACCAATAAAGTAATTATATTACACTCTCCTGAAAAACATGTACTGAGTGCGTCTATAGTATTGGGATACAATCTTTTTATTGTTTTAAATAAATAATTACAGACACTTATCTGATCTGGGTAATTAAACTTTGATTAAATCTGTAAACCACTTTTTATCTACAGACTTCTTCCTCAATTGTATTCCCATATTCACTTGGCTTTCGTTTCTCAAACAGAGTTTTGCTGCCTTTATGATTTTGATGCACATACACATGAATTGGATTTGGAAAACCTTTTGGCCTTAATCGTTTCTTTTCGCAACCTGCCATAGCTAATGCTCTACTTGCGCTGGGCTGTGTCAGACCAAACTCCTCTTGGATTTTGCTAATCTTAAAAGCACAACTCTCAAGATTGGATATCTCAAGAGCTGCTTGCTCTATTTTAGATTCCTGTGATGTTTCATCTTCAGTTATCTCAAGCTTGCTTTGTGTCAGTGGAGCGAGAAGGAAGTCCATATTTGAGATATCAACGTTGTGGAAATAATCACACATAATCTGAAAGCCATTCTCATTTTCCAACCAATGAGAAAATCTTTTGAAAAATACATGTGTCTCAGCAAGGTTTATCGTGTGCTCAGAAAACGTAGGCACAAAGAACCTTCTGTCACCTTCTTCAATTTTGATTGGCTCTGGAAAGTTTGAACTTAATACTAAGCTAAAATATCTGTCTGCAACACTAGCAATTTGCTTCTTTTCTTCGACACGAGGTTTGTCTTGTGTGAGTAGGTTTTTAAGTAACTCTGCACCCTGTGATCTATTTTCTGCGATATTTATTTCTTCAATATTTAAGAGTGTTGAATGATAGATGCTTTGGATGAATGTACCTGTTAATTGCTTTGCAGTAAGAGCTTTGTAATTTGATTGGCCTATGATGGGCGGCAACATCACATTTGCCCAGAACCCTTTACCAGTACCTTGCATACCCCTTAACAAAATAGCCACAGTACAAGGTAATTCTGGCCTTTGAACTATTTTGGCAATCCATTTATCAAAATAATCTGACTGTCTTTGATTGGTTTTATATCCTTCGTTATCAAGGATAAAATCATCAGGTGGCATAAGCCTATCTAAATACTCTTGCCATAATAATGGCCTCTTCCTATCAAGCGCTTTGGGTATCAGTCTGGGAGATTGGTATATGTTCCTGAACATTGAATGTTCAATATCCACAAAAGCATCCTGAGAGAAAGGACAGTATTGTATACCAGTTAACACCTGAACAAAATCAAATGCATATTCTTTAACGATTGGATTTAAGTTGTCACCAAACTTGCGTCTGACAGCGTTATGAACTTCTGGCTCATTTGTTTTAGTATCCTCCTTGTCACCATCAAATATTCTAAAAGTATTTAAATTTCTGCTGTTAGCAGTAACTCTATAAAAATGCGTTTCAATCCAAGTTATCTGCTCAAATATTGAACGTGGTTCATAATGGTTCTGGAGTAAGCGCAACTTATTATCAAAGTTACGGCATTTTTTTTGAACGTATATTCTAAACTTCTCACGAACCAGAGTGTCATAATTCAACGGCTGTTTTGAGATTACCTCTTTTGTTTTTGTAAGCATTATCTTGCCTTTTCTGTTGGTTTTTATGCTGCCTCAAGCAGTCCTCTATGCTTTCGCTTAGGGAGATATTTTGTTGCACAGAATGTTGTGATGCATATTCCAAAGCCTCTGGCCTTAAAAATATTCTCACTCGTTGTTTTGTATGGAGCATATCTGTCCTCTGTGTTGGATTTTTCCCCAAGTGTGTCAGTCCTGTGTCGATATTTGGGGAGTAGTGACACAGATAATAGCCAATGATAAAATGGGTTTAGCTATCTCTGTGTCAGTTGTGTCAGCTTTTTGGCTGTCTTGTTCACTTAACTAAATGGTCACTTAGAAGATCACCTATGATAAGCTTTCCTTCTGCTTTATCTGGCGATGGACCATAGAGAAGACCAGTTTTAACGAGATCATCCAACCATTTAATCAGCCTTGTAGTGATACCAAACTGCTGAAGGTTGCCCATGCGCCTTGTACTTACATCAATGGTTTCATTGTTATCGTAAGCCAGGACAATAGCATTGGATAACTGCTGATGGAGATGTCCGTTTTGACTGGCACGTTTTTGACTGAGAATATCAAAAGTTCTCAAGATGCCTAAGACTGTGGCTGATCGTTCTTGGAAGTCTGGATGATTGACAGGATTCTCACTGACCTGCTTCATCAAGCTAATGACATTCATTGAGATTGCTCCTCAACTCCATCAAAAGGACTGCCTTGCATATATTGTGTGTAGATCAAGCCAATAGCAAAAGACCAATCCATACAGACCAGTGGTTCTTGATCACCTTGCTGAACAACAACGATTGGTTCTAAGAGACTGCCCTCATTACCTACATCAACAGCCTGTTGAGCAGCTTGGGCATAGTCTTTGTAAATCTTGCTGTAACCTTTTTCTGAAAACTTACACTCTATGGAAACTGGCACACGTTCTCTAATGAGATTTGAAAATATAATATCTTCCCCATGAGCACTCATTGGGCGGCCTACAATGTGGTCTTCATCTGGAAGTTCAGTCATCCCTACAAATATATCTCGTAAAGATTGAGCAACTGTATCCTGAAGAACCCTGCCTTTATGTTTAATTTCGTCTGATGTTTTATAGTCTTTTACCATTTGCTACCTCACTGTTGTTAATATGACTGGCGAAAAACTGAGGCCCTAGCTCCTGGTGCATTTGATAAAGCTGCTTTTGTACCTCTGTCTTGTAATATAAATCTGGGTTCTGCCTCCGTAGATTTTGATATTCTTCAAATGTCCTGAAGGGCAGTGTTGTACTTCTGGTGTCCATAGTAATGGTTCCTTTCTCTAATAACGGAGTCCACAAAACGACAGCAAAGCTGATCAGTGGACTAAGATGTTTTGGATTTTAACCTTGATAAGGTGGCTCTAAATCGAGGGCTTATCTGTCTATCAAAAAAGGGGCGCAAGTTTGCACTGAGGTATGCCAATCTTGATACCATAGTTTTACACATTTTGAAGTAATTGTCAAGTACATTCTCCATATTGGGGCTATACAGAGGGCTATATTTAGGGCTATATAAGACTACGTTAAAAAATAAAATTTAACCTTATAACTTTGTAAAATAACCTTAAAAATAAATAAATAAGGTTATATAAAATAAATGGGGTTCGATCCCCCTAGGCTCCACCAACACCCAAAATATTCCAGTATACCGTATTTCCTTGATTATATAAGCCATGTAAATCTATTATAGGGCTATATATTGGGATATACGTGGGGCTATACAGTTGGAAAAATACTTTAAGGCAAAGTTATTTAAAAAGTCTGGCAAAAGAAATTATTACGCTTTTCTAACTGTTCCTCAAAACCTTAGGCCTCTGCTCAATGGAAAAAAACAGATATACAAATCCACAGGTACTGATGATTATGAAGAGGCAAGAGATAAGCTACGCCAGTTAGAGGCAGAACTATATCTACAGCTAGATCAGGCCGAACTTGCAAATCATCCATTAGTAAAGGCAGCAAATGATTTGCAAGAGGTTTTGAGATATGGCGTGCGATGGAAACCCAAGGATTGGTTTGATCCAATTATACGATGGGAAGCAGAAGATGATGTTCGTTCTAGGGCAGGTAAATCAATATCAATGATACGAGAGATTGAAAAAGAAAATGGAGTCACAGATAAGGCTGTTTCTGTCTTGGCAAATTTAGACCACGATCTAACGCCTGATCAGGTGCGCCAATATCTAAACGAAATACCGTCTACGGAAAAAATTGATTCTGACATGCCCCCTGAGTTAAAGCCTGATTTTACCTTAGATGTAGTTGAAAGAATTTTTATTCAAATTGAGCGTTTAATTAAGCCTAGCTATGAAGAGTTTGTTTCAGAGTTCCGCAAAGTTTCAGAAGAGAAATATGCTCCAACCAAGCGCAGCAAGCCATTTGCTGAGGTAGCTGAAGAGTGGTTTGCCTCTTCTTTATTTTTGAACAGCAAGAGAACTGATGCACCTAAGCGTGAAAAAACTAAGAATGAGCAAATTAATAAAGTTCAGGTGTTCATGGATTGGGCAGGGAATGTTTCGCTGGATGATTTTAGCAACTCTCT
>Ga0209336_10001402_pt1 | contig 11770 bp, 9 predicted proteins | sample LinPmetageLP32_FD_184042 | JGI IMG/M metagenome (GOLD analysis project Ga0209336, IMG submission 184042) | Marine viral communities from the Pacific Ocean - LP-32 (SPAdes) (version 2) | ecosystem: Environmental > Aquatic > Marine > Oceanic | place: Pacific Ocean | collected 2009-08-23 | reverse complement strand
ATTGCTCCATATGCCATAATCCCCCTCTACTAGTGAAACTCTTTATAGTAGGGTTGCCAAGTTCTAAGGGTATCCTATCGCGCAATGTAGTGAAGTACTCACAATGTTGCGTTACTTTATTCCCAACGCCAATTATAGCTAAATGCTTATCGGGGTTATCCGCATCCCTCACATATACTTGGCCATCGACCATAGTAGGAGAGGTAATTACATTGAGATATGGTGGCTCATTATCACTAGTGAATGATTTGTATTCACCACCATTAGAGAAGTTCAAGACGTTACCTAGGTTTGTTGTAGTCATAATATAAGATTCCTTTATCGTAAAAATGTTGCGAGAAAAAAAGTAACTACAAATAGCCAGCAAATGCCAGCCACCTGTAGATGTTCGTTCGTAATGTTATCTAACAGCATTGCGCCCACGTAACATATCTTTAAGATTGCCAATAGCATTACGTAAGCTATCAATATGCTCGTCACGATACTTCAACAACTTAATTAATTCTTCGTTGCTGTAATCTGTATAATTATACATTGTTAAATTCCTTATTGTAAAAAGTTAAATCATACTTCCAATGATCAAAGTAACCGATTAAATCTAACCAGTAACTAGCTAGTGTTTCGTAGCCATGTTCAAAAGACTGCACACAACACGTTGTGAAATAGCCATCAAAATAATAGCCATCCTTTAACACTACCTCGACAAGAAAATCAGTTGAAGTATAGTTCTGGATAAAAACTTCCTTAACTATATTCATTCGCTTCTTACCCAGTACCTTAGCTACTTTATCCTCAGTCATCATCGTTAAAACTCCTCAGTTGTTGTTGATGATTTAACTCTTATAATTCAAGTAGATTATATAAGCAACAGTTATTTGTATTTATTTTAAGGTAAAATTTAACGCCATCCCCTGAGAATCGACACTGTACCCTAGGGGGGTGTACCTTTTTTAACATATATATTAGCGATTACAGCGGAGGATACCCCTACACATTGCCTATATGGGGGCATATTAGCGCATAACCTACGCATATATAGGCGCATAGGTACACAATACGGTACATAATACATACATACCCCCCTATATACACATAATACACATAATGCATGGGGGGCTAGGGCCACCACCCGGTAGTGGGTGGGTATATACAATGTGTGCAACGGATAGGGTAATTAAGTTGTCAACCACTTTGCGACATACTACTAGATACCCACACGGCCTCTATTAATTCGTAGACATATCGCAGACTATTTGATATAATAATATATACTTATAGTAGGAGTAGAAGTAGGTAACTAGAGAGTATATATACTTACCCTCTCCCATACGATAACGTAGTTATAACATATAATACTACGTTTGTCAACTAAAAAAGGAGTAGTCTATGATAAAAAAGAGCTTGACAAAGAGAGCTAAATCAGTACAACTATATAATGACTCAGGGAATAACCTTTTAGAAAGGTTTTACAAGACCTTAGAGACAGGGTTACTTGTAGATCCGATAGCCTTACCTAGTAGCGATGAATATTATATCTGGGTAAAGTTAAAAGAGAAGTTCCCTGACATAACGCTTGGAGAGGCGTGTGAGGCACTAAACTTAGAAGGGTATACCGATTACGTAGGTATGCTAAAGACAAACGATTCTGCCTAGCTATGCGTATTCTTGCGAGGTATGATGTAGTCTAGGAATGTGAATGGGTAGATAGATAGGGCAGTAGGGGATAATACGCTACCATCTCCTCTGTTCCTTTTTAACATAGAAAGTATTTAAGGTATGTCAGATCAAGATAACGGTTTTGTAGGAAGAAGTGGCCTTAGAACTAGAACTCTGCCTGAATTACAAGCTATGTTAGAAGCAAAAAAGAAAGAGAAAAATACGCTAGGCCCTAGTGGTAAAAAAATAATAGATAGACAGATAGCTATAATAAACAGTTTTATTTTAAATTCTAAAAAAGGAAGTGAGCTACCCTTAAACTCTAATAGTACTAGAGGAAAAGTAAAGTCAAGCGTTTCTAATATGGTTTCTAATGATAAAGAAAGAAGTAATAGAATAAAAAAAGGCTTATCAAACATAGACAAACAACTTGTAGATATAGATAAAATAAATAAAAGATTTCAAAATAACCCTGTAAAAAATACAAATAAGAAGGTAAGCGATAATAGACCCGTAAGTACCAATACTAATAGTAGTAGTAGTAGTAGTAATGTGAGTAGAACACAGGAAAGTACAGACCCTAGCGATAGGAATATGAACGCCCTAGAAAGACTTGCAAGTAAGGTACTAGGTAAAAACGTAAAACTACAAGTAGATAACGAGTTTAATGACGATGGTTATATGACAGAAGAACAGCGATACCATAACTTAAATAAAGGGGGCGCTATAACCCCAGAGCAAAAGAAACGTATGGCTCGTATTGCAAAAGAGTATAAGGCTAAGAGGGCAAATAAAGTTAAGGCACAACCTAAAGTAATGCAAAATAAAAGCAACAAAGGGGCATCTCCCTTTTCGGATATGAAAAAGGCAATGGCGAATGGCAACAGGAAAAGAACTAACAGATAGACAGGAAATATTCTTAGACTGTCTATTTGATCAGGCTAATGGTAATCTACGTGAGGCCATGAAGATAGCAGGGTATAGCGAAAACACTAAGACTAGCACTGTACTAAGAACACTACAAGATCAGATCATAGATAGGACACAGATGTACCTTGCAGCGAATGGGCCTTTGGCAGCTATGGCTATGACAGGGGTTCTAACTGACCCTACTGCATTAGGAAATAGAGATCGTATAGCTGCGTCCCGTGAAATTTTAGATCGTACAGGTATAGTTAAGACGGAGCGTATAATGGTAAAGACAGATGCTCCTAGCCTACTAATCTTTCCTCCTAAATCAGAGCCTTCCTACGATGACTGAAACAAATACGTGGAGACAGGTAGTTCGTAAGAGCCGACAGATACCATTTGGGTATGAGGCAAACCCTGAAGATAACACAACACTACTACCTATAGAAGACCAGTTGAATGCCCTAGTAGAGGCCAAGAAATACTTGAAGTCCTGTAGCTATAGGGAAGTAGCTAGGTGGCTATCTGCAACAACGGGAAGAAGCATAACATATCAGGCTTTGCATAAGCTAATGACAAAGGAAAGAGACAGACAGAATGCAGTCCAATCGTACAGGCATTACGCCTCCAAAGCGAAAGAGTACGCAGAAAAAGAAAAAAGCATCCAAGACAAAATCCTCTATACGTCAAACGAAAATCGAGGAGATCCAATCGACACAAGCTGGGCAGACGGACTCTTATCCTCTCAAGGTTGAGGAATATGTAGAGCCAGAGTACGATTCTAACAGAATACAAATAAACAAAGGCCCACAGGAAAGTTTTATAAATGCACCAGAAAGGGAGGTGCTATATGGAGGGGCAGCAGGTGGTGGAAAGAGTTTTGCATTACTTATAGACCCTCTTAGATATTGTGATTATGCAGAGCATAGCGCATTGATACTCAGGAGAACCAACGATGAACTTAGGGAGCTTATCCATAAGTCTACAGAAATCTATCCAAAGTTTTATCCGGGGGCTAAATGGTCTGAAAGAAAAAGTCAGTGGACTTTTCCATCGGGTGCTAGGATATGGCTCACGTATTTGGAACAAGATAAAGACGTTCTACGTTACCAAGGTCAGAGTTTTTCCTACGTGGGTTTTGACGAACTTACGCAATACCCTACACCGTTTCCGTGGGATTATCTCAGGTCGAGATTGAGATCTATTAATCCTAATATACAAGTGTCTATGAGAGCTACAACAAATCCCGGAGGCCCCGGTCATTCGTGGGTTAAGAAAATGTTTATAGATCCTTCTATACCTAATAAGTCATTTTGGGCTAGGGATCTAGATACTAAAGAAGTATTAAAATATCCGAAAGGGCATAGCAGAGAAGATGAGCCATTATTTCAGAGGCGATTTATACCTGCTAGTCTGAAAGACAATCCGTACCTATATAATACGGGTGACTACGAAACAATGCTACTATCTCTACCAGAGGTACAGCGCAAACAGTTACTATATGGAAGCTGGGATATTGCAGAGGGTGCAGCCTTCTCTGAGTTTGATAGAAATGTACACGTAACTACGCCATATAAAATACCTAGTAACTGGCGAAAATTTAGGGCGTGTGATTATGGTTATGGTTCTTATTCTGCTGTTCTGTGGTTTGCTGTTACGCCAGATAATACGTTGGTTGTATACAGGGAGTTGTATGTTCGTAAAGTATTGGCGATGGAGTTAGCTAGGTTAATAATGCACCTAGAGAGTGATGATGGAACTATAGCATATGGAGTACTAGACTCCTCCTGTTGGCATAAGCGCGGTGATACAGGGCCTAGCCTAGCAGAGCAGATGATAATGGAAGGCTGTAGATTTAGACCTTCTGACAGAAGTAAGGGCAGTAGGGTTAGCGGAAAGAATGAAGTACATAGATTGCTTCAGGTAGATGAAGATACGGATATGCCCGGTATACAAATATTTAATACGTGTACAAATTTAATATCTCAACTACCCATAATACCATTGGATAAAAGAAATCCAGAAGATGTAGATACACACGCAGAGGATCATCTATACGATGCATTAAGGTATGGTATACAATCCAGACCAGTGCCTCGTAACGTATTTGATATGGGTACGGCAACTTCGCCTAAACCTAGATTTGAACCTGCTGATGCTACATTCGGATATTGAAAGGTAAAATATGTCTTACGATTCAGAGTTTATAGAAGACAGTGATAGCGCATTCTTAGAGAATGAAGACTCAGATGAGGGTGTATCTGGCTTAACTGACTATATACATAAGCAGTTTGTTAGGGCTGAATCTGCTAGATACTCAGAAGAAAATAGTTGGATTAGAGCTTACAGAAACTATAGAGGGGTATATAGCTCTGACGTACAGTTTACGGAAACAGAGAAATCCCGTGTATTTATTAAAGTAACCAAGACAAAAGTACTAGCAGCGTATAGCCAAATCGTAGACGTACTACTTGCAAACAATGAATTTCCTCTGTCCGTAGAGCCTACAACCTTACCAGAAGGGGTAGCTGAGACAGTACACTTTGATCCTAATACACCAGAAGATGTAGAAATGGGCGAGATGCCAAAGGATCTATATGGCTACGAGGGAGATGGTAGAGAGCTACCCCCCGGAGCTACAGAGTTAGGTGATCTAAAAGATAAGCTAGGCCCGTTACAAGACGCTCTAGATGACGTAGAAACTCTTAAAGAAGGCTTTGGTATAACGCAATCTTCTGTCAACTTTCATCCTGCAATGGTTGCTGCAAAGATGATGGAGAAACAAATTAAAGATCAGCTAGAGGAATCTGACGCTACAAAGCATTTAAGAAATGCAGCATTTGAATGTGCATTGTTTGGTACAGGAGTATTAAAAGGCCCCTTCGCTACAACAAAAGAGTACCCTAACTGGACAGAAGAAGGTGAGTACAATCCTACAATTAAGACAGTACCTAAAATATCTTATGTATCTGGTTGGAACTTTTACCCTGACCCAGATGCAAGTAACATAGAAGACTGTGACTACGTAATAGAGCGACATAAACTTACAAGATCCCAACTACGTGCATTACGAAACAGACCCTTCTTTAGGGAAGACGCTATCAAAGAAGCAATAGAGCTTGGCGAAAACTATTCTATAAAATGGTGGGAGAGTAGCCTCTTAGAGTCTGAAGATGAGGATAGTTCCCACAGTTATAACACACAACGCTATGAAGCCTTAGAGTTCTGGGGAATATTAGACAGGGCTATCGCAGAAGAGTCGGGTATAGAAATACCGGGTGAGTATGAAGACGTAGATGATTTACACGTAAACGTCTGGATATGTAACAATGAAATACTCAGGTTTGTAGTTAATCCATTCCTACCAAAGCGAATCCCATACTGTGCAGTACCTTATGAAGTCAATCCATATGCTTTCTTTGGTATAGGCGTAGGTGAAAACATGGATGATACACAGACTCTGATGAACGGATTTATGCGTATGGCAGTAGATAATGCTGTATTGTCAGGTAATTTATTAATAGAAGTAGATGAGACTAACCTAACTCCCGGTCAAGATCTGACTGTATACCCCGGTAAAGTATTTAGAAGACAGGGTGGTGCGCCCGGACAGGCAATATTTGGTACTAAGTTTCCTAATGTAAGTAACGAAAATATGCAACTGTTTGATAAGGCTAGAGTGTTAGCTGATGAGTCTACAGGTATACCATCTTTCTCACATGGTCAAACAGGTGTATCTGGGGTTGGTAGAACAGCGTCAGGTATCTCAATGCTTATGGGTGCAGCAGCAGGATCTATAAAAACTGTAGTTAAAAACTTTGATGACTATATGCTACGTCCGTTGGGCGAGGCAATGTTCTCTTTTAATATGCAGTTTAATTACAATAAGGATATAAAAGGAGACTTAGAAGTTAAAGCTAGGGGCGTAGAAAGCCTGATGCAAAATGAGGTACGATCCCAGAGGCTCATGTCTTTTTTACAAATTGTAAGTAATCCAGTACTTGCACCCTTTGCTAAGTTTCCATTTATCATACGCGAGATTGCTAAATCTATGATGTTAGATGCAAATAAAGTAACAAATACTCCAGAGGAAATGTTACGTCAAACTTACTTGATGCAGAAGAATCAGGAAGCTATGGGTCAAGGTGGGCCAGAGCAAGGGCCTATGGATATGTCAGGAGTAGGTGGAGGTAACATAGGTACAGGTGCTGTTCCAGTTCCGGGGGAAGAGCAGTTTACTGGGCAGCCTCAACAACCTCAACAACCAGTGGCTCCCCAGCCTCAACAGGCACAGATGCAACCACCACCGCCTAGTGGGGGTCTACCACCGGGTATGCTACAATGAAGCTAGAAAAACTATACCCTGTAGTTTCTAATCCTAAGTATGAATTGTTTGAGGAATATTTAAATTACCTACGAGGTAGGGCAGTAACTACTATGTCATACTCTGACGATTCTATAACTATACACAGATCTCAAGGTCAAGTATCTATTATAGACCAACTATTAAAATTAAAAAACAATGTTCTACGTGAAGCAAAAGGGTAACGCTATATGGCAATAGAAGAAGAAACTCCTGTACTAGAAAGCGCATTAGAGAGGTTCAGAGAAAGAGATACCCTAAGAAGAAGTGGTAAAGGTACACCATTAGCTCGATTTGCTAGAGGTGTCAGTGATGGTGTACCAGAGCAAATAACCTTAGAGGGATTTATAAAATCTTCTCTAGTACTACCCCCATCTCTAGTTGTAGGATTTATAGCTGGTCTAGGTAAGATAGGTGGTAACTTTGCTTCATTAGCCCGTCTGGTAGATCAGAAAGAAGTAGATAAACTCTTTGCAGTAGCTAACGCAGATTGGGCAGAAACTACTGCAAAGTTTGTAGGAGACGACGATCCAGCAGCTAAAAGAGCAGCAGGTCTTATGACCACAGTAGGTACTGCTGGTGGTGGTATGGTAAGTTATGCTGTACCTGCTATAGGTTTCGCTAGATTATTTAATCAGGCATTTAAAGTTAGACCACTATTAGCTACACTATATGCTGATGCATTAGTAGGTTTTGGAGGTATGTCTCCAGAAGAAGAGAATATATTTAATGTTATAAAAGAAAAATCAGAAGAGGGAGATGTAAAATGGTTAGCGGATATAGCCAGTATAATATCTACTGATCCTAATAGTTCTGAGTTTGGAAATAGAATAGCAAATGCAGGTGAAGCTGTTATTTTTCTAGGAGCATCAGAGGCTGCAATTAAAGGATTAAAAAAATTATCTAGAGCATTTTTTAAAGCAAAAAATACTGAGAAGACAATAGATGCTATAAAAAAAGAATTACCACCAGAACAAGCAGATAAACTAGAACAAATACTAGAGCCTGACCCAAAAAATCCTAACAAACTAGGTGCTACTGTAGATGAAGTAGAAGAGATAACAGGTAAACCCGTAGAAGAAAAACCTGACCCAATAGATACACAGACAGATGAAATGCTTGTAGAAGAAGCCTTACCTATAGGAGCAGATGATTTAGATACTGTAGTAAATAAACCTAGCATAACGCCTGAAGAGTTTCTAGAAAAATGGAAAACACCAGAAGATACGTTCAATGATGAACAATTAAAAATCTTTGGATCTCAAATTGATCCTAACAATTTTGATGAGTTTTTAGATGCATTAAAAAAAGCTAAAACAGCAGATGATTACAATGATCTATATAATGTGTTAGACGATATAGAGAACTTTACAATAAAAGCTGAGTTACTAGTAGCAACAGAAAAACAAGACAAAGAGTTTGCATCAAAGTATCTAGACTACCTACTAAACACAGACCCTGATAAATACATGACAGACGCATCTAATATGGCAGATACTTTAAAAAACAACAAAGTTGCTACAAAAAATCATTCAATATTAGGAGATTCTATACATGCAGAGCCTGACTTTAAAAAGGAGTTTGATAAAAAAGCAAAAGAAATACAACAACAAATAGACGATGCTAAGATGAAACTAGAAAAAGAACAAAAAGCAAAGATAGATGGAACAGAAATAAATTTATCATATGAGGGTTACAGCCCTGATGTTCAAAAAAAATTAAAACAAGTAGATAAAATGATAGAAGCCCAAAAAAATGGTAAAACAAAAAAATCAACTATACCAAGCGAACCAGAGGTGAACCCATTAAACCCAAAAATGAAAACATTTAAGGTAACAGGTAAAAAACCGGGAGGTTCATCTGACGGTGCTGAAATAACAGATACTGATACAGGTATAAAATACATAGCAAAATATCCTAAGAATATAGAACAGGCAGCACAAGAAGCATTAGCATCTAGGGTATATCAGTTAGCAGGTGTATATACTCCAGAAGTAAAAGTAATAACTGCTACCGTAGACGGTAAAAATAAAACTATGCTAGTGTCTGAATTTATAGAAGATCTTAAACCGTACAACCCAGATACCGTATCACCAATGGAAATGGGTAGACTACACGCTACTGCTGCTATACTGAGAGATTGGGATGCTGTTGGTTTGAGCAAAGACAATATAGTGTTTGTTACTTTACCTAACGGTCAAACAAGACTTGCACAAATAGATGCAGGAGGTTCTCTAGAATTTAGAGCGCAGGGTGAGTTTAAAGATGGAGATTTTTCTGATAAAGCAATAGAAGAATGGGAAAGTATAGCAAAAGCAAATAAGTCAGTATTTAAAGGAGCATACGCTAAAGATAGCATTGCCTATATGAAAGGCGTAGAAGATGCTATTACAAGATTATCTCGCATACCAGAGGGTACATTATCCGCTAGAGAAGTAGAATCATATGCAAGTGCAGGAATAAAGTCAACAAAAGACTTATCTAAAGTAATAACAGATCGTATTAATAATTTAAAGTATGATTTAGAAGAGGCTATTGATATACATGGTGGTTTAAATATTCCTACTAAAACTGTGCCAGTAGAAGGTACAGACGCTGTTATAAAAGACGCTACCTTTGAACCTAGTACAAAAAATATAGATAAAGCAAAAATAGATGCAAAGAAAAAAACATACATAAAAAAGAAAATAGCTACCTATAAAAATTTACCTGAAACAAAAGCTAAAAAATTAGGGTTTGACCCTTCTTCTTCAATAAGTAGATTTGAACAACTTGCAGGTGTACCAAATAAACCTACCACAATATCTGCTACTGTTTTACCAGAAAAAGATTTTGTTGCGTTAAAAACTTCTAAGGACAAATCAGAAATAGGGGTTGGAGAATTTGATGTAGATGACACTAAATTCCCAGTAACTCCTTTAAGTTCTGATAAGTATCTTTCAGGAAAAATACAAGATGTATATGACGAAGAATTAACAACAAATCTTAAATTCAGAGATAAAAATACAGAACCAGCACCTCTGTTAATAAAAGGAAACATACAAACTCTACAAAGTAAACTTATAGAAAAATTAAAAGAAATAAAAGATGTAGATAAAACAATAAAACTTATGTTAGATCCGCATGGTAGTACAATGTACAACTTATCTAAGTTTAGAGGATCAAAGGAAGCAGATGTAAAAGCCTATGGTAGACCTACAGGAGTTTTTTATTCTGGGCCAGCAGTAAATAACGCTTATATATTTCAAGATGGTATTACTTCTGGTGAAGTAACTAAATTAAAAAATACTTTAGAAGAAGGAGCTAGACAAGCAAATCAGGGTATAAAGGGTGGTACGCCTATTAAATTTTTAACGCTAGGAAAAAGTATAAACTTTCATGTTCCTAGTAACATTATGGGATCAACTCTACCACTAAATCCTAACTATAAAGAATTAAGACCTGTTTATGATAAAATAAAAAATTCTATTACAGATCTTGAAACTACCCCTCAAGGAAAAGATATAATACAGTCATACACAGATTTAATTTTTACAAATGCGTATGGTAGTAAAATGGCTCTTGCTTTAAAAAAATCCTATTTAGGTGGCTCTATTGCTCCTAAAGGAAGAATTACAAAGTTTGATTATTCACCTACTACTCCACAAGGAAAAGAACAATACAAAGAATTTTTCGGAGACAGTTGGTTAGAAGAAACAGACGCAACTCACTTTAGTATAAAAGGATGGTCACAGACAGAAGGACATGGAGAAGCTATAAATATATTTCTAACAAGTTTAAATAAAGGGGCTAAGAATCCTAATGATGTGTTCTTAACTATACCTGTCGATGATGAACTTACATCTCATATTAAAAATACATTAGGTACACAATATGGTAGGATACCTTATTCTCAGGCTACACTTTCTCCTGTACAGGCTAAAGATGTAGTGAGAGAAGCTAGTCCAGCACTACAGGTTAAATTTCGCGTAGGCGATAAAGGAAGGTACATATCAACAATAAAACCTATAGTATTTAAAACTGCAAAACCTAATGAGATAGACTCTAAAAAATCTGCACTATTTAATAGTAATATAGGTTTAAACGTAATGAAGCAATACTTAGGGCCTATAGCTGTAGGAGCATCTTTTATTCCTATGCTTATATCAGATGAAGCAAAGGCAGAAGAAGTAGCAGTAGGGCCTACAGAAGAAGAAGAGTTAGGGTTTACTCCTGTAATGGATGAAACTGTATCTGATAAATTATTAACTGGGGGCATGATGCCAGAAGAACAGCCCGTAGAAGCAGTAGGAGAAGAAGAAACACCACTGGCTAATTTTCCTGTAACAGAACAAGATTTTTCTTATGAGGATGTTATAGCAAAAACAGCAGTAGCAGAAGAAGAAGAAGAAGACAACGATGAGCTAGATATAGATGCTCAAATGAATGACCTTAACCTTGGAGAACAAGTTGATGATGGACAATTTAATTATGTACAGTGAAGAGCTAATGGAAGAACCTGAAGTACCCTTTGGCTCTTTAGATCAGGAAGTTGCAGATGATGTACCTGTAATGCTATCAGAGGGTGAGTATGTAATACCTGCTGACGTTGTTCGATACTGGGGATTAAAGCATCTGGAAGAAATGCGTAGTATGGCTAAGTGTGGACTCATGTCGATGGAGATGGATGGTAGGTTGCATAAGGTAGATGACGATGGGTTATTGCCAGAAGAAGAAGAAAAAAAAGAAGACGCAGAAGTAGCAACAGAAGATGCTATAGAGATTGTTTCTATGGATTTTGATATAGATGAGATGCAAGAGGATATGGAAGAAGAAGAAGAGGAAGACGTAGATTTTGATGGT
>Ga0209336_10001399_pt1 | contig 11788 bp, 14 predicted proteins | sample LinPmetageLP32_FD_184042 | JGI IMG/M metagenome (GOLD analysis project Ga0209336, IMG submission 184042) | Marine viral communities from the Pacific Ocean - LP-32 (SPAdes) (version 2) | ecosystem: Environmental > Aquatic > Marine > Oceanic | place: Pacific Ocean | collected 2009-08-23 | reverse complement strand
TCGGTACTCAAATATTACCTGGAGCAGCAGGAATAGACACAGCAGGCAAGATGCCTGGACCACCGTCCTATAACCAACCAATATCAGAGTTCATGTCTGGCGAACCAATGCCCAGTATGGCAGAAAACGTAGAAACTGGTGGAATCGGTGGTTATTTTGGTGCTGCTATGCAAGGACTTGGTAATGTTGGGGATGCGATGTATGCTGCACCTTGGATGGCACCAATAGCAGGCAGTCTCAAAGCAATCAGCACCGCTGGAAAAGTTGCAAAAAATTTAATACCAACAGTACAGAAAACACAAAGATTACGCACCGATAGAAGCGGTGTAGAAAAAGCGATAGATCCTCCAGGTGGGATTGCTGGGTTTCTAGGCTCAGAAAGAACAGATATATTCTCATCTAGGTCAAAGTTAGACCCAGAAAAAATCAAAGTCGATGGACCACAAATACAACTTAACGCAGAAAGATTTATTATAAATAACCCACAATATACGAACCCAAACAAAAAATATTCGGTGGATCAGGTTGTAGAAAGTACCATAGCACAAGCTGGTAAAAAAGGAAGTGGACTAGAACAAACAGTCAAAGATCAATTCGCACGATACATTTCCCCTAATCTACGTGGTTCAAAAGCAACGCTTCAAGAAATCCTAGACGACATAGGTAAGAACAAACCGACAATAAGAGAAAACTACAGTTCTACAGACAATGTTTCTGGTTATCAAAAGAATTACCAAGGCGAACAGGTCCCAGACCGAGATTCTGTGTATGCAAGACTTATGCCCTCTATTGGTGAACCAGTGGGAGGGGATGCTAGACTAAATATGAACAGATACACAGAAAGAAGTTACTCTATAGACGACCCAACCAGTAGCGCAACTTGGAGAGATCCTGGGCATGTTGAAGTTAGTGGTGGAAATTTATCAGCGAGAATGAAGGATATAAAACCAGAACAAGTGGGAGATCCCGCAAACGCACAGAATCGTATATTCACTAGTCGCGCAGGATTGTACGATAACGACGGTGTACCAACCTATGTCGCAGCAGAAGGGCAATCAGGTATATACGGTATGACAGATTCAGTAACAGAAGCACAAAAGAGTGTTCGTTCACAGATGACACGTCTTAACGATGAACCTTCAGAATCTTTACAGACTTCTCTACGAAACATGATTAACGATCCAGAAGATATGCACATATCTTTACAAAACCCTGGACCATCTAGAATGGTACCAGATGAACAGAACGCTGGTACGCTCTTATATGAAGTAGATTCTATGCCCAGTTCCCAAAATTTTCTAGACACGCTTGCTAAAAATGGGTACGACATAGAAGATTGGAACGTGATTGCTAGAAACCATAAAATGGATTTACAGCAAAAAATGTTAACTACACTTCAGCAACATGTAGGTACTAAACCATTCGGTCCTAGAGTAAACCACATGAATTTACAGTTTAATGAATTTATGAATCGAACACAACAAGTTGTAGAAGAACTACAAGAGGCAGCGCGAGGTACTGCGGGACAAGAAAGTTCACAGGTATTGTACGCTGGTGACGATTTAGCGTTTGACTTAGATTTAGCACGACACGACAGCTATGAAAAATTTGGTCCAATGTATCAAGAAATCTTTAGCGCAGAAGATCTTAGCATCCCTAGAGATCTTGACACACCTTTCCTAAGAGAGTGGTTTCCACTACACATGAAAACATCAATCAATGATGCGGTAGAACAAGGCGCAGAAGTGATACGATTCCCTATGAATGATGTTTCTATACAACCAGCAACTGGTGCAGAATTAAACAGCTCAACAGTTCAAGGACTAGGAAAAATTTATCCTAAAAAGACAAACGCAGGGATAAAACGTATCGAAGCAGAGTACGATATAAAACTTAACCCTGAATTAGTGACAGATGCACCTTCTTTTGGACACGGTGCAGACTTTTTAGAAATAAAACTCACACCAGAAATTAAAAAAGCATTTAAAGTGTTGGTGTATAATCGTGGTGGTGCAGTTATTAAAAAACCCTTGATGAATCTTAGGTATTAAATGACTGAAGAACTAGAAAATGTACCCTTAGAAGTTCTAAAAGAACATTTAGAACTCAGTGAAAGATTAAAAGAATTAAAAAAAGTAGAAAAATCTCAAAAAGGTTTTTTACCGTTTGTCAAAAGCCAATGGCCAGGATTTATACAAGGCGCACACCATAAAATTATGGCAGACGCTTTTGATCGCATAGCTGATGGTAAAATAAAACGACTGATTATAAACATGCCACCACGGCACACGAAGTCTGAGTTTGCCAGCCATATGTTTCCTGCGTATCTCGTAGGTCGTAACCCGTCACTCAAAATACTACAAGCAACACACACCGCAGACCTCGCAGTCAAGTTTGGTCGTAAAATCCGTGATTTAATGTTAACTGAAGATTTTCAAGGTATCTTCGACAATGTGCTTATTAACCCAGACTCAAAAGCAGCAGGTAAGTGGGAAACGCAAGATAAACGTAACCCAAAACTCAAAGGTGAGTATTATGCGGCAGGTGTCGGCGGTGCTCTAGCTGGTCGTGGTGCAGATTTGTTTATCATCGATGATCCCCACTCAGAACAAGACGCCTTGAATCCTAAGTCTATGGAAGATACGTATGAGTGGTACACTTCTGGTCCAAGACAAAGATTACAACCAGGAGGCGCCATCGTAATAGTTATGACAAGGTGGAACATTAACGACCTTACTGGTAAATTATTAAAAGACGCTGCACGAGATCCTAAAGCAGATCAGTGGGAACTTATTGAACTACCTGCTATATTGCCGAGCGGTAAGCCACTTTGGCCAGAATACTGGAAACTAGAAGAGCTAGAAAGTGTTAAAGCATCCCTACGTGGTGGTCCAAAATGGCACGCACAATATATGCAGAACCCTTCGTCAGAAGAAGGCGCTCTTATTAAACGAGAATGGTGGATGGAATGGCCAAACAAAGAACCACCAGATTGTGAATATCTTATTCAAAGTTATGACACCGCCTTCCTTAAAAGCCAAATGGCGGATTATTCTGCAATCACCACTTGGGGTGTGTTTTACCCAAACGGTCGACTAGGCGGGGATGAAATATATAATGGCGATGCACCACACATCATCCTTTTAGATGTAGTGAAAGGCAAGTATAATTTCCCTGAACTAAAAGCATTGGCGTTGAAACAATATGAACATTGGGATCCAGACGTAGTGATAATAGAGGGCAAAGCCTCTGGCGTTCCTTTAACACAGGAACTACGAAACATAGGTATACCCGTACAAAATTTTACGCCTTCCAGAGGCAATGATAAAATAGCAAGAGTAAATGCTACCGCACCATTGTTTGAATCAGGAATGGTTTGGCACCCAGACACAAAATGGTCTCACGACGTTATCGAAGAATGCGCAGCATTCCCAGCAGGAGACCACGATGACTTAGTCGACTCAACAACTCAGGCTTTGCTTCGATTTAGACAAGGTGGATTTATACGATTACCGTCTGATTATGAAGAAGAAGTTTTATATAGAAAGAAAATGAGTTACTATTGATTAATCAATAAAGGTTTTTACTATGGCGATAGAAGCACAACGATACATAAACAACGGTTCAGACCCATTAGAACAGGCACCCCCAGCACAGGAAGACATGCTTGTACAACTACCTGAAGAAATGGATATTCAAGGAGAAACTACCGCAGAATTTGAAGTTTCAGCCGATGGTCAAGTGATTCCTATCACGCAAACAGAAGAAATTATAGCAACAGAACACAATGTTAACTTAGCGGATGTTTTAGAAGACAGCGAACTAAGATCAATTAGTTCAGAACTTATCGCCGCATACGAAGAAGACAAATCATCACGTGAAGAGTGGTTAAACACATTTTCTGAAGGTTTGGATTTGCTTGGAATTAAATCTGAAGCCCGAGACATGCCTTTCCCAGGAGCAAGTGGCGTAACCCACCCTATACTGAGCGAAGCTGCAACACAATTTCAAGCACAAGCCTATAAAGAACTCCTACCTGCGGGTGGTCCAGTCAAAACTCAGACCGTAGGTGATGAAAACCCTGAATTATCAGCACAATCTAGACGTGTCAAAGAGTTTATGAACTACCAAATTACGGAAGTTATGCAAGAATATGATCCAGATATGGACAGTTTGCTATTTTACCTTCCTTTAGCGGGTTCTGCCTTTAAAAAAGTGTATTTTGACTCACTTTTGAACCGCGCGACGTCTAGTTTCATCAAAGCAGAAGATTTAGTAGTCAGTTATGACACAACAAATTTAGAAACCAGCCCAAGAATCACACATACACTTAATATGACAGGAAATGACATCCGAAAAATGCAATTAAGTGGAGTTTATAGAGATATTGACATCGGTTCGGCTGGAACACCAGAATATGACCCCGCTGCTGATAAAATTGACGAATTACAAGGTTTACAGAAGCCATCTACTGATTATACTGAGTATACCCTACTAGAAATGCACGTTAATCTTGAATTAACCGATATTGACGAATATGAATACGCAGTTCCGTATATTGTCACTATATTAGAAGATTCTAGTGAAATACTCGCTATAAGGCGTAATTGGGAAGCTAAAGACGAATTATACAGCAAAAAAGAGTATTTTGTACACTATAAATTCCTCCCAGGACTCGGTTTTTACGGTTTTGGTTTAATACACATGATCGGTGGTTTAACTAAATCAGCGACTTCTATACTCCGACAATTGATTGATGCAGGCACATTAGCTAACCTGCCAGCTGGATTTAAAGCACGTGGTATGAGAGTACAAGGTGAAGACGAACCTTTACGTCCTGGAGAGTTTAGAGATGTAGATGTTCCAGGAGGCGCTATCCGCGATGCTTTGATGCCACTACCGTACAAAGAACCCAGTGCTGTATTAACCCAGTTACTCGGGTTATTAATAGACAGCGGTAGAAGATTTGCAAGCATAGCAGATATGCAAGTTGGAGATATCGGTAGTCAACAACTCCCAGTAGGGACAACGGTGGCTATGTTGGAGCGAGGCACTAAAGTAATGTCGGCTATCCATAAACGGTGCCATTTTGCCCAGAAAAAAGAATTCAGGTTACTAGCTAAAGTATTTGCTAGATCACTTCCCCCTACTTACCCGTATATGGTGGCTGGCGGGAATCAGGAAATAAAACAACAAGATTTTGATGATCGGATAGATGTTATACCTGTGAGTGATCCTAATATATTCAGTATGGCACAACGTGTCATGATTGCCCAACAAGAATTACAGATGGCGCAGGCAGCTCCTCAAATACATGATTTACGAGAAGCGTATAAACGTATGTATGAAGCACTAGAAGTTAAGAATATTGAGTTATTACTACCTGCTCCCGAAGAAGTATTACCTAAAGACCCAGTTACAGAACAACAAGCAGCAATGACAGGTCAACCTATTAAAGCATTTGTGTTTCAAAACCATGAAGCCTATATCGCAGCACATTCAGCGTTTGTACAGAACCCTATGATGCAGGAAAATCAAAACGCTATACAATTGGTGCAGGCAAATATACAAGAACATCAGTCAATGTTGTATAAGATTCAAATAGAACAAGCGATGGGGCAACCGCTACCAGAAGTAGAAAGTGGTCAAATGCCTCCAGAAATGATGAACCAGATAGCACTAGCAGCAGCGACAGCTACTCAAGAAGTTACAGGTCAAGCGCAAGCTCTAGCGAAAGCTCAAGAAAATGCTCAGATAGACCCTATTGTAGAGGTCAAGAAAGAAGAAATAGCTCAAAAAGCACAAAGCGATGCTTTACGAAGTGATGTAGAATTAGCTAAACTAGAATCACAAGAAGCAATAGCAGAAATGAAAATAGCTCAAAGTAGGGAACAAACTTTATTAAAAGCAGAAAATGACGCAAACAAAACATATGGTCAAATATTGAAAGATGTAAGATCATCAGACACAGCAACTAAGGGTGATTGATATGTACAAGAAAACATTTAATTACGGCGGTAAAGTCGAAAAAAAGATGATGGGTGGTAAAGTTAAAAAAATGCGTGGCGGTGGTGAGTATAACTACGGTCATGGTGGTGATGTTACATATAAAAAAGAAAAATTAAGGAGACCTTAATGAAAGACACGACTAAGTATAAAGCAGTAAACGTTCCTGGACCAGATAGGATCAACCTAGCAGAACCTGTACGGGAAAAAGATGTTCTGTATAAAAAAGTTTTTGGTCAAGGACAAAGCACTGTTCAAGGCGGCGGTGCGGCAACTAAAGGCTTGAAATATAACACAAGTTTTAGCGGCAAACGATAATGAGTGATGCACCAGATGCTTTTGTCTATAATGCTACGTTAGATAGAATAATAGATGGCGATACATTTGATTGTGTACTAGACCTAGGATTTTCAGTAAAGCTGCACAAACAAAGAGTTAGATTGGCAGGTATTGATACACCCGAATCTAGAACCAGAAATAAAGCTGAAAAAGTATTAGGTTTGCAAGCTAAAGAAAGACTAAAAGAGCTCTGCTGCGGAAATTTTAAAATTAAATCGCTAGGTAAGGGTAAATATGGTCGAATATTAGGGATACCTTATACAGAAGAAGGTGAAGATATTTGTCAAATGCTTATTAAAGAAAAACATGCAGTCGAGTATTGGGGTGGCACTAAAACAGGAAAGATCACAGAAGACGGGACATGGGGTGAATAATTATGGCTAAAAAACCAGGATTGTGGGCGAATATCCACGCTAAAAGAAAACGCATAAAAGCAGGTAGTGGTGAAACTATGCGAGATAAAGGTGACAAAGGCGCACCAACTGCTTCACAGATGAAAGCAGCACAAGGTAAAAACCGTGGCGGAGAGTTTAGAGAAATACCGAAAAGTAATACAGGTTTAGCTAAACTACCAGAAAAAGTTAGAAATAAGATGGGATTTTTCGCTCATGGCGGTAAAGTTAGTATGCACAGAGGTTGCGGAGCAGTGATGTCAGATAGAAGAAAGGAAACTAAATACTCATGAGACTCTATTATAAAGACGGTGGCGCAATATCTAAAAAATTAGCCAAACATTCGGAACACCACAGTGCTAAACACATGAAGGCTATGAAAAAAGACATAAAAGGCGGTGATTCTTTTATGAAAGCACATAAATCAGCTATGAAAAAAGTAGGGAAATAATGGCTGAATTTAAAGGTAAAGAAGTAACAATCAATAAACCTCGAAGAATATCTAAGGGTAGTCCTGGATACGGTAAAAAAACTCGTGAGGTTTTTGTCATGAAAGACGGCAATGTGAAAAGAGTTACATTTGGTGACCCTAATCTTGGAGCTCATCCAGGAAGTCAGAGCAGAAAAGCATCCTACTGCGCCAGAAGCGCAGGCATGGGTAGTGATAAAACAAAAGCGAATTATTGGTCTCGCAGACAATGGAAATGTTGATATGGATCCAATATATTTAATAGAAAAAAGTTTAAAACAAATCCGACAGAGAGTAGCTGATTTAACAGAAATACTAGCTACTGGGGGAGTTACGGATTGGGAAGGGTATCAAAGGATTCTTGGCGAACTATCAGGTCTAAGTTCAGCTGAGAGAATAATATTAGACCTGCTAAACAACGAGGAAAACAAAGATGAACCAGGAAGCTCAGTTAAAAAAAGGTAAGCCTGTCCCGAACCATGTAAATAGGTTTAAAGATCTACCCCCTGAAATAAAAGAAAAACCAATAGTTTTCACACCAGAATCGATAGAAGAAGACGAAAGTCTTATAGAAAAATTACCCTCCCCGACAGGTTACAGGATTTTAATCCTACCTTTCAGTCAAAAAGCTATAAGCAAGGGTGGGATAGCTCTCGCTGATTCTTATTTAGAAAAAGAACGGTTAGGGACTAATGTAGGGTATGTAGTAGGAATAGGACCAGACGCATACAAAGATCCCAAAAAATTTCCAAACGGTGCTTGGTGCCAAGAAAGAGATTGGATTATTTTTGGCAGATACGCAGGAGCACGAATTAAAATAGAAGGTGGCGACTTGCGCTTATTAAACGATGATGAAGTACTCGCTGTAATTGAAAAACCAGAAGACGTACTGTAATCACGCAACCTAGGAGAGTGACATGGCAGAAGCTATGCAACAAGAAGTAGAGTCAGAAGAAATAGAAATAGAAATAGAAGGAACAGAAACACCAGAAATAATAATAGAAGAAACAGAATTTAAAGAAGAAACAAAACCAGTTGAAAAATCAGAAGACGAAGAAATCGCTGAATACAGTGAATCAGTTAAAAAACGAATAAATAAACTAACATTTAAAGTCCGAGAAGCAGAAAGAAGAGAGAAAGCAGCGATAGAATATGCACAAAATGTTCAACAAGAATTAACAAAGACAAATGCAACCCTTTCAATCAAAGATGAAAACCTATATGATGAATATAGTGCAAGAGTCAAAAGTCAGTTAGGATCTGCAGAAGACCGATATAAAAAAGCACATGATATCGGCGATACAGATGCTATGCTGGAGTCTCAAAAAGACGTTGCGAAACTTGCTGTAGAATTAGAAAGTTTAGATCGAGTGAAACCTACACGTGTTTCACAGGCGAAAGAAAACGAAGTTGAAGTGGCACAAAAACCAATTCAACAACGTGCTCCTTCACAGCCAGCTACGCCAGATCCACAAGCTCAAAAGTGGGCTTCAGATAATGACTGGTTTGGTTCTGATCTAGCAATGACTACAAGTGCTTTTGCGTTTCATAAGCAACTTGTAGAACAAGAGGGTTTTGATCCATCTTCTGGTGATTATTACCGAGAGATTGACAAAAGAATGGTTGAGTCCTTTCCTACTAAACTAGGAAAAGTGTCTCAAAACGTCCAAGAAATTGTTGCTGGTTCTAGTAGAGGTACCAGAAGAGGAACAAAGAAAGGACGCACGGTCAAGTTAACAGCTAGTCAAGTTGCAATAGCAAAAAAACTAGGTGTTCCACTTGAAGAATATGCAAAACACGTAAAAGTGTAGGAGAATAAAATGTCAGATGATTCTAAAAAAGATGTGGCACAATCGGATCGAACTCCAAGGTCTGCAAATAACCGAGATGTTAAAGCTCGTCCCAAACCATGGCAACCACCGTCCTTACTGGACGCACCTAATCCTCCCGAAGGATATGTTTACAGATGGTTACGAGAAGCAATGGTTGGTCAAGATGACAAAGCGAATATGTCAAAACGTATTCGTGAAGGTTGGGAACCTGTGAGAGCAGAAGACCACCCTGAGTTTGAAGCACCAACTGTTGAAGATGGTAAGTTTGTAGGTGTAATCGGAGTTGGTGGATTAATATTAGCTAAGATGCCAATCGAGACCGTCGAACAGCGACGTGCGTATTACCAAAAAATGTCTTCAGACCAAATGGAGGCTGTCGATTCAAATCTTATGCGAGAAAGTAATCCTCTTATGCCTATTAGTAACCCTACTAGGAGAAGCAAGGTAACTTTCGGAAGTGGAGGTTCTTAGAAATGTTTCTAGGAATCATTGTTTAATTTAATGATAATAGGTAAATCTAATGGCAAATACAAATAGCCCAAACGGTTTTACTCCTGCTTATCATATGTCTGGTGGGACAATTAGACCCTCTGAGTTCGCAATCGCAAGTGCAACTGACGCATCAATCTTTACAGGTGATGTTGTTATTTTGTCTAGTGGTTTAGTAATTCAAGGTACAGCAACAGGTGCCCCACTTGGCGTATTCGCAGGCGTAGAATACCAAGCAACCGACGGTTCTGTCGTGTTTTCGAACATGTGGACTGCTGACACTGCTACACTAGGTTCCGCAAACGCGAAAGCGTATGTTTATGCCGATCCAGATATTGTTTATGAGGCGCAGGCAACTGCAACTCCTACGCAAGCGACGATCGGTACAACTAATACGATTTCGACAACTGCGGGTTCAACATCAACTGGTCGATCAAAAGAAGGCGTTACTGCAACAACTTCTAGTGGTATTGCGACAGTAGTAGGGTTTGTACAAAGACCCGATAACGCTATTGGTCAATACGCTAGAATGTATGTAGTATTCCCTACTTCTGCCTTCGGCAATAACTAAAAAGGTAATTAGAAATGGCAATTAATAGAGCCCAGCTAGTAAAGGAACTCGAGCCTGGACTGAATGCACTTTTTGGTCTTGAGTATAATCGTTACGAAAATGAACATTCTGAAATCTTTGACACCGAATCATCAGACCGAGCGTTTGAAGAAGAGGTAATGTTATCTGGTTTCGCACAAGCTCCTACCAAAGGGGAAGGTGCAGCTGTGACTTATGATACAGCACAAGAAACGTTCACGTCTCGTTACACCCACGAAACTATAGCACTTGCTTTCGCGTTAACAGAAGAAGCTATCGAAGATAATCTCTACGATACTCTTTCTTCACGTTATACACGAGCATTGGCAAGATCTATGGCAACTACGAAGCAAGTAAAAGCTGCAAACGTACTTAACAATGGTTTTTCAACGTCCTTCCCAGGAGGAGACGCGAAACCTCTCATGACAACAGATCACCCAACTTTAACAGCTGGTGACTTGTCTAATGAACCAAGTACTGCCGCAGATCTTAACGAAACTTCGTTAGAAAATGCGTTAATTGATATCTCTCAGTTTAAAGACGAAAGAGGCATCAAAGTTAATGTGCAGGCTAGAAAACTGATAATTCCTCCTCAGCTTCAATTCGTAGCTGACAGAATTTTAAACAGTCCTGGTCGTGTTGGAACATCCGATAATGACATCAATGCCATGAAAAACATGGGAATGTTGCCAGAAGGTTATGTTGTCAACCACTATTTAACTGACACAGACGCATTTTTCATTAAGACAGATGCACCTAACGGTCTGAAGCACTTCGAAAGAGCTGCGATGGCTACTGGAATGGAAGGCGACTTCGAAACTGGTAATGTTAGATATAAAGCTAGAGAAAGATATTCTTTCGGCTTTAGTGACTGGCGCGGAATCTACGGATCTCCTGGCGCATAACGTAGCTAACTAGCTATACTAGACGGGGAGCTTCGGCTCCCTTTCTTTTTTACGAAGTATGATATAAAATAGAATTTCTAGGACAACTAACTTGTTCTATCAACTGACCTAGCAGACAAGCCAAGATGATAGAACTTATTTCCGTAGGAGGAAATTATGGCAAATTCAACCTTTAATGGACCAGTCAGGTCCGAGAATGGTTTTAAAACTATTGATATAACAGCAGCAACAGGAGCCATCACTGATGGTTTAGTAATTAATTCAGATGGTAATATCTTTACAGATGCTGGTGCACACACTCAATATGTTGCAGCAACGGGATATGGACCAGCTGATTTTATCGTAGGTAAAGGCGGAAGCCAATACGGTACTGTTGATCCTTTCACTTCAGGACTTACTCAATTATTCCCACTAGGCAGTAGATTACTTTACGGTAATACTGTTTATGCATATGGTAGATTAGCAGCATCAGCCGTTACAGCAGGTAAATGTGTAACTCACGCGGCTTCAATCGCTCATCACTTTGATTTAACTCCCACTGCAGGCGTAGCCGCAGGGGAAACAGCTATATCGGTAGAAACTGCTGGTACAGACATAACGCTAAATCAGTACGCTAATGGTTATCTGTATGTTAATGATGCAGCAGGTGAAGGTCAGATGCTTAGAATTAAATCTAACCCAGCACATGATCATTCAGCAGACCCATCAATAGTCATTACTTGTTATGATGATTTAGCAACAGCTATAACAACATCTTCAAGAATAAC
>Ga0209336_10001397_pt1 | contig 11803 bp, 7 predicted proteins | sample LinPmetageLP32_FD_184042 | JGI IMG/M metagenome (GOLD analysis project Ga0209336, IMG submission 184042) | Marine viral communities from the Pacific Ocean - LP-32 (SPAdes) (version 2) | ecosystem: Environmental > Aquatic > Marine > Oceanic | place: Pacific Ocean | collected 2009-08-23 | reverse complement strand
CAGATAGATGGATTTGGTGGTGGAGCGTGTGTTCTTTTAGTCAGTCCAGTAAAAACTGGTAAGAGCACTCTGATAAGTAATATGCTTCTCAATAGTGACTTCTACGATGCACAAGAGAGATTTGATTCAACTCATATAATTTCTAATACGATAGCAAATGATGTCACATCAAGATTTTTAAAAGATGCATTTGATTGTTATGATCAGTACAATGATAGTATTATAGATGGTATCGTAGAAAGACAGAAAGAGTTTGATAAAGAAGATCAACCTGAAATAGGAGTGATTATCGATGATTGTCTCGGATCAATCAAAAGAGAAGGTAGAATAAATCATCTTGCGAGTAGATTCCGTCATTTTAATATTAAGTTATTAGTTATCTCTAGTCAGAATTTTCGTAGTGTATCCCCTATAATAAGACAGAATGCTACGAACGTTATTATTGGATCACCATTTCCAAACAGAAAAGAGTTATTAAAGGTCGCTGAAGAGTATGGAGATCTATTTGGAGGACCTGAAAAATTTATTGCTCTATACAAAAAAGCAACACCAGATCGTTATAATTTTATTCATCTTGATTTACAAGAGAACCCTCCTATCATGTATCGTAATTTCGATGAGGTTATGGCGGTGGGTGATAAACCAAGTGTAAGTGTTCCTGAAGGTGATGTAGATGATATTTTAAAAAAAGATAATTTAGAAGAAAATGTTGATACATCATAAATATGGACTTATACAATATTAATGAGGCAAGATCTCAAGGCAATGCTCGGACCGCGAGTAATCAATTATACAATGAACAGATCTTAACTGCTCGTGATAATATTAATAACGCTTTGGATCGTGAGAGTATTCAGGCAAAGGCAGGAGTTTCAAAAGCGAAGTCAGATGCATCACAAGATAAGATGTTATATGAATTCCACGATACTCTTGCGAGTGTAGGTTTTGGACAAGGTGTTCATAGTATTGGAAAGAGTATTTCTGCTTACAAAAAAGTATCAGCAGCAACGGGAGGACAGGAAGGGTTTTTTAGATCACAGAGGGAATTAGCGGTTCAGAATAATCCTAAGTTAAAGGCAGTTTATGGGGATGCTACAATTTTGAATGATAAACCTGCTGAAGTGAAACTGAGTTCAGCGGATCAAGCAAGACAAGATCTTACATCACAACTTGCTGAATCAGATGCTTCTCAGGCGAGACCACAAACCGCATTAGAAAGATTAAATCAACAAGAGGCAGACAGTAACAGGGGAGGTTTATCTTCTATTACTGAAAGCGATGATGGAACTGCTCCTCACGGTGCTATCTTTTCAAATAGAAATGTTCAGAGTGAAACACTAGCAGGAAATGCTAATACACCTTCTGTTACCTCTACAAAACCTTCTGCTGCGGCATCACTTGAAAATGATACAGAAGATGTATTTGATAAAGCGAAGAGTAAAATATCTGGTGCTGTTGAAGGTGGTATGTCAAAGGCGAGTCTTGGATTGAAGGCAGTAGGAGCAGTTGGTGGTGCTGTATCTGCATACGAGTTAGCGACGGATGGTCTTGCTGGAACTGTAGATCCAACGACAGGTAAGAAAAAATATGATGTTGCTGCGGATGTGGGTCAAGTAAGTGGTCTTATTGGGACTGGGTTAGATATAGTTGGAACTTTTATTCCTGCTCTAGAACCTCTGGGGGCATTAGCGACAGGTATATCTGCAATTGCGGATACAATCGATAGTCATAAGACGGATACTGATAAAGTAACAGATGCTACGAATGAACAGAATTCAGTTGAGACTCGTAGAACGAGTCAAATTGCTGCTCTAGGACCTCTTAAACAGATGAGTGCTCCTGTGAATCAAATGGTCTCAAGTGGATTGGTTGCGACAGGACAACAGCATGTTCAGAATGCGACACAGGGGACTGGATCATTTTAGATTTTTTTTTGATTTTGAATTAAAATATAATTCTATAATAAAATATGCCTACACAATCGTTCTGGAGTTCCGAAGACAAGATCCCAATCTCTCAAAAGAAAGTTTCTGTTCAAGCAGAAAATGGTCTTAGTTATCAATTAGGACAGCAAGTAAATTTTGTAATTCCTCCTTCTCTTCAATTTATGATGCCGAGTGAAACGTATCTCCGTATGGATGTTCGTGTTCAGTTACCTTCTGGAGAGACAGGTATCCCCCTCACACTTGATGGTGACCTAGGGGCAAATGTTTTAATTCGTGATATTAGGGTCAGTTCGGGAGGCGCTCAAAATCAGATTTTGGAGGAAATTCAGAATGTAAATGTATTAAGTGCTCTTAAATATGATTACGAGACAAATGATAATATGAGACGCAAACGTGCTCTTACGGAAGGGACTATTCTTGAGAGTAACAAAGCACGTCCTAATCAGGGATCTACTACTACCAATATGAACAACCTTGATACGAATCCCTACTTCGATCGTAATGGAAGCAAACTTGAAAACACTGATTTTAAGACTGTTAAAGCACTTCTCACACTACCTACAGGAATCTTCCAAAATGATCGTATCTTTCCACTTGGAATGACGCAGGGTCTTCGTATTGAAATAATCCTAGAAGATGCAAATAAAGTATTCCGTCAGTTAGAAACTGGTCTTAGAAATAAGAGAGTTACTGCTAATCCTGTATTCCACTCCATCAGTGGTTCAGATGCTGCTCGTGATTCTTGGTTAAATGGTTCTGCTCAAACGTTCTTTCACCTTGAACGTGCGAATGGTGTCATATCTGTTGAGACGTGTCCTTTCTCTGTAGGTGATACAGTTGCTTTTGTAACTTCCACGGATCTAGATAAGGATGCTCCCGGCGACTCTCGGATACCTGTAGATGGTGCTGCCGCAACTGCTATTCTTCAAGTTAAGATTACTGATATTGAATACAATGCTTCTGCTGGAGGTGGAACTACTACTACTGGTTTAGTTAAGATTTCATTTGCTTCTACGACGAACCTTTGGGGAGATCCAATTAGTCCGTCGGCAACTGAGAAGTATCACGTATATTCTGCAGGAGTAGATGAAGCATCATCTTTCACTCCAACCTGCTCTGTAGATAATGTTGAACTCATTGTTCAGCAGGTTGAGATGCCGAGTGGATATGTTTCTAAGATGAACTCTATGATGAAAGCAGGTGGTGCGATGAACTATGATTTCCTATCTTACACTAATTACAAATATTCTCAGTTACAGAGTGATCGTGTTGTAAATATTCGTCTCCCTATTCAGAACTCACGTTGTAAGTCGATTCTTGCGATCCCTACGGATGCTACTCCTTACACTGCGAAACAGACTATTTTTTCGGGCGATGATGTTTATAAGGTAAATGAGATTACTCGGGATACTGCTGGTGGTGCTTATTCCACAAATCACTCTACACGCAGTGGTCTTGTAGGAATTGCTGATCATGCGAGTAACTATCAGTTTATTTACAATGGTAAATTGAATCCTAATCGTAAAGTGCCTCTTAACCGCATCTCTGTAAATAGTGGTAATGAGATGCCTCTTAATCAGCAGAGTTTTATTGAACAGGAAAAAGCATTGAGAATGGCGAATATCGATCCTCTATCTTTTGAGAAATGTCAAGAGAATTTCTTCATCGGACGTGCTCTGTCACTATCTTCAGGAATCTACGATGCAAGAGGTCGTGACTTCAATCTTCAGGTTGAGTATCAGGAGACTACAGGACCTTCAAAAGCGAAACTCTGGAATTGCTTTGTTGCTCATTTAAGACGCATTGTTGTTCGTGGTGACAGCATTTCTTTAGAAGTATAAAGAACTAAAGATATCTTTTTTAAAATTATTTTTTTATTTATAATATATTTTACATTATAAATAATGTCCTCCCGTCAAAACCTCCAAGTGACTCCAAGTAATCACACTTCCACCGGAAAGATATCCTACAAAGATGGTAATCCTCTTATTCAGTTTATTATCGGTGAACAGGATCGAATGCTCATCGGTAATTCTGTACGACTAGTCGGTAAATTTAATGTATTTAAGGCAGATGGAACTCTATCTACAACTCCTCTTCGGATGAGCGAACAGTTAGGACTCTACAGTATAATTGATTCTCTTACGATCAAATCTCAGGCGACACATCAGGTCATTGAAGAAATAAAACATTTTCAAAGATTTATGGGGTCATACCTTCCCGTTACTTCTTCGGAACAGGACAATGCTGGTCACTTAACTGAGACTGCTCTTACGTCTGTAAATTACGTGAATCAGCAGCACACTGTCGTTGGGATGCCTACGTCTAATGCTACGGATACTAAGAAGGGTGGAAACTCTTTCTGTATTAACCTTCCTTGCGGACTGTTCAACGGACAGAACCCTATTCCTCTTATGGCGAATGGTGCTGGAGGTCTTGGTGGTCTCCTCGTAGAAATTCAACTTGCCCCTGATTCGAATGTTCTCTTTGATGCTACTGGAACTTCTACATCTGCTGATGTTAAGGATGCATTTTATGAACTAAACAATTTAAGTATTTCTGCTGAGGTTATGACTCCTGATCCTTCTCTTCAAGTCCCTCCTGCTTCCACCTTTGAATATAATTCTATTTCATCCTACTTCACTACATTTAACTCTACGAATGCGATTGTAAATTTCAATCTGGGACTCTCCCGAGTACTCGGAGTCTTTGGTAACATTATATCTGCTGATAAAATTAATAACAGAGGTGAGAATGGTCTTGCGAATAACTTTCCTGTAAATAGTGGGATAATTAAAGTGAATGATGTTAATGTAGCAGAAGCACCTGCTAAAATTCAGCAGTTATTTTTCACTCGTGGTGGAGAGCGTTTTCCATTAGAATATAATATTGATACTGTTCAGAAGGATTCAAGTGTTGCTGCGAATGCTGCGAGTGATGTTGCGGATACTCAGATTGTTCAGAATTATATGAATGCTATTACTCAGTTCTCGAAACTTCGTAGGACTTCTACGAATCCTCTTAACACTAAATATACTGCTGGGACTCCTGCTGTTGTAAATATTAAGGTAGATGGAGGTAGTTCTGCAGGAATTGGTGTAGCATACGATGTTATTTCGGGACAAGGAGTTGATTTTTCATCTGTTAATTGGGGAATGAATATGGAATGTCTATTAACTACGGATAATCCTCAGGCATTCTATCTATTTGTTCATTCGAAACAGACGTTGGCGTTCAGTGGTGACGGTATTTCTGTTGTTCGTTAAATGATATCTTTTCAATTGTTTTTTAAAATTATTTTTTTATTTATAATATATTTTACATTATAAATAATGTCTTACGCAACCTCAAGTGACCAAAGTCAAATGATGTCTTCTACTCCTAGTCCTTCGGATGCTTCTGCCGTCCCCGATCTCGTAAGAATCGGACAGATTCCATCAAACACTGCTATTGATATTGAAACGGATGTTCTCGATCCTGTAGTTCATACAGATACCTTCTGTAGATTTCAGTTTCAGAATAAAGGGATTCTTCACTCTAATTCAAAAATTGTATTAAGGTTAAAAACGAATTCTGTTGCTGGTTACCTCCCTGTCGGTGTAGGGATACATTCTCTAATTCAGAGAGTTGCACTCCGATGCGGAACTAAAACTATCTCAGAAATTGATGATTTTGCTCACTATATCGCGTATAAGTCCATGTTCTTATCTAATGAGCAGCAGAAACAGAGAGAACTATTTATTTCAGGTCGTCGCCTTGCTCACAAACCTTACTACAGCGAAGGAGGTAATGATTGGTCTGGTGCTGATGCCGTCCTACAGACTGAAGCACAGCGTGTTGGTCTTGACGTAGGAGTGCAGACGGAATCAACTAGAACTCAGAATGATGGTAATATTACTGATCGTCTATTTGTTAAAACGAGTGCTGCTTACGGACCTGAATTTTCTGTTTCTATTCAGGATCTATTTCCATTCCTCTACACGAATCAGTTGCCCCTCTTTATGATGTCTGAACCTGTTACAATAGAAATCTTTTTCAATAAATCTGTTAATGAACGTATGTGTCTTCCTGAATCTGCTAGTGGAGTTGCCGCGACTACTGCCTTTGAGATCGATACGACTGCTACTGAACTCATTGCTGATTATCAGTATTTCCCTCAGGAGATGATGGAACAGTATGCTGCTCAGAATGCTAATCTATCATTTACATTTATGGACTACAGACTTGCAAAGAGAACGATCCCTGTTGCTGCGACGGGTACGGAGGCATCCACCGGACAACTCATTGTGAATGTTGGTGGTGCTGGAAGACTTGTCACTAAAGTATTTACTGCTCTTTCTGATGATAATGTTAAAGGCATTTCTATGCTACAGAACTATCACTCAAAATCACTCACTCGTGATTATACGGCAGCAGAAGATCTTCGTTTCAATGGTGTCCTTACTGCGAATGCTAAATATAACGATCATTTCTTGTATCCTGTAGATGTTGATAACTCTGCACAGCAGTTCCATAATCTAACTCAGGGTGAGGGTATGGTTCCGTTTGTCTATCGTGAAGAGTATAATTTTGAAGGACAGGGTCTTGCTTCGGGACTGTATGAAGGTCATTCACAGAAGAATGAAGTATCTGGTCTTGCTGGTCAGTTTTTCTATCAGTGCTATAAACTGAATCGTAATGAAAGAATTAATTCAAGAGGCATCGAACTCTATAACACTTGGGATAAACTTAAGAACTCTAAATCTTCGGGAACGAATACTTTTACACTCCGCTCGTATGTTGAACTTATCCGTGTTGCTCAGTTGGTTGATGGTAAGATGGAAGTCTTTTTTGCCTAGTGAATAAATAATTTTTAACTTAAATTTTTAATATAATACATATAAATATGTCTTATACTGATACTATCATATTAGAAGCAAATAGAAAGTCTTCTGTTGAATTTATAGGTGGAAATAGGGAATCTAAAAACACTTGGAATAATTCTCTTGGATCTGGAATTAAATTAGGAATTGGTGATACTATATCAGTTCATTCAGCATACATATCTGAAATAGGTAATGAAGAATCTACGATAGAGATCACAGGACGTAAAGCAGTTGATAATGAAGGACGGACTCAGAGATATACTACAAATAATGTATCTGTAAAGAGGACTTATGGTGAAAAGAATAATGGATCTGCTACATTAAATTTACAGACTGAAGAGGGTAATTATGGGTGGGAATATACACAAGATCCTCCTACTGTAAATGATATTCAAGATGATGAGATAAATATGACTCATTCATATTATAAATGTAATCAGGGTGATAATTATATATCATTACCACGAGCATTTGGTAGTCGTGATGTATCTGGATGGTATCAGCAAGGTCGTATCTGGCGTGAATATAATGGTAGTTTTAATGGAGCAGTGAATGGACAGAATCCTTATCGATTGGGAAGTGATTATTGTGATGTGAGATATTATGGACAATATGATGGATGGGGATTTAATGATACTGAAAAAGAACGTGGTTTAAGAGTTGAAATAGTAAATGATGGATCTCGTTTTACATTATTTACAAGAAAAGAGTTTAAAAATTATGTTCCTGAAGGTAAAAAAACTGGATTTTGTCTCCAAGGTGAGCGTGATCCTGCAATGATGGATTTTATTTGGTATAAGAAAACTGTTAAATATAATATTTCACGAGGGTTTAATAGTCCTGCGAATGTTGCGACACAATTTACAAATATTATGAGTGATGTAAATAAAGTGGAAAGTGAATCTTGGGGAGATGAAATAGATTCGACTGGTGCTCGTAATGATGGACAGATAGCGAATAATAATATATCTCTGAGTGCTACATCAAACACCTATGAGAGATTTCCATGTGCTACTGGATGGTTCTTACGATCCAATGCTGAGATGTTTTTTAGAGATAATTATACTGATGTAGTTCGTGAAAATATGTATCAACCTAGTGACAATATTCAGGCATGGGGAGAAAAGAATAATCAATTTGGTTTTGCGAGTGCTGATGTTTTTGGGAATGGCGGTGCTGTCACTCCCGATACCTTATATGCTCCGAATGTTCCTAGAGTCACCGCTGGATATAAGATTAGGCATATTAGGAATGTAACAAACGGAGCAATACTGGGTATGCCTCCGGGTCTTGCAGGAGCAACTGTAACAGGTGTGAGAGATTTAACAAAGAAGGCAGCAGGAGGGGGGGACCTTCCATCACAAAGTTTATTTACAGTGAGTGCTCTTGTAGATCAGGATTATTCATTTCCAGTCACAATCGGACACAAATTAGCATATGAATTTACAAATGATCACATGGTTCCTTGGTATGATTCTTGTTTTTCAACAGTGGGATTTAAAAGACCTGAGATTCAAGAATCAGGTCGTAAATTAATGGTGGATGAGAATATTGCTACTGGTAATTATCGTGCGAGTACAGATGGTGCTTTTTCAACTTGGGCGATGAATTATCCTTTATCAACTCATATTGTAGTGGATGAAAGAAAGCACGATTTTTCAAAAACAATATTAACTCAGATACCTTGGAATGATACAAATTTATTAAAATTAAAGACATTTATTGAATCACAGTCTCTTTATCCTGAATTATTTGAATATAGTAATATGTCTGCATCTCAAAAAGAATTTGTGAATACAGAGGGTGATACTGTTGCTGGTGAGAATGTATCACCTGATAAGATGAGGTTTCTTCATATGAATGATAAAACTGGAGATAGTAATCAAACAGTGATTGTTAAATTTGCATCTTGGACAGCATACGATCTAGGAGGATTCTTAACAGTGGATGATTCCAGTTCATTAAAAGTAGGAATGAGGTTAGCACTCAGTGAGGGGGATACGGATAATGGTGCCCGTGCTTTCCCTCCAGATACATTTATTACGAGTATGGAGGCAGGAAATAGAGTATTTTTATCAAATGATTATAATTCTGCACAGGGTCTTGGTGTTACTTCAGATATATATTTCGAAGGACAAGGTTTGGGATCAGATCAATATTATTCAAATACTGATTTACCGACAACACGTGATAATCATCGTGCTGGTGCTGTGTTCTTTGATTACAATCCTGCACGATCAGAAGTAGTAGAAGGTGAAGGTAATGCTTTGGGTGATGCTTATGGAAGTCTTACGTATGGATTTGCTAGAAGATATTATTATTTAGGTTCATCCTATATTTGTTTTTCTGTGGAGAAATATCAACATGGGACGATACCACAAGAATTATTCGCGGCAAATAGTATATCATCATATAGGTCAATAGGATTTGATAAACATTTTAATGCTTATGGGACTGCAGCGATTCTTTTAACGAATGGACTTGCTGGTATCTGGGGAGCAAATTATGTAGATAAGGCATTACAGGGTAATGGGAGTTTTTGTTTCGGAGATATGGATGATCAGAATCAAACAACTCTTCCAAGTGGTTCATTGACTGGAAATATTTTTAAAGCGATATTACCTCAACCTGCTCGGGATGGTTTATTTAACGCATCAGATGTGGAAACACGTTTCGGACCTTTTCCTTCACCTGAAAGATCTGTAGCATTTAATGAGATATATTGCGGAGCGAATCAACCCTCTTTACAATTTGCTTCTGATTCATCAAGGTTTTCTTTTACATCATTACATACTGCGGAATTGGTAGGAACGAATTCATTATCCACGTCATCTGCACAAGATGTAGGAGATGCTACGACTGTAGTTTATAAAATAAATAAAAGATTAAGTAGATTAAATTATAGTCCTACATTTATTCCCTATAATAATGTTTTTAAAGTTACAGACGAACCATCAGCATCTGGCAAACCAATAGAGAAAGATCAAAATACTGTCCCTAATACAATAATGGATGCTCAGGGAGGAATATTTATTGAAGATTATGGATGTGATGAAGCGAACTGGACACAATCTCTATGGGAACTAATTGGATTTACTTATGAGCAATTTCATCGTAAAGGGTCTCGTCTTGCGAGATATAATAATACAGGGATAACATCATCAACACCTACTACAAATGCTCTTGTAAGAACTGAAGATGTTCAGAATTTTATTCTTGGTGGAGAATCACTCCTACCCGTTCACAATACACTCGAGCAGATAACATCTACATGGAGACATAATCTAATAAATCCGACGACGGGTTCTCCTCCGGTTGATGCGGATGTAATATCTTCAAAAGCATTTGCTTTTCAGGGGAATGCTACATTTTCTGCTATATCGCAGAGTTGTAGTTCAACAGATATTATTGCTGATAATTTACCTCGTAAGATGTTAAGTCCTATATTTTTAATTAAAACAGATTTATTGAACCCTCAGTATATCGGGGGTCGTGAAGGAGGAGTTGCACTCCCTATCATAGGAGTCGTAGATAAGTCTGCAGGATATGGTGATTTTTATACAGGAGCAAAAGATTCAACAATCTTTACAAATACAGTGCCTCGTACAGTGCAGAACATCCAAACATCTATCGTAGATGCCGATGGGACTGCTGCGAGGGTCGATGATTCTTGTTGTATCTTATATAAAATAACTAAACAAATAAAGAGTAATGCTGATGTTTTACAGAATATTATAAACCCTCCTCCTAAGCAATGATATCTTTTTGATTGTTTTCTAAATCTAAAATGTAAGTGGTTGTATATAGTAAATGTAAATAATCATCTATAAAATAAAATATAAGAAAGTATAAAAGATATCATTACATTATGAGTGAGAGTAGTGAAGGTCGATTACAGAACTATAGTGTCGATCAGGCAGCAGGAGCAATTGTTTTAGTATTAGGAGCAGTTGCATCTTTATTACTTGTTATATGGCAGAGCAAATGTCATTGTAAGATGAATTTATGTTATATCTTTCAATGTGAGAGAAGACCACCAAATGAAGAAGAGATGGAGAATTTAAAAGATCAGGCACAGAAATTAAAAGATAAAAAAAATAATAAACCCGAAGATAAAAAAAAACCTAAAACTATAACTGAACCTGAACCTGAACCTGAACCTGAAATGGAAGACCTACTATAACTATTCATCCTCGTCACACGTATAACCCTCTTTTTTCAATTGAGAATATGGAGATGTATGATATGTATTAGGTTCGCCACACTCTTGACATAGAGTCTTACTATCTACACCATCTTTTTCATAGATGAAGATATGTTCGTTAATTCCCAAACGTGTTTCTTTACACCATTCACAGAATCTGTGATATTGCGGTTCTAATGCCTCTGCATCTTCGCCATACTCTTCAAGAACCCGCTCTCGATACTTACGGGTCTCCAATTCATTATCTGACACCTCCTTTTTGAGTTTCTCGTTCTCCTGATACAACTTACAATTACTTTCAATTGCTCTTTTCGCTCCCAGAGTGAAAGTATCATTCGCTTCTTTGAGTTTCATTATTTCTATCTTATTCTCTTTGTATGCTTTTGCGAGAACCTCTTTATCCGCGAGTTCTTCTTCTAGTTCTTCGTAATCAGTCTTGAGAACATATTCTTCTTCAATGGCGTTGGAGTATCTGCAGACTTCATCCTCAAGATACTTTACTTGATCTTTGAGTTTCTTGTTCTCCTCTCCCATAGCATTCACCATCTCCCTAAACTTTTCGGTTGTCTCTCGAACCTTCTGTTGAAAAGCGTCCCTTGCTACGACAATCTTCGCATTTTTTAGTTTCTTGTTTTCTTCTTTTAGTTCCTCTTCACGCTTGAGACCAGCAAGATACATCTTCTTGTAATCCATTTTGTTCTTTGTTTAGTTGTGTGGTTTGTTTGTATATCTATTTCGAATTTATGTAAAAACGGCACTTTTAGTCGAGAGGGTTTGTTGTTTGTTAT
>Ga0209336_10001395_pt1 | contig 11815 bp, 10 predicted proteins | sample LinPmetageLP32_FD_184042 | JGI IMG/M metagenome (GOLD analysis project Ga0209336, IMG submission 184042) | Marine viral communities from the Pacific Ocean - LP-32 (SPAdes) (version 2) | ecosystem: Environmental > Aquatic > Marine > Oceanic | place: Pacific Ocean | collected 2009-08-23 | reverse complement strand
AGATACAAGAGGCGAAAAGTAAGCGTCAAGTGAGTGAGAAGAAACAAGAGCAACAAGTCTCTACTTCTGTTGTCAAGGATATTATCAAAAAGATGAGAGACGGCGGACACACCGAAGAGGCGTTGATTATGGAGATCTTGATGACATATCCTTATCGTGCTGAAGTGGGAAGTCTGATTCACATGAGTGTTAGAGACTTTAACGCTCTTGTTAAAGCCGTGGGAGGAAAAGATAAACTCAAGGATAATTATCTCGTCACCGGTTCACGAGGCGTGATGTTTATCTCTAGAAGCGATTACAAGACATTTGTGAATTATGGTACGATTGAAAACAAAATTGACTCTCCTCCTTTGAAGAAAGCAATCTTGAAGTATCTCAAGGATGCTGGTATTGGGTCTGGTGAGAGGGTGTTTCCATCTATGAAATCAAATCAAGATGTCAGTAAGAAGCTGAATTACTTGACGAAGAAATATGGTGGGATTTCTCTCGGTCCAGCAGCTCTCGTTAAAATTATGTTGTCATCTACACCCTTCAAGGACTTGGTGGATGCAGCGGACTTTCTGAAGGAAATGTCACGAATAAGGGGCACTTCACTATCGACCCTCCAAGATGTCTATCTACATAGTAAACCACTAGAAGACTGACCGCAGTAAATACAACCATCCACTTATATATAGTAAACATAGAGTAAAATATCCGCACTCAATTTTAAGAATAACCGAATCGTCGCTTGAAAGAGGCGATATTTGTTCTTTTAGATGTTGAATCGCCCCAGAGAATATATCTGCTGAGGGCTCCAGCACTTTCCGGGTCGCTCCAGTTTTCATTTTTTCGGTGTCTCGCAATATATCTTGCGCGTTGCTCTTTATCTCTAGTCTTTGTGTAGTCGTCCATGCCCTTTGATCCGAAGTGGGTTGTTTTTTTGCTTCCATCCGCTCTTGTGAAAGTTGCGACCAGTTTCTTGTTTGCTTTGGGTGATGATTTGATGATGACATTCTTCTTCATATGATTATGACTAAGATAAAAAATATACATGATAATTTAACTAACTACCCCAGAACCATGACTTCCCAGATTCATCTTCGTCTTCATTCTTAACCATTTCAAATGGTCGAGTTTGTTCCATAATTTCTAAGAGCATCTCGCGTATAGTCTTTTGTTCTTCGGTTAGTTTTCTGACTTCCTTCTTGAGAAATTCAAGTGAGATATTAGCAGCGGTAATCTTCTCTGCATTCGTTTGATTGTTGTGGAGGTTTAGAGACTTCACCGGCATCTATCTAGTCAGTCTTAGATATTATTTTTTACCAGAATTTTTTTGTTCTTCTAATTCTGCTAGTTTTCTTTTTAGATCTCCCAGAATATTATATGAGGTATCAACTGTTCGTGTGACTCGGTAGATGACAATCGAATTCGGACTACACCGACTTGGAGTACCATTTGGATCTGTGATACTTGTTGTGATACTAGAAAGGGTGACTGGTCTAGTGATAGTATGAGTGATACTTGAAGGAGAGGAGATGAAGAAATCTTTGATAGCATTTGTTTTATCAGCAATACCGACGATGGGATATCCAGTATCTCCATTACCCATGATAGATGCTGAATTGAGAGCAATATCACTACGAATGTTATAAAATCCATGACTGATCTGAGTGGGGTAATCTCTTGCAACAACCGAGACTGAATCTGTGGGAGCAATAATCTCTGGTAAGAATTCTAGAAATATTGTTGCTGGGGCAATCGGAGGATCAGAAGGCGTCGCATTTGTAACAAAGAACGCTTGATATTGTGCTGGGTGAAATAATGTGCCGGTGTATGTTGCTTCACCGAATTTGTTTTGCATCCATGACTTAATATCACGACTCTTGACATCTGCGTTTGTAGTGAGAATATTTGAAGTATCTGTAAAATCGGTGTATCGTTTTTGTCGCTCTATTGGGTTTGAATTGTGAAATTGATCGTATGTGAATCCCAGTCGCCCCCATAAACTCTCGTCCCAGACATCTTCATTAAATCCAAAATCCTTGATAAAGACACCGGTCGTTGTATCATATATCGTGAAAGGTTCTAGATTACGATTCATGCGTCGCTTTTCTTTGTCGGCGGTACCAGAATTGACATATGAAAATTCAAGAGTTTCTTCATATGGTAATTGTGTCGGTGTTAGATTGTTGTATGATTGTTGAGGATTGATCTTATAAACAACTTGCTGTTCGTCGTTACTTCCTTCACCCACCGCTAAGGTATTGAGATTTCCTTTATTGAGGGGTGTATGTAAATCCTTGAATGAAAAATGTGCTCCATCAAAGACGATAGCGGGGGCATCTGCTCCGAGATATGCTTTGTTGAGCCATGGTTGTAGATCATTATCGATAGTTACTGGCCCGGGTAGTTGATAACTATAAACACCTTCAGCGGGGTTATTGTCTGGAGCGTTGAGAGGAAACCCAGACATTCCATATTGAGTTGTTGTTCCCCAAAAATCTTTTGTGCCGTCGTATGCTTGTTGATATTCAAGACGAGGGATTCCAGAGGTTAAACAAATACAAGCATTTCCCCACGCATTAAAATGTCTGTCAAATCCAACTTTTCTGCCTCGTTGAATCAGAAAGTTTCCAGCACCATCTTGGTCGGTAAAGAAAGCATTCGGTAATCCCACTCCGATTTGGTCTCCAAAATTATTCGTTGCTTTTATCATATTCGGATATACAAGGATCTCACCACGAATGCTGTCTCGCCCAAAGCATCCATATGTATAATTTGTTCCTTGTGATGTTTCATCTATAACTTCTGTATTTGAAAACAAAGTATCTTTTGTATCTGGATTACGATGAAACATAAACGGCAAAGAGTTATAGCGTAGTTCAGAGACTTTTCCACCATTACCCGGGTCGTTGAGATGTCGTGAATATTGATTTTGATCGGTTGCTCCAGTATCTACATTCGTGATTAAATTACCACGAAAATCATAGTATCCACATCCCAATTGTGCGTAATTTCTCCAGTTAGCATCAAGTTTCGTATCACCATTCAAGAGATTGTTATAGTAACTTGAGTTATGAGGATTCATATGGAGATATCGTGCGTTGTCGATATTGACCCATGTTTCTACATCGCCTTCTGGACTGATTGATGGTTCTATATACACATATGGATTATCGGTGGTATCTTGAAATTGATCGATAGTGGGTTCGTACATATTCATGATATTCTCTGGATCAAATAATTCTGGGTGTTGTCCTTGTGCGTCCATGAGTTTCTTGAGTTTCAAAAGATTTTCTGGTGTGTATTGAAGAGCAATCTGCAGAGGATTATCTTGAAACCAAGTTGTATTTAACACTTGACCGACTGGAGTAAATGAATTGACTTGGTATCCAAAGATATCATTTGCTTCACTTCCAGCAACATAGAGTTCTGGTCTCTTACAACCGATATACTGATATTGTTGTAAGTAAGTGATAATATTTTTTTCGGTTGTAAATGTATAATCTCCTCCGAAAAATGTGAGTATAGTCGGCCCATCGACTCCGACTGTTGTTGCTGGTGCGGTGGGAGGTGTGCTGTTGTCAAGGATTTCATGGTAATATTTCTCTGCTCCATAATGGTCGTTACTTGTTGCAAAGCGTTTGTATGTTGCGGTTTCTACAAATTGTTCTATCGTCGTGAGTGTCTTAATATCACGAGGATTAGAAGGTGTGGCTGGTGTTCGTTCTAGTTTTTTGTTTTGATCTTCTTTTAGACTTCTCATTTGTCGTGTCAATTCTTCACTCACATATTTACTGCTACTGAAACCCGGTTCGACTCGTAGATCTACTTTATCACTATAGACGACATAATCAAAGGACTCTGGGTCGGCGGCGTAATATGGAGGTACGAAATCAGCAAAGAGAGAAGGATTGATGGGTGGGTCATAGTTCGGAGGTAAATGTTGAGGCATCATTAGATTCTTTTTTCGTTTTAAAATTGTATATCTTGCATTATCGTTTTTCAAAATGATTTTTTGAACTCTGCCTTGTCGTAGCACACCTCTTACTGGTAAAGCAACTGCGATATCTGTGCGGTTATCTAATATCAGTTTATAGTCATCTCTTACATATCCATAGACATCATCTATATTGCGAAAGACTTGAGTATCTGCGACTGGAATAGTAAATAGATCTCCATCATCACAGATTTGTGCGACTTCACTTCTCGTGCGTCCTCGTCGTAATCCATCTTGATCGCTCCATTGTCCGGGAGCCGTATTAAATGCTCCAGTGATATCTCGGTAGTTGTCAAACGCCCATCGTCGTGGAAGTTGAAAATATGAAAGTCCATCCATCGTCTTGTAATAATTGAGAGTGAGACTTGCTTCATTATCAAGCATTTCGATTGACTCTTCTGTATTATCACAATAGTCCATATACACTTCTTCTGGTTGTAGACGACTGATTGCTCCACCAGTATTTACAAATTGACGAGAGCGAAATGTTCTCAATCCAGATTCGGCGATTGCTGAATTGTTACGAGGGTCTCCAGCGGGTATTGTCTGAGTCGTTGTAATCGTTGTCGTTTTTGGGGTTTTTGATATAAGATGAATTTGCTTAAACTCAATTGATTCTGGAGTCCCCGCTCCTTTTTCAGAGATGAATGAGTTATAGACGGCGACGCGATCACCGGGTTTCAACTGAAGGGTTTCATTAAAATCATTCGTCCATGTATCATTCAATCCATTTTCGGTTTTGATAGTTGCGCTTTTGCGGTCACAGACGACCATTCTCATCTCATCGTAGTCAGCACTCATAATAATGTAGTGTAGATAATTATTATCAAGTTTAAATCTATCAGATATATTCTATATCATCTATATATGAATTTGAGTATCCACAAGACCCATACGCGTAATGATTTGATATCCATGATAGATCATCTGCCGTTGCCTCTTCAATATGCAAAGGGAGATATGAAAGATGATTTGAAACAAAAAATATCTGCGATTATCACCGAACACAAATCATTATCCTTTAAGTCATTAAAGTATCCAGAGGTGAAGAACATTACCGAGCTGATTTGTTACTTGAAACTTGAAAATCCACGAAGACGAATGACAAGCAAAGAGAAAGATAACATCATCGCTCTCTCTAAGAAAATCATTCATTACTGCGACATGGACTACCGAGTCGAGTTGAGTGATTATACAGAGACACAAGAGATTATTGATGACTTGAATTATATCCGTCAATATGGAGATCTATTGTCGGTGAGAAAAGCATGTACCAGATACAATTTACAATCTGGAGTTGTTAAGTTAGAACCAGTCTTAAGTGTAGAGAAACAAGAAGCTCTTAAAAAAAAGCGAGACAAGAAAAGTTTAGCGTCTCGTGTTAAATTCAAGTATAATCCAGTCGTCTTGCGTTTTGATTAAAGAATAAATATGTGAGCTTTGTATATAATGAAAGTCTTAGAACTATTTTCTGGAACTGGATCTGTTGGTAAATGTTGCAAGGAACTGGGGTATGAAACTTTATCTCTTGATATTGATGGACGAGCTGATATCAATATGTCGATACTTGAGTGGGATTACAAAGCATATCCGAAAGATGAGTTTGATATCATATGGGCGTCACCTCCGTGTGCGACATTTTCATGTCTTCAATTAAGTTGGTTGGGACGAGAGAGAGATGGTAAGATTTTCACGAGGGAGCAGATGGAAAGTGATATGCAGACGATTGGTGAACCCTTAGTCAAGAAGGCATTAGAAATCATAGAGTATTTTAATCCTCCGTTGTGGTTTATTGAAAATCCGAATACTGGACGACTCAAGGATCGAGAGTTTATGAAAGGGTTGCCGTTTTATGTTGTTGATTATTGTATGTATAGTGATTGGGGATATCGTAAACGAACACGAGTCTGGACGAACAAGGTGGGGTGGAACGCAAAGACTTGTGATGGGAAAGGAACTTGTGGAAATATGGTAGAGAAACTCCATAAAACAAATTTGGGAAACACCGAACGAATTAAAAAGGCATGGAAGATGGAACACAAAGGTATGGTGTGTGGAGGTCGTAAACCAAATCCCGCCGGTAGCAATCTTGATACGAGATACAGAATCCCTCCAGATTTGATATATAGTTTATTTCTTGAGTGATATCATCTCTGTATCCTCACGAAAGACTTCAATCACCTCCTTCTCCTTACCATCGACCTCCCACCGAGATGGGAAATGATCTATCTCATTACTCTCTGGTGAATTTTCATGGATCTTCCAGTAATGTAAACGACCCATATCAACCCATAACCAGCAGATATATCCTTCAAGGTTCGGATTGTTATTTTTCAATTCTCGCCATTTGTCGAATTTCACGGCATCAAAGGGAAAGGTCGCATATTGTTTCTGGAGGTAATCACCTCTTCGTGTCTTGAGTTCTACAACCATATCATCGCTTAGATAATCAAAGTTACTATACTGGTCGTCAGCTTTTTCAAGTTTGTTGTTAAAGACATTTTTAATCAAAGGGTAGATCTTCTCTTCATGTTCTTTACCGAAGGGGAGATTAGTCAGCAAAAATCGTTTATTCGTCACTCGTGGCATTATAGTGTCCCATAGATAAGTGTTTAAATACCTTCAATTTTTATCAATAAATTTGACAGAGATTAGTATCAATTATTCTATGTATCATAGATTAGATCTATTCATGGTTTACTTAATATTAAGTGAAAACACTTACTCCTTAAGATTAAGTGTAGTATTCTAGAGAGTATCAGAGAAAAATAAATTTCAAAATAAGTCTTAAAATAACTACACTTAATCTTAAGGAGTAAGTGATTTCACTTAATATTAAGTGACTTAAAGAATTGTCTACACTATAGAATAATGAGTCTCATGTTTGATAACACACTTGACTACCTTGGTGTCAAAGACCGCCGTGACCGAATGTTTGAGGATTACTGGAGGATGTGGCGTGATAGAAATGGGATAGACTACGACGAGGACAAACCCACTACAAAACAAGAACAGAATAAAGCTTATCAAATCAAGAAGATGAAAAGGTTGAAGGAGTATTCTGCTGATATTGTAGCTTTCGCATACTGCTGGGACGACCGAGATCGTGATAAATTACGATACGAGTCAAATGAAGCACGGCGTATAGAACAAATACGAGAACTCAAAAGTCAAATCAAGGCTCAACAAGAACTCCTTGATAAACAATTCGTACCAGCACCAGCACCCATACCAGAGAGTATACCAGCACCAGTATTTCAACATCCAGAGCCAGAACCTCAAGAGAATTTTGACCTTGATGGAGAGGCGACACTTACAAATGATTATAGTTGCCTTGATAGTGATGATGAGAGCACAGATTCACTCGCAGTCTCTAAGGTATCTACACCTCCTCCACCGCCTCCAGATCCTTACGAAGATGACCCTTATGAGGACATCTACGCACCAGAACCAAAAAAAGAAACACCCCACGAGAAAGCTGAACGACAAGAACGAGAAATGGCTGAGGAGCTTGCGTGGAGAGAAGAACAGACTGATGGAGGACTAAAATATTATCAAGACAAGCGAGAGAGAGAAGCAAGAGATAAAGCACTCGCATCTGACCCATATGACTAATCATCTTGCATTATAAGAAATTCATCAAATATATCACCTTCATCTGGTTTGTCGACCTCATCTTCATATTCCTTTGGTAAGTGGAGTTCCTTGTAGATAGTATACATGCGGTCAGAGTAATATGACTTGAATCTTAGTTCACGCAACACTTCCCATTTAAAATGTGCTCGTGCTTCTTTTTCGATGGTATCCCATTTATATTGATAGTGGATTGTGTTAAGGACATCTTGAGGTAAGTCTAATCTTTTTAAAGCCATAAGTTCGTCGTATTTTTTTTGTCTCCAGTTATGTCTCATAGCCATCATTAGATACTTATCATAGTCCATACAATAAATTTAGATATATTTAAATTTCATGGATTTAGTATTTGCGTTTAGACATCGACTTCCTTTTTGTTTTTTTTGAGGATTGTTTTTTTTCTCTAGTTTCAAATACATCTGATTTTTTGTATTTGTTGCTTGTCCTTGGCGGTATCTTTGGATCCTTGTCGCTCTCGTAATGTTTCGGCATATGGTATAGAATAGATTTTTTTAGTAATCTCAAAAAAATATATAAGAAGGTAATATAATAATGAGTCTCGTTATCTGTGCGAATGATAGCAGCGAAACGACAATTGCGGGGAGATCGACGAGCATCTATAAAGCAAATTCATTTCGTAATGCCTTGACATCAACTATGACATTACCGGTGAATTGTCAAGTTGCGATGCAGTCATGTAAGATTACGCTTGATGGTACGATTGGAATTCAAGGAGGACGCCAAGTCTTTTACATGTATCTTGGAGAGTATATCGTTGATGGAGCCCCCATTCCGGGTCAGCGTGATCGTATTGAAGAATGTCTAAGTGTTCCCATCCGATTTGAGTTATTCCCAAATGACCCATCTGGAACATTTACATACGAACAAATGGCTGATGAAATACAACGAGTCTTAAACGAGACGACCGATGATCTAACTGGAGGAGGCACCGGTGGAGGATTATTTCATCCTTGTTATACACCAGCGGGAACAGCAGCAACCGCTCCTCTGTCTAGAGTTACAATAGAGCGTGATACTGATGGTGCGGTCTTGGGATATAATATCCAGATCAAGTATAACGCTACAGCGGTCGATGTTTTGCTTGGGAATGGACTCGCTTCAGCAGACCTCGTAAATACGACTGGGGTTGATTTTTGTGATCGTGCGCTTCGTGAGAATGGTAGATTTGGTGGAACTGATTTGACTGGTGATGTAGTGGGTGCGAAAAAATATGTTCTTAATGGTCTAGATGTCGCTGGTGATGGTGTTGTAGAAATGAGATTGAAAAATAATGTTCCAGAAGTACAAGACACTATTGGTACAACCTTCTCTGGAGCACCAGTCTCTCCGTTTAATGGTGGTGTCACTTATAATATTGAAGGGTGTAGTAATCAAGTTCCGAATGGTGGAGTCAATCAAAAATGTAAATTCATGGTCGGTCTCTCACGCTTCCATACAACTCCGTGTCCAGTAGCGAATGGTGGTCTAGATGTAAAACGCCTTGGGCCTCGTGATTATTTCCAAGGAGCTGGAAAACGAGTTCAAGAACTTGCGGGAATTGGACTACGAGACTGGGACATATATATGGATTATGGTGTCTGTGTAAATGACGATGGTATTCTTCGTGTAGTCCAGTGCGTCAAAGGTGATAATACAATTGGTCTCGGTGCTGGTAATGGTAGTCTCGTGAATGATAGTCCCAAACTTCAAAATGTAGATTATACGATTGGAGGAACAGCAGCAGCTCCGTTTAATGTTCCATATGATATGGCCGCGAATGCAAGTCGTTTCAGAACTATTACATTTGAAGTTTCTGGACAACGCGTTAAGATCTTGATGGACGCCGTCACCTTGCTTGAATTCCAAGTGGCCCCGCCAGCTATCTCTCAAAATCCCAAACCGGTGTGTCAGACTGGGTGGAATATGTATCCAGTTATGCAACTCAATCTCGTTGGACGACAAGCTGGTCCAGCTCAGACTGATTTTCAAGTACGAATGACAAAACTCTTGACTGTCGGCGGACAAGGAGTTTATACAACTCAAGGATGTCAATTTCAACCTTCATATTATCAAACCCTTATGGAGAGAAATACCGATGTCGGTATTACTCAATACAGAAACCTTGAAACACGATGGCTCAATATCAACCATGCAGTCCTTCAATATGGGATAGCTGATGCTGGTACGACTAAATTCACTCAGATATTTCCGGTGATTGTTGTTGGCCCATCAACTATTTATGCACCCAGTTCGGATGCGAATACGAGAGCGATATTGGGTCTTGAAGATCAGACTGGTGCGATAGATACTGCTCCTCCATGGTTAGCACAAGTCGTCGCGGGAACACTCGTCAGTCAATCAATCATCAGCACAAATCGTCCAGATAGTAAATCTACGAAATCTATCTTTGTAAGACTTGATAACTTTCAACAAGAAACCATGAATGCTGGAAATGGAAATCCTTCTCGCATCATCGCTCACTTACCACGCTTCGACGGACAAAATGAAACTGGTAGACTTTTCTTTGAACCTTCTACCCTCGTCTATCTTGATTTGAAAAATCCGAATCCTCTCCATGTCAATCAGTTAGATCTTTCACTCGTCTATGCTGATGAACGACTTTGCGACTCTCTGACTGGAACAACGATTATTGTTCTTCACTTTCGTGAGAAACCATAATTCGTTCTAGATATAAAAATATTATATTAGCACTAAGTATAATGCCTTCGAAACCAAGTATCTTAAATTTTAGTATTACTCCTCCTCCTTCTACGCAAATGCCTCTTGAAGAAGAAGAAGAAGAAGAACAATCAGTTGAACTCATTCACCATGAACTTCAAGTTCAAGAACCTCAAGAACCTCAAGAACCCTCTCTGTTAGATGAGTTAGAAGAGATGATTGATTTAGATTTTGTTAAGAAACCAGAGATAGTTGAAGAAGATATTTTTGCGAATGCTCCTCCTCGCAAACGAGGACAACCCACTCGGTCAACTAGTCCCAAAAAGACACAACGCCGACCACGAAAACCTCTGTCAGACGAAGACAAGGAAAAGAGACGAGAAGCCTTAGCGAGAGGGCGTGCAACAAGAATGGCGAATCTTGAAAAGAAGCGTGCTCTTAAACTCAAAGAAGAATCCATCATAGATGCTGAAAAAGAATTACAACTTGAAAACAAACAATTAGATCTTGAGTTACAAAACGCACGACTCAACAAGAAAACAAAAAAAGTCAAGAAAGTAATGATTGCTGATAGTTCAAGTGAAGAAGAAATAGAATATGTCAAAGCACCCAGAAAGAAACCTCGTAGTCCTCCTCCCACTCGTGACCCCCCCCTTGCTGGGGGTGGAATCACCGCTGAAGATGTAGAACGAGCTCAACTCAATACGCTTCTTGCTTATGAAAAGATCAGAAAAGACCGGAAAGCAGAAAAGCAACGCATCAAAGATATCGAAAAACAACAAGCTCAAATCAAACAGACGATTCAGCAAGTCAATCACCAGCAACCAGCGTGGGGTCGTCATCGTGGTGCTGGTAAGTATGGTAACCTCTTATCTGGTATGGGTCTCTAATTTAAAATAATCTTCACTATATAAATTATCTATCGTAGAGTAAATGTCTAAGAAGCAAGTCCCCAAAATCCTCAAAGTCAAAGACCTCAAAGAAGATACACGATTCGCAGATATTCATGAAAATCTTCCGTCGCTCCCTTGTCTCGGTCTGCTTATCGGTTCAGTCAGAAGTGGAAAATCAAATCTATTAGTCAATATGTTTATGAACGAAGATTTCTATAAAGGAATGTTTGATACTGTCACATTTATCTCTAATACTCTACACACAGATAACAAGGGTGTCCTCCTCTCTAAACATTTCAATTGTATGGATCATTATGATGACTCCATGATTAGTGGGATAATGAAGGAGCAAGCTCAATATGAACGAGATGAACGACCGAGTTATGCTTTAATCCTTGATGATATCTTAACTCAAGATTTCTCAAAGAGTAATGCTGTCTCTTTCTTCTCTACACGCTTCCGTCATTATATAGATTTTTATTTGATAAGCACACAATCCTTTCGTGCGGTCTCTGGAATGATTCGTAATAATGCGAACTCTGTCTTTATCTGTCGTCAGCAAAACAAGATGGAACTAGAAAAGATCGCTGAAGAATATGCTGGAAATGTTGGGGGCAAAGAGAATTTC
>Ga0209336_10001394_pt1 | contig 11822 bp, 15 predicted proteins | sample LinPmetageLP32_FD_184042 | JGI IMG/M metagenome (GOLD analysis project Ga0209336, IMG submission 184042) | Marine viral communities from the Pacific Ocean - LP-32 (SPAdes) (version 2) | ecosystem: Environmental > Aquatic > Marine > Oceanic | place: Pacific Ocean | collected 2009-08-23 | reverse complement strand
AATCAAGGCTTTTACCTCCACCTTTTCCCGGCTTGGTCTTAACCCTCGAACGAGGGGTAGCCTGTGCTAATTTATTAATTTCCATATTTTCCATTTTCTATTTTGTTAATTTACTTTAAATTCCTCCACATCCACCAATTCTTTATTTTTCGCCAAATTCTCGACTTCATCTCTTCGATATCGTGGCGTTTTTATAGCAGGGAGGCGTACGGGGAGTAATATCTGATGAGTCTCTAAATGTCTTAGGTAGCGATATCCCGCCGTCATACCCAATCCTAGAAACCTACAGACTTCACTGCCTCGTAGTAATACCGATTTATTTATATCTCGTTTCATATCGTCATCATTTGCAAATATTTCGACACAGCAACGAAAAAAGCGAAATAGTATAAACTTAATTTTTTTATTATGAAAACTTGACATAAAGTGAAATGAATTGATATAAAGCAATTGAATTAAATCTGCCCTAACTCCCGAGCAATAAAACAGAACAAAGAAAAAATGAAAAATGACGAAACCCAATATGCAGTCTCAACCCGCATACCAACTGCGACATATCGCAAAATGGAGAAATTAATTTCTCTAACTAAAAAAACAACCGCAAGCCTGGTTAATGACGCAATATGCGAATACCTAGATCAGGTATATGACAAAAAATACAAACCATCAAAATCAATGCAAATCGATCAGTTTGCAGTAAATATAGAAAGTAAATGATATATGAATAACTCCCCTGCTAACATCTCTTACACGGATGGAGAAATGAAGACGGTAGTGTTCCCGGAAGTGAAAAAGGGAGACCTTAAAAACATTAAGGTCGATGGAGAGCGAATAATGCAAATCCATGACCTTGCGAAGAATGTAACTAGACAAAATCAACAAATTCGGTTCATGGCAATAGTATGCACGATACTTTGCGTTGGTATGGTAGGCATGGCAATATTTGTCACTAGTTGGCTACTCTCCCACGAAAGTGCGATTGAGCGAGTTCTAAATACCAGAGACTCCTCCAAAGAAATCCGAGAGCTTACATCAACGAACCGCATTTACGCTAAAAAGTTATCCGATGAGGGCTGGCTTTGGGCACATGGCACTTGGACAAACAAATAGTGGCAACAGATTGGCAACAAGGCCTCAGGTCTCAGTGTTAATGCGATTGACTAACGCATTACAAGTGAGGTGCTCTACCAGCTGAGCTAAGGTGGCGAATTGAATAAACACAGTACCAAAACCTAGTGTTTATGCAAGATTAATCGCATTAAACCCTTATGGAATGGGACTCTTTTAGCCGAAGAGTCCTTTTTTATTTACACCACTAAGTATCATGATTACTCATAAATTTACATATTTTATGGCAACACTTATGGCAACAGATCAAAAAAGGATGGCAACACATGAAAAAGTACAAGAGAACGGTAAGGGGTAAAACTAAATATGTGATTGATGTTATGCATCACGGGAAAAGGCGAAGAAAGTATTTTTCTTCTTTTTCAGAGTCTCAGTTATTTGAAGGTAGTAAACTGAATGATTGGCTTTCAAGTTTTGATGACGAACCGGACGGACATAATACTACGGTTTCTGTAGGAATAAAGAAATACCTAGAGAATTATCAATCAAGATACCCAAAAGCTAGGTGGAGCCATATTGAGTCTAGGCTAAGTTATTTATTAAAGTGGGGACTTGGGAATCAGAAAATTGATTCAATTGATGTGCAATACATTCAGCGAAAGGTGGAGGAGCAATCTTCATGGAAAACTGCTTCCACGAAATACACTTATAAGAATCAATTTGTAATATTTTTAAATTGGTGTGGCTTGATGGGATACTGCCAGAAAACGAAATGGGAGATTAAAACATTAAGAATGCCACCCAAAGAACGAGAAATTGGAATTTTAACTCCCAATCAAGCTCAGCTATTACTTAAGGAGGATGGGGAGTATCGTGCTCGATCTTGGCAAAGTTACAAGCCTGCAATTGCTATTATGCTATTCGCAGGACTTCGACCGCAAGGAGAGATGGAAAAATTAGATTACTCTCATATAAAACATGGTGAATCAATTAGCGTTCCTGCATCCAAGACACCCGCGCGACTAATTACTAACCTACCGGATAATTTATGGGAGTGGATACCTAAGGATAGAAGTGGCCCTGTAATGTCGTCCTGGCAAGGAATGAGTCAAAGTCGGACGAGAGCAGTTAAGAGGCTTGGATTTAAATATCCGGCAGATGGAGCAAGGCATAGTTTCGGCTCTTATGGATACTGGATGTATGGGCTTGAATGGACGATGCATACCATGGGTCACATGAACTACGACACATTTAAGACCTACTACATGAACAAGAAAGTATCTAAAGCTGAGGCAGAAAAGTACTTCAGTATCTGTTGATCTAACAAAATAGGTCAAAAGGTCTTGCATTATGCAATATAATTATTTTAGCTTTTAAATATGCAAAAGAACGATAGCGAAGTCCTGCAGGAAGCAGTAGATGGAAAGTTGAGTGAATTCTTCGACGAGTACATAATTCTTGGAACGAAAGCTGGCAGAAAACAAAGGATGGTCATAGCGTCCGTAACACCTGGTAATAAAATTATGAAAGGTATTTATAAAAAGGTTATGGATTGGGCTTATAAAAAAGATGAAGATATGGGAAAAACTTGAGCAGTTTCCTCCTCCGTTGGTTAGGTGTTTAGCTCGTCGAAAGATGAGGGGTAGGGCAGTTAGGGCATTATCAGATCAAGAGGTTGCAATACAAAGTGACGGATTAACAACTCTGGAGGTTCGGGCGGTATCAAGTACCGAAGATTGGGACAGTATATCAATAGGCACCGCAAAGTCTTTCTGTAAGGGTTGTGGGTTTGATCCATTGTCGGCACAGGACAGGAATGGTGCTGGTGCTTACATGAGAAGTAACCCTCAGTTTGTGTACTTAAAGAATCACGCACATTGGAAGACTACATTCCTTCCTTTGGTTAAATTATTTCAGGAAAAATGCCTAGAGAAAAAGCAATAAGTGACGAGATGGTTGGTTCGGCTATGAAGAAAGCCAAGATGAATAAGCCCAAAGCTGCGGACATACTTGGTATAACCACCACTCATCTTCACCGGATAATAGGTAAGTCTGATAAACTTAGAGCGTTATACACCGAAACTCAGGTTGGTGGGTCAATCCCCAAAGAGGTTGATCTTCTAACTAGGTCTCCTGATAAACCTTTAACCGAACCAGAGGTGGTGGCATCAATAAAGCCACAGGGTGAATATATTAAAGGGTTAAAGAACTTAGGTTTATCTGATGATACAATTAGCTCAATAACTGCATTTGAAAAGTTTGAGAAGCATACAGGGTTATTAATGGTTGAGGCACTAAAAGGGTACCTTAGCCTTAATATTCAACAAAATATGCAACTATACGAAGTCTCTCAGGAATTGAAGCAACAGTTAGATGAGTCGGAAATGGATCCAGAAATGAAACTGCAGTTCATAAAAAGCCTAGTAAGCGTATCAGCAGAAATTGGAAAAGGTTATGATCGTTCACTTTCAGGTATAAATATTATGCTCAAGATGCATAACGAGGAACAATCCAAGACAAAAAAGAAAGCGGGATTTCAACCATTAAAGAACCTTCAGGAATTAAAAGCACAGGCAGATGGGTAAACTTGATAAAGACCTTTTAGCTGAAAGGTTAGGTCAGGCGGTAAATGAAAAGGAACTTAAGGATCATAAGCCTTGGACGCCCAGCCTAACTGACACCCAACAGGAGATGTTTGATTCCTCGGCTCTCTACATACTCGGATACGGAGAGCGTGGTACAGGGAAAACTTACATACTAGGAGGGCATAAACTTGTCAGGCACTTATGGGAAAATTTCAATGCACTGGCAGTAGTTATAGTAGGAATTAGGTCTCAGGCGACTATGGGGGGAGTGTGGCACAAGCTACAGACTGAAATTATGCCCCTATGGGAGGAAGGTATAGGAATGCATGTTTCAGGAGAAAGGCAAGACTCTCAGAAGAACCTATATATCGATGTATCTAATAGGTTTGGTGGAACAAGTAAAGTGGTGCTCATATCCGTACCTTATGGTGCATTCATAAAAGACAGAATTAAAGGCTTTGAGCCAAGCTATGTCTTTGTGGACGAGTTGACCAACTTAGATACACCTGACTATTTTGATGCAGTAGTTCAGCAGTTAGGTCGTAGACCGGGTATTGATTCACCAATGCAGTACACATCTGCATGCAACCCAGATGGTCCATCGCATTGGGTATATAAGAGGTTTTTCGAGAAACCCTATGATAAAGACGGAAAGTATAACTCTGATTACTTTGTTCGACACCTAAAGATAGAGGACAACCTCAAGCATCTTCCGGCAGGTTATTACGACAGAATTATGGAGGCAGTCTCCTCTGACCCTATTGAGGAGGCACGAATGGTTCGTGGGGAATGGATAGACAGACCTTCTGGTTCTGCTATATATAAACCATACTTTCTTGAGGGTATACATGTAATGGGAGGTGAGAAGGAAAGACTAATACCATCTGTGAAATATCCGATAATAACAGGTTGGGACCCAGGTTCTGTTAATAATGCCATAATATTTATGCAGAACATAATCATGAAAGGTAAGTCAGTGTGGTTAGTTTTTGATGAAATTGTTCGAATAAACGAGCATGTGCCATACACGGTTTTAGTTCCAGAGGTAATGAGGCGAATGATGTTTTGGAATAAAGAGTGTGACCATGAGTTTAAATATGTTCACATTTCAGATAATTCAGCTTTTAATCAGTATCGAGCAAAAACAGGTTCGTATGATGTTAAGGACATACAGCACATATCCCAAAGCAGGGTAGATCATTTTGAGGGTCTTGAGCCAATAAGACTAAAAGCAGCACCAAAGTTTTCAGGATCAGTTGAAGCTAGAGTTAGGTTGCTAGTAGCAAAACTACAGAACGAAGAATTTATTTTATCCGGCTCTTGCACCCACCTTAAGAAGATGTTTTTTAATTTAGTTTCTGAGCAGGAAAAAGGTAAGTATGACCCCAATATTGGCTTTAAACCTAAGCGTAGTATATATGTTCATGCCCATGACGCCCTAACATATCCTATACTTTCTTATGACGCTGGACCTGGCAGTTTAACACAGATCGGAAGCAAAACAGAGATAATGCAAATAAAGGTTTGATTTTATGACCTAAAATATTAGATTCAACTTATGGCTAATACAATATTACTTGATACAACTGATGACGAAGCTACGCAAAATGCGTTCTCAGAAGTCAGTGAGGGGCAAACAGTCGAAGTGACCTTACAGGTCTTAATTTCAGAAAAATCAGACAAGCGAATAGCAGGATCCATAAGGATGCCAGTTGATGAGGTAAGGCGCATGCAAAACGATGTTTCTGACCAAAACAACGCAAATGAAATGGAAGACATGGATGAGGGTCTAGAACCAGAGTCTGAAATACCGGGTGGTATTTTAAGAAGCATGGTAAATGAGTGAGTCTCCGGCCGCACTTGCCATACAATTGTATTATAAGAAACTGGAACTACAGGACACTTGGAATGAGCGAAGGATAAAAAGACTGTGTGGATTTCTAAGAATAACGGAGCTAGAACTAGCGGCACTACTTGGGATAAAGGAAGACACTTTTTTCAGACAACTAGCAGGCAGAAGGATATATCAACCTGCCTGTATTCTTTTAACTATTTTGGAGGACTTCCTGATCGGGGAGTATGTGGATGACACCATTCAAAATGTATTATCGGGAGCATTAAAAAATGGTAAATCTAGACATATTAAAAAAGTTCGGGTGCACGCACGACAGGCTTAGGGAAATATTCACTGAGACTGATGAGTCTACTGACAACTTCAGGATAAGGTCTAAGTTTGAAGATATGATCGAGTCAAGAGTCAGGCAGGGCATCTTTCATTCAGCAAAGCACAGTAATTTATTCATGTCCGTTGATTTAGCTTGGGATAGTCTTCCGATAAATAAATCAACCATACCATTACTTCAGTATGCTCAAGGCAAAATATCAATTGAGGACACCGTAGATTCATTAGAGACACTGGGAACCGCAGATCAGTTCTGTGAGTATGACGAAGAAAATAATATTAAAAAAATTAACATGCTACGCCTTTACGAGGTTAGCGTTAATATTATTAGGTCATATGTGACAAGAAGGGTAGCTGCTCAAGTTTCAAGATTTAGTAATTTATTTCCCTACTTTAAGTACGAACCAAGAGGTACATCTCCAGAAGATAAGTTGAGGGCTGATGCATTATCTCAAAGAGTAGAGATAATGTCTGACCAGTTTAACTATAGGCATCTTTTTGGTCAGGGTATACGAGACATGTTTATGTATGGTTTCGTTCTAATGTTCCCCGAAAGTGCGTGGAGTCGGTCTACCACATGGCGAGAGAACAAAAGCAAAAGCGAGGGTATTGAAAGTTATGTATGCAAGGAGGGGGTTAGTTACTATAAACCTCACCCCACTAGGATTATGCATGACCAATCCAAACCTCTTGCTGATATTAATACGGATAACGGTCCTGACTGGGTGGGATATTGGGATGTGATGAAATATTCCGATATATCTAATAACCCGAATTATTGGAACACGGATGATATTTCGTTTAATACAAATTTATTCGGAGCCTACGACTCCTATAAAGAGTTTTTTAGTTATTACTTATCACCAGAAACCATGAGGTTTCCTAACAGGAAGTCAGAGTGGGCAATGAAGAACGATAGAACTTCCAATACTGGGGTTTACGGCTCGGAGGATGACGATAAGGGAATATTCTTAACTAACTATTTTTGTAGAATAAATCCGGCAGAAGAAGGTATTGGAGATTACCCCCATGAAGTTTGGTTAAAGTTAGTTGTTGCAAGTGACAACACAGTGCTACACGCAGAGTTTCTTCCTAGTATTCCTGCTATATATGGCGGTTTAAACCAGAATGACGCAAGGATGGTAAACTGCTCAGTCGCTCACGAACTAATGCCATTTCAGGATCAAATGAATAATATCATGAATAAGATGCTTCATGATATGAAAATCTCTATGATGAAAATATTTGCGATAGATCAAGACGCACTTGATGACGAAGCAAAAGCATACATCCAGGACTCTTTTTCAGAGGGTTCTTTATACACTACGCCCCACGCTTTATTTTACTCGGGTGCAAAGATTGCTGATCTAGGTCTAAATGCGAAAGACTTCGTTTCGGTCATTGAGGTACAGAGCGACATGGCGGCCTCAGTCAATCAAGCAATTCAATCTACCACTCAACTACTAAATCTGGTTGAAAGACTTCTTATTCTCTCGCCACAGGAACTGGGGCAACCAGCACCTCGTGAGATATCTGCAACAGAAGTATCCGAAATAGCTACAACTACTCAGGCAATATATTCTTTTATATCAGAAGGTATAGATGAATTAAGGATGGGTGCAAAAAAGATGCTATTTGAGCATTTGGTATCTTGTAGTAGTGAAGAGTTTCAAGTACCAGTGACCGGAAGGTATACAAAGTCCATAGTCAAGAATGCAGGTTTTAAGGAAGCAAACTACGGAACTGAAGAGAGCAATTTAAATCCGCATGCTAAAAGAACTGTGATAGGAACACCTGATATACTAATGCATGAGTATAACTTCTCATCCCGTGATGGGGCAGAGAGAGCAGTAAACACACAATCTGCGCAAACCTTGGCGGGATTGCTTCAGCAGATAGTGTCCGTTCAGCCAATCATGCAGGCAGTTGGAACCGAGAAGGTATTAGAAATAATGAATGAGATATTCAGACTATCAGGAGCAGCATATGACCTGAATGTAGATACTGACACACAGGAGGATCTATCTCTTGCAAATTCTCAATTCGTAGAACAACTCAAAGAGACAGTTCCTCAAATTACACAAATACTAGAAGGTATGAACAAGGAAGTCCAAGCGATGAAGGGGGCACTCGCGCAACCTGCACCTCAGCAAGCACCCGGACCTCCTCAACAATTTCAACCAGGAATGCCACCTCAAGAAGTGGCGGGAGTACAACCACCAAATAGATAACTATGGAACAGGAACAGGAACAAGGACAAGAACAAGAAAATGTAGGCAGTTCATTAATTAATGCATTGTTTGAAGCTGTAGACGGTGAAGAACCGACTCAGGGAGAGCAGGAGGAATCTCCGGAGCAAGAAGGAGAAATGAATATTTATGGATTGAGTGATGCAGTAGAAATGGCGGTGCAAGCCCCCGAAGAGTCTGCTCCTCCAGTTACAGAAGAACCCAAGGCAGTAGTTCCGGAAAAACTTAATACCGTAGATAAAGCACTATTTGAAACTGGTGATATTCCCGAACCTAAAGAAGAATCAAGGCCAGAAGAACCTGTACAGGAAGTTGTACAAAAGGAAGAGGAAGACCTCGGTTGGTTAACGGAGGATCAAAAAAGAAGACTTGATTTAGTGGAGTTTGCTGATGATAACTTCGATGAATATAAGGGAAAGAGAAAAGAGCATATAGAGTTCTTCAAGGCACAAAAAGACTATATAGAGGCTAGGATATCAGAAGACCCTAATGCAGCTCTCGATGAATCTGATTATGATTATCAAAACTTTTTAAATCGCAAGAAACCCAAGTTTAATCAGGATGACCTAGAGCGTGTTGTTGAAAAAAGAACCCGGACTCTGGCAAAACAGGAAGCAATGCAAGAGTTGAAGCCTGAGCTAGATAAGTTAAGGTCTGAACAAAAAAGGCAGGAAATTAAACCAAGGGTGGAGGAATTAAAGAATAAGACTATGTCTGATATCAAAAATTTAATTCCCGAGCAGATGAGGAATACTATTAATAACAGTGGTGTTGAGGCAGCTTATGAGGAAAACCCAGTGCAGTACGAAATAGTGAATCGCATAATTACGGCTCATCAGAGCGCAATGTTTGCATTTCATGAAATAGCCAATGGGTATAGTAAATTTGATCAAACTAATCCAGATCATGCAAGACTAGCAAGATGGGTTGATCAACTTGAGGCAACTATGCCCGAAAAACAGGGCAAGAAATTTGTGAATATTAATCAATTCAATCAATTGCCAGTAGTTGAACAAAAAAAGGTATACACGCTAACTGCGGAAGAGGTGGTTGATTACGCCAATAAGAAAGCAGGGGAGCATATCAATCACGAAGTAAATTCTTTTGAAGAAAAGTTAAGAAAGTCAGGTTACACCAAAACTGGTCAAAGTGTTGCTAGTCATTCACATACGCCTAGCCCTAAGCCTGTTCGATCAGCACCTAGGGAGGGTCATGTGTTATCATCACCCAGGCAATCAACTGAAGAAAAGAACCCTGTATTGTCTGCACTTGGACTGTAATTTTAAGTTGTAAAACTTAATTTTAAAAAGAAAAAGAAATTAGCAATAGTATACTTTTTAAAAAAAATTAGAAAAAATTAACTTTCCCACATTTTAGCGAGTTTGTCCGCTAATATATATGTACTGACCTAATAATATAGATCATTAACACATATATAAAATGGCAAATCCATATGATAACTCGCAATTAGCGCAACCAACGGCTTCAACGCCAGGGACTCTTCAAAAGGCTCCGGGTGCGATTGATGGGTCAGGCAATTTCCTGCCCCGCATCGTAAAAGTAGATTCATCTACAGGTTGCACACTTACTAACGCATCCATTAAGGGTATGACTCCAGCAGAATTTGAGGGTCTATCAAATAAGGAAATCGACTTGGCTCGTGTAATCGCATCTGCAGCCGAAGCAAAAATCTTAGGAGTTCAAGAAAGAGGACTACCTACCTTGCTTCGCAGTAGTATAACGAACATTAAGCCTTTGTTGAATCAACAGAAAGTGGAGATGCAATCTCTTATACTTCCTTACATTCAGCGTCGTCAGCGTTCGTACATCAATTCCAATTACTTTGCTGGCAGTGGCGGGCAAGCAAATGCCGGTGCAGGCCAAAATGGTGCACATGCTGGGCTTTGGGAATGTTCTGTTGATGTTGGAGACTCTCCTTGGGCAACTGACATCAAACTTATTAATCGCTACTTCCTTCCTGGCAGTACCGTTATTGTAAGTTCTTGGGATGTTTCAACGAAAGCGGCTAAAGATTTGGTATTTAAAGTGGTTTCTAGTTCTGATGCGACCGTAGGTCAGTCAACTAAGGCAACTCTTGTTCTTGAGCCAAATATTACTTCTTCTGCATACTCAGCACTCGATGCCGCCGGAAAAGCAGCTTATCAATTCGTAGTTGGCGTTGTTCAGACTGGTGCAAATTCAGTTAATGATTATGAAGAATGGTGTCACAACCAACCTTCCGATTTGAGTCAACAGCTCATCGTTAATTGGCTTCAAACTACTCGTGAGTCACGCATTGTTGATGACCAGTACAAGGCAACCTTGGAAAGTATCATGGGCGGTAAAGTGAATCCGTTCTTACAGAACTTTGTTTATCAACCAATTGCCGAGCAAAACAAACGTGCAAGTCAGCTTTCTGATGAAGCATGGATGCGTTCGGTTTGGTACGGACAGAAGATTAATGAGCATCAAACTCCGGAAACCTACATGAATCTTCCATCAGTGGTTGATCCAGAAGGTGCTCGTAATGGTTCTGCTTCTTACGGCTCTGATTGCGTACTTGAGTACAAATCAAATGCCCTTGGTCTTCATACTCAACTTAAGGATGCTAACCGCATTGTTGATCGTCAGGGAGCAGCACTTGATTTGGATTACTTAATTCAGCAGCTTTACTACCTTAAACGGAATCGTGAAGCTGACGGTGATTCGATTTCCGTAATCGATGTTATGACTGATCGTATTACTGCGAACAACATCTTCACTGTAATGAATAATTACTACAAAGCGAAGTATGGTTGGGACACAGTTCGTAATGTTGATATCGACAAGAAGATTACCCATGACGGAATAATGCTTTTCAATTACAATAAGTATGACATTCCAGAAGTTGGTATTCAGTTGGCGGTCTTCCATGACCAGTACTTTGATGACCTAATCTCAGCTACACCAGTAGATGACGGATCAGGAGACAATGATTTTCAGTCTCGTTCCCGTTGCATCTGGGCACTTGATTGGTCGGACATCAGAGTTGGAGTTGCAGGAACCAATTCGGTTACTCGCAAGAACCCAGCACCTGAAGTCATGGACGCTTATCGTTGCCGAATGAATGCGGTAATTAAGGAGTATTCGCTTCGTTCTACTACCTGGACAACCATGATTGACCGCCCACAGCGTCACTTGGTAATTCAGAACTTTAGTTCGGCAAATCCCACGATTTCCACTTCCTAACCCCTTCTAGTTCCTAGTTCATAATTGGAGGGGGGTACTGCGTAGTGCGGGACCCCCCTTCTTTTTTAATTAATATGAAATACTTATATACAAACAACGCTACTCAGGAGTATAAGGCAAAGGGCACAAAAAACTATTTTAAGTTTGAAGCAATACAGACCCACGGAGGCTGGGTTGGTGTTTTAGAAGCGAATGAGAATTTAGCAAAATCATTAATAGAGGAAAGTCCCCGGTCTATAACCGAGGTCGATAAAACCTTTTACGATGAGATTATAAAAAAAAAGTACGAGAATCCCAACCTAAGGGTAATTCAAGTCTCAATGGATCCGTCGAAACCAGTCCACGCAGAGTACAAAGAGAAGGCAGTGGATGCGGAGTATGCGGAGGTTGAAGAAATTGAAGTCAGGGTAATAGAAGAAAAACCAAAGACAAAATCGAGAAAGAAAAGTAAGTGAACAAAGAACTAATTGAGGAAATTGCTCCAGTTATTGGTGTTAATGGCGGGGTGAT
>Ga0209336_10001392_pt1 | contig 11825 bp, 13 predicted proteins | sample LinPmetageLP32_FD_184042 | JGI IMG/M metagenome (GOLD analysis project Ga0209336, IMG submission 184042) | Marine viral communities from the Pacific Ocean - LP-32 (SPAdes) (version 2) | ecosystem: Environmental > Aquatic > Marine > Oceanic | place: Pacific Ocean | collected 2009-08-23 | reverse complement strand
TAAACAATCAGTCTCTTACCGCAGTCACATCTGCTGGTATTCCTATTCGTAGTGGTAGTGTGCTTCAAGTTAAACAAACTGTAGTGACAGCAAGTGTAAGTCAGGCTGTTTCTAATGAAGCTAATTTTTTAGATATAAGCGGAATGAGTGTTTCTATTACTCCATCTTTTTCTTCAAGCAAAATACTTGTAACGTACAATGTCCGTAAAAGTAATACTGTCGCAGAGCAAAATGACTGTATACGGCTTGTCAGAGGCAGCACAAATATTGCAATTTCTACAGCGGGTGACACAGTAAATGGTGCTGGTTTTTTGCGAGACGCCCCTGGTTCTACGCCAAAGATATATCCAGAAAACTTTACTTTTCTTGATTCTCCTTCAACCACAAGTTCAACTACATATAAAATACAGTGGTCTGGAAGCAATGGTACTCTGTACTTAAATAGACGAGGGCAAGACAATGATTTTGGTGCAGTATCAACAATTACTGTTATGGAAATAGCTGGCTGATGGACGACCTTATCCACATCATTGACGGCCTAATTGCCGTAGTGGTCATGGGTTTTGGTTACTGGGCATCGACCTTGCAGAAAGAAGTCAAGCGCGTGGAGATTTTACTTAATCGCACCCGCGAAGATTACGCTTCCCGCAACGAGCTGCGCGACGACATGCGAGCCGTCACAGACGCACTTCACCGCGTCGAAGACAAACTTGACCGCGCCCTTGGCAAGTAAGGACGACCACTAACCATGTCGGGAATATTATGGGTCTCAATCCTTAGACAAATGGAGCGAACCCCACATGGAAAAATACAATCTCAAAGGCCCGCAAGTACGCCGTCCCATGAACAAAAAAGGTCATGGTTCAGTCATTGCTGGCAAAGCACCCAAGCGCAAAGCACGGGGTCTCAAGAAATAGATGAAGCCTACTGCAAAGCTAAAGGCTGTCAAAGAACTACAAAAATCAACTGGCTGGCAAGTTATGGTCGAGGTCATGCGGGACGAAATCCTTGCATCAGCCATGTCCATTGCAGAGTCAGCCAAGATGGATGTTGACGAGATAAACTTTCGACGCGGCTCAATATGGGCTGCCAAGCAACTTCTTGATATGCCAATCCGTTTAGAGGTTCGCCTTGAGTCCGAAGCAGCTCTCGCTGCTGTGGACGACAAGAAGAAGTCTGTCGATCAATAATACCTAATCATCACTAAACCGCCCCGCCGAGGCTGGGCAAGGAGAACAAAATGGCCGTACCACAGAACCCCCAAGACCAAGCCGCAATGATTGACTCGATTGCCGCACAGACAATGGGCGTTGAACCACAGATGCCGCCACAAGCCGCACCTGCACCAGAACCAAAGAAGGACTCAGCCGCAGACACTGCCGCAAAACAAGGTAGTCCTGAAACAGAAGGCGACAAGATGTCTGCCGAAGCCATCATCTATGAAATAGACTTTGGCGAAACAGACCAAGAAGGTAACAGGAAAAACCGCAAGCTGACTCCACAGCAAATCAAATCTACCTTTGATCGCTACTCAGCAATGAACTTCAAGAACGCTCAATACAAGCCAATCACAGACGTGATTGACAATTATATGAGGGACAACCCAGGCGCGACGACCAAACAAGTTGCAGACCAACTAGCAAACATGGCCAAAGCAGGCGAGTCTAATCCAACAATGGGGAACACAGAAGGCGAAAAGTCTATGTCTCCAGACGAGATGACTGCGTCACTTTCCAAATGGGAAGAAGACAATGCCGCCACACTACCCCCTGGCTACAAAGAGATGATGACTGCTAACGGCTCCGGCATGGCAAACATGCAAACAGCATTGGCTGAAACTCAGAACATGCTGAAGATGGTCTTAGCTAACTCCCAAGGTGTTGCAGACGCAGCAAAGGGTCAGGTTCAAGGCGCACAAAACGAACAGATTAATGCAGTCCGTGGTCAAATCGCTAACAACATTGACCGTGTACAGCAAGCTCTTGGCCTGCCAGACTCCGCCGCAGACGACTTTATGGTTTTCGCAGCAGAGCGCGGCTTTACAATGGAAGACTTTGTCGATCCTCAGATGACAGTCAAAGTCATGCAAGACTTCAAGAACAACATGGACGGCCCAGAGATGGAGCGTATGCGCGGTATCGCACAACGTCGCCAAGCCTTTACAGGATCACTTGGAGCAACTCCATCCCCAGCAGGTAACGCTGCGCCACCCGCAGATAACAGTACATTCGATAACTTTGCTAGTGCTGCCATGTCTAGGAAAGGCATAGCCTAATGATGACAGGATTTGCTGTCCCGATGGTTGATTTAATACAAGTCATCATCGGGCTGCTGATTTTATATCAGATTAGAAAATGAGTAAGTGGGACATGCACGACCATACAACTCCCGAACAAGTGAAAAAAAATCGCTTGGAAGGGACGAACGCTGAGAAAAAAACAGCTACAGTAAAGACAGTACCGTATCGCGCCAAGGCTCGTTAGTACATTTAGGGCAAGCGATGGATAGACCCGCACTGCTCGACCAAACCGAACGTAAATCTCTAGCCATGAAGGAGTAATTCTAATGGCAATTCAAGGTATGCGCGGAACTGGCGAGTTCACCTCCGATTTCCGCCCCAAAAACTATCGTGAGCTTTTCACGCTTCTTGAGCCAAACGGCAACGCACCGCTTAACGCTATGCTTGCAATGGGTTCATCCGAGCCAACTGACGACCCTGAGTACAAAAACTTTCGGGATGAACTTCCTGATCGTACTCTGACTGTCAACGGCGCAATCGCAAGCACATCAACTGCAAGCATCACCATTGATGCCGCAGACGACAACAAGTTTGCTATCAAAGGTGCAATCATCATCAACCAGACAACTGGTGAAGTGATGCAGGCAACCGCAGACACCACCGCCACAACATTGGCAGTTACTCGTAACATTGGCGGCACAAGCCACCAGATTGCGGACAACGCTGTTTTGTTTGTTGCTGGTTATGCGGCGGCTGAAGGCGACACCTCTCCAACGGCTATCTCATTCGATGCCACAGTGGTTTCCAACTTCACCCAGATTTTCCGTACAGCTTTCCAAGTATCTAATACTTTGCAAAGCACACACTTGCGGACTGGCGACAAGATGGATGAGTCCATGACTAAGGCACTCAAGCTCCACATGTCAGACATCGAACGTGCTATGTTCTTTGGACGGAAGGTCGAGTCAAATGGCTCAACTTCAGCACCAACCCGCTATACTGGCGGTTTGACCAACAGCCTAACCAACGTCGTAGACATTGTTGCCTCATACGCCTCACACGGCGGATCAGGCGCAGGTCAGATGACTGAGGCTGGTTTTGACGCACTTCTTATTTCAACCATCTTTAAATATGGTTCAAAGCAGAAGATCGCTTTTGTTGGCGAAACAGTTGCGGCAAATCTTCAAGCAATCGGTAAAGATCGCTGGAAGCCAACCGCAGTTGAAGGCGCATACGGTGTGAACCTCACACAGTACAGCACCTTTGCTGGAGACCTGATGATCCATCTGCACCCGCAGTTCCGTCAGCTCGACCACATGAAGACCGCAATGGTCATCGTTGACTTTCCTTATCTTGTGTATCGCTACCTTGAGGGTCGTGACACAAGCCTACTTGAGAACCGTCAAGCGGTTGACGCAGATAGCGTCAAGCACGAGTACCTCACCGAGTGTGGTCTTGAGCTTCTTCAGGATAAGGTTCATGCGTACATCACAGGCTGGTCAACCAAGTAAGGACGACCAACTTGCTATAATCAGCGATTATAAGGGGGCGTTCATCGCCCCCTTATTTTTACTGGAGGACTAAATGGCAGAAGCAAAGAAAGCAGCAGCCCCAAAAGCAGTTAAGAAAACCCGCGCTCGCACTGATACAGGCGCATTTATCGCAGATGACCCCAATACGCCAGACGTAAACGAGGCATGGGTGCAAGAAGAGGTTGCTGGTAGCAAGCCGCAAACAGGGTTCACTTATTATGAGAGCCGTGAGCAAGAGCCTGCATCTTTTGATTGTGCGGACATAAAGCCAACTAGAAACGGCTCTTCAGGGCGTCTTGAATGGAAAGTAGCAAACGACGACGTGGCTCGGTTCGAGTCTCATTTTTTTGTCAGGAACGCTCGTATCGTAAGGAAATAGTAAATGGCAACCTATTACCTACCAAATGGACAGGCATACACAGGCGACACCCATGTTATGGATGGTGTTCGCATGTCAGGTGGTTCGCACACAACCAATAGCGAAATTCTTATTGAAGAGAAAAGCAATTCCAATCCACAGATTGTAGATGGAAGATCGCCTTTACAGACGATGTGTATGCAAGCCCTCAGACGTTATGGCGAGTTCTCCCCTGGCACGGTAGATGGCGACGTACTCCTAATGTTTATCGACTTCGCTAACATGGTTATCGACGACATTAGGATGCACCCTTACGCCCCAACAAAAGCTGCAACAAACCAGTCTGGCAACGCAATAACCGTTCCAGTTTCTTTTGACTACTACGTCAGTCTGTCAGACACGCGGGACATCGACGACATCATCATCGTTCAAGGTCTTCTATATCATTACGCAATGCAGCAGGGCAGCGACAAACTGCAAATGTACATGCCAATGTACCACCGCACTTTGAACCAGCAACTCTGGCGCGGACTTAACGGATACACGGTCAGATACAAAGAAAAGACCACATACGATTTGACTGAACCATACGCGAACCTTGAGCTTCTCAACATAAACAACACTGGCACTTCTTACGAATGACAAGCCCAATAAAATCACCAAGCGGAGTCAGAACAAAGGCTTTTACCTACGAGAACTTTCAAGGTCTCGACACATCAAGGGACATCACGTCCCTTGATACAGGTAAACAGCAGCATCTTTCTCAGATCAAGAACGCTACCTGCGACTGGCGTGGGCAAATAGTTCGTGATGCCTCCACAAAGTTTAGAACTGGAGACCTGCCCATTAAGCACGTCCGCTTCTTTACAAATGGCGAGGTCGTCTGGGCTGAACAAACTGGGTCTGGCATAACTCTGCGCTCAGACAGAGGACACTTTCTTGCAGACGCTCACCCAACTTCAGCTATCATTGCATCCACTGTCTTCAATCAAAATGTGCAGTTCACTTGCAAATACAGACCACTTTATCGTTACAACGGCATTACCTTTGAACGAAATCAATCACCAGCAATAAACGAGCTTCAACCTGCATATTGCGCGTCTGTACAAAGACGTCTGGCAGTTGCGGGCATCCCTGGCCGAGAAACGCAAATCCATTTCAGTCGCGTTGACCAAGACGAAATATTCCCAGATGACGAAGAAGAGGGAAGCACCAACGTCTTACGCGCTGGGTTTATTGACATCGCAAACCTTCTTGGTTCGGCAGACACCATTACTGGCCTTGGGTCATTTGAGCAGAACAGACTTGTTGCGTTTACCGCAGACAAAGCCATCATCTTTAAGATTGACCCAAACATAGATAACTGGCTGATCGACGACAATGCTAACATCAACATTGGCTGCGCCAGCCACAACACCATAGTAAACGCTGGCACAGACCTTCTCTTCTGCTCACGATCCGGCATCCACTCGATCAAACGCTCAGAAGAAAACGGTATTCTTGTTTTCAGCTACAGTATGTCAGACAAAGTCGACATTCTTTACCGTGAGCTATTTAACTCAGTACCAAACTCAGAGAGCATTAGTGCGGTATTCGATCAGGACACTGCTCAGTACCACGTCTTCTTTCCACAAGATGGTGACTTCCTTTGTAAGCGTCTAACTTTGGCTATGAACCCAGAAGGTGGCGAATCACAGCCAAAGTTTAGTCAAGGTGACTTCCTTAACTCTCGCTGCGGCGACTTCCTAAATGGAAAGCTAGTCTTGGGAACGTCTGGCGGTACATTTGATGTTCTTAATGTAGAAGAAGTAAACGACGTCGCCGTTACTCCAGAGCTAGATGTCACAACACCACTACTTTGGCATGGGTCTTTGGACGAAACCAAAGAAACCAACAGCATAATTTTGCAAGCGGCTGGCATTGGTAAGATCATTGTCGATGCTCAAGATGATAAAGGCAGATTAATTGGTTCGATGGTCATAGAAGTCAATGACACCTCGGACGACAACTATTTTCAGGATGTGCCATTATCTGTTCAATATGAAAGGAAGTGGCAACACCGATACCGTGCGGCTCAATACCGCTTCAGAACAGAGGGCGGACGCGGCCTTCTTAGAATTATCGGCTTTGCCATCACCGTGAGGACATAACATGACCCGACTTAGACAGCAGTATCCGCAGAACTACGGCTCAAGTGGCAACATATCCACAGAGTTCGAGAACATTACTCGATACATCAACGCCGCAGAGCTAGGTGACAAGACGGTTGGCGAGCTTTTGGCAACCATCTTTGACACGAATGGCACATGGTCTGGCCCTGTGGAGATGCGTCTCGACAGTTCTGCTGGCATCCAGTACCGCGTAGGCTCTTACTCAGACACAACTACTGGATGGACAACTATTGTTGCTTTGTCATCACTCAAAGGCGCAGACGGAACTACAGTCGGTACAATCGGTGCGCCCATCTTACACTCACGCAGCGACACTTTAGCAACTGCTGGACAGACCGTGTTTGCATACTCGCATGACAGCACAGACGAACTGCTAGTTTACGTTAACGGTGTTTTAAAAAGAACAGGTGCATCATTCGATTATCAGTCAAGCGCATCAGCCAACACAGTTACATTCAACTCCGGCCTTTCAGCCAACGACCTTGTTACAATTTATAAGATTAGAGCTACTGCCGTTACTGGTTTTACGCGGTCTGACACTGTTACTACGTCTTCACAGAACGTGTTTAACTTTGTCCACGACAGCACTACTGTGCTTCAAGTTTATAAAAACGGTGTCCTTCAGCGAGAAGGTGGCTCATTTGACTACCTGTCTAGTGCATCAAATGACAGCGTGACGTTTAACTCAGCAGTAGCATCAGGCAACACTGTTTCCATTATCACAGTCGAAAACACATCAACTCAAGTTGTAACGGGAATGATGTTTGAGTCACAGTTTGTCGACTCCACTACTGGCTTCATTGATTTTGGTAAGATTACTGTCGCTGATAATGAAATTACACAAGCAAAAGTATCTGGTCTGACAACAGGACTTAGCAGCAAGGCTAAACTTACTGTTGCGTCAAGCACTCCAAGCAGCCCAGCTACTGGTGATTTATATTTAGATACTTCACAGACGCCAAACACTCTGAAGTTTTATGATGGCTCTCAGTTTTTACAGACTTCACCCGAAAGTTCTTTGCCAACCTTTGCTTCAGCAAACGCCAACCAGTTCGTTAAAGTAAACGGTTCTGGAACAGCACTGATCTATGGAACAATAGATTTATCTTCCGTAATTGCTGTGACTCAGAAAGGCGCGGCTTCAGGCGTGGCATCTTTGGACTCAACTGGACGTCTGCCAAACTCACAGCTACCTGCATCCGTGGCATCTGAAAGCATATACAGCATAACAACCACTGCCGCTAACCAGACCTACACAGTAAAGCGTATCTTCAAACAGAAAATACAAATCAACGGCCTGTCTCTGCAAACAGCATCTGGTACTTGCTCTGTTCAGCTATCAGTAAACGGAGTAGCGGTCGGAAGCACATACAGTGTTTCATCAACCGTGAATGAATTTGCTTTGGGAACTGTGATTGAAGTAGATGCGACCGCGGCATCTAAGTCTATTCAGTTTGTGGTCACTAACAACTCTTCTGCGGCTGGCTTGGAAGTAACTATGGCGGTGGCTGAAGTCACTAGCTAATGACGCTAAAGGTAATAACAGATGACACTTATCGGGTCACATCATGGGCAAGCCCGCATCTTGAAGACATGGAGTGGTCAGACGCTTTCGCTTTTGGCTACGAATTTGATGATGAACTTGTTGGTGCTGTCATATTTACGGAGCCTAGCAAAAACGACATCCACGTCAGTGTTGTCTGCACAAACCCAGTTTGGTGGCACAGACGGTATATTAAAGTTCTTTTCAATTACGCTTTTGAGACCTGTGGCTGCACAAGAATATCGGCTTTGGTTAAAGCGTCTAACGCCAAGTCCCGCAAACTTCTTAGGGGTCTTGGGTTTCAACAAGAAGGCGTTATCCGCCAATACCACAAACCAGAAGACGGCATTGTTTATGGAATTTTGCAATCTGAGTGCAAATGGATATAGGAGTTAGATATGGGTAAGGGCGGCAAGAGACCACCACCACCACCAGATTACACGAGCCAGAAACGTCAATTACGGTTGGCGACTGAAGCTGATTATAAAAGTAAAGCGGACGCTTATAATACACAAGTGGACACTTACAATAATGCTCTGTCTGGGTTTTCAAATAACATAGGCAACACAGGCTCCACAATTGGCGGCTTGACTATGCGGGATCTATACGATGACCCCAGCACAGCGGCAAACGAAAACCAATATGGTGGAATGTCGTCTGCTCTGACTGGCTACAGAAACAGCTTGTCCAACATGACAGCTCCGACAAAGCCTCTGTTCGACTCTGTCATTCAAAGTGAGTACGGCCCTATTGGTATAACAAACGTACCAACTCTGAATGATATTAACTCTAATATGTACTCCAACCTTAACTCTCAGGTAGGAGACTATAGCTCAACTCTAAACAACTTAAAGAAATCAAGAGAAGCAGAAGAAGGCCGCATTAACAGCTTTAGAAATCAGTTACTAGGAGATACCTCTCAATACAGCACTGGTCTTGGCCAGCTTGGTATTGCCGACGTAAATCAAATGGACGAGCTGGAAAGAAACTTAGGTGCTTTAGACAGCCGTAGAAGCGGGTTTACCTCAAGCATCCTAGATCAGATGTTCCCTTCTGGCTTCAGTCAGTATGATACACAACGATCTGGCCTTACTTCTGGCTTGCAGGGGTTGCGTAATCAACGTCAATCAGAGCTTGATCGTATTTCAACCTATGAAACTAATCTGCTTGGAGACGTAGACGCATACAGAAACAGACTTGATGGACTGACGATTGCAGACGAGCAGGGGCTATCTACTCTTCAAGACGACATTGCAAACAGGCAACGTCAGGCAGGTCGTTTCTCTAGTGAGCTTGGTTTTGATTTTGGTAATGAGCTAGATGAGCTTTACGACGTCAATCGCGGCGTAACCAATTTATCAAGAGATCGTCAGACAGAGCTGGATCGCATCACCAACCAAGAAAAATCTATGCTGGCTAATGCTCGTGCCGCAGAGTCCGCTGCTGAAGGTGGAAACATATACAGTGGAGCAGGTATTGACGCTATCTCAGACAGAGTTCGTGACCTCCGCGCTGATATTTCGGGCTTCTCTTCTGCTCTGCCATTTGACTTCTCTGCTGCTAACGCACCACTTACAGCAGCAGACACGGCTCTTACAGACTTAACGGGTCGAAGAAAGACAGCCATTGACGACATACTGTCAGGCATAACTGGCGCAACAACAGGCATGACCAACGCTCCATTGTATGATGAAACAGCAATGAACGCCGCTCGGACAACGCTTCAAAATCAACAAGGTCTGCTTGCTCCATTTAGTGGGGGAAGAGTTGGTGGCATCCAGTCTCAGATAACAAGTGGGCTAACGGCTGTAGATGATCGCATGAAGCAATTAAGCGATGCTAGAGCTGACATTGAGACAAGGGCTAAAGCGTTAATGGATCAGATTAACAACGCAAGCTACTACGGGTCTGGCGATTTAACTGGGGACATGCAGTCTGCCGAGAATATGCAAGCTGAAGTAGACCTTTACAATGCTCAAAGCGCATTGGATGAAATCACTTCCACCATGACACGCTTGAACTCAGAGAAGCAACGTCTTGAAGTTGATGCTGAGAACGTGGCTGCCCGTGAAGCGCAAGAGCGTTCAGACATTCTTTCAACAGTCGGTGCGTCTGGTGTGCCAGAGTTCCAGAACTACGCCACAAACACACCAATGACAATGGAACAATACATGGCTCTTCTGAACAATGAAGAAGAAGACACCATCACTGGACGCTCACCTACTGCGTTCAGCAGAAACATGGGGGTAATTAGAGTCTAATGGTATGGTCAGCAGCATTAGGATTAGCAGGTAACATATACGCCTCAAACCAAGCAAGTAAGCAAGCTAACAATGCTCTAATGGAGCAGCGTTATGCGGCTGATCGTCAAATGGAATTGGCAAATGCCAACATGGCGATGCAGATAGCTCAAGATCGTGAGCGTCGGGAGAACAACGCTTACAACCGTCAGATAGAAGAGATGAACCGTGGCATTGCTGCTGACGAACGCAGATACCAACAAGGCTTGTTTGAAGACTACAAGAGTACATTAATGGATGAACGACGGGAGCAACGTGAACGTCAAATCTTAGAAGACAGAGAGGCTGCACGTCTATCTACGTTTCGCATGGAGCAAATTCTAAGAAACGAAGACATCTCACAAGATGAGCGTGACTACGCCATCTCTCAGCTTAACGAAGCCAAAGCTACGGCGGCTGGCGAACGCGACGAAGACCTGCGTCGCTTCCTAGAAGAGAGAGACCAAAAAGAAATAGAGCGTGATTTTGTTCTGCGTGAATACGACGAGTCCAAAAGACAAACGCTGCTTGAGCGTCAAGAAGCAATGTCACGTCAAGACAATATCATGGCTCAGATCACGAGGATGCAAGGCGACTTAGCGTCTGCACAATCAGCAATGGGTCTTGCCCCAGAGATGAAGGAAATCTCAGAAGCAGACTTCGATCAGGAATACAATACACGTTTGGCTTCTTACACAGGAGATGTTGACCGCGCCGCAGATCGCGTAGCCTCTATAGGCGAGTCAGACTTGATCCGCCGTGGCATGGATCAAAGCACCCAGGCAACGGCCAGACGTGGTGAGATTGCTGGACGTCTTGCGTCTGAGTACCAGAACGCAAGGATCAAAGCTCGTGACGACGCAATGAAATACATAACTGGAGAAGCAGGCGCAATCAATTCAAACGTCAATGACATACTTGGCAGACGCGGTGCAATGCTGAAAGAGGTTGCAGGCGTATCCGGCGCAGGCATTGACCAGCTATCACGTCTTGGCTTTGCACCATCAGCAGCCAACGTATATCGTAATGCAACCTCCGTACCGTCTGAGGTTTACAACCGATCAGTTGGCAGCGCAAATAGCTTCCGTTCACCAGTAAACATTGGCTCTGCTATTTATAATAGCGAGTCGCCTATTGCCAGCCTTGCCGACTACGGCGTCACAAACTCTGCCGCAACTTCGGCAAACACTGGCATCGGCTCGGCAATTTCTAACCCAGCAAGCATGAGCATGGGCAACATGAATGGCTTTAGTAACGCATCCAACCTGTATAACAACATGGCTACCAACGCTGGTCAGTATGCGAAACAGATGAGAGACAGGGCTTTCAATGCTTCTGGCGGCGTTGGCTCTAGCCTTAACAACATTCTTAAAGACAACAGCAGCAGCATAAATGATTTCTTCGATAAGAAGTTTGGTATGGGTGCTTACGGCAATAGTTCACAAAACTATATACCTGAATACGAGAGAGGTTAAGGAGTAAGACATGGTTGATTTCGTAGGGTTGATGTCTGGCTTCAATGAGCAAGAGAAGGTAAACAATCAGTCACGCAAGGACATGGCAAAAGCGTTTGCAGACTTCAAGGCTGCGAACCCATACGCGTCTGCGGCTGAGTTTCAATCATTCATCGACAGCTATTCAGGTGGCCGCAATTACATTGCAGGCGGTGCGCCTGGGTCGGAAATCCTGTCTGCGCTTGGTCA
>Ga0209336_10001390_pt1 | contig 11831 bp, 9 predicted proteins | sample LinPmetageLP32_FD_184042 | JGI IMG/M metagenome (GOLD analysis project Ga0209336, IMG submission 184042) | Marine viral communities from the Pacific Ocean - LP-32 (SPAdes) (version 2) | ecosystem: Environmental > Aquatic > Marine > Oceanic | place: Pacific Ocean | collected 2009-08-23 | reverse complement strand
AACAGTGCTTTACTGGCTCACAACACCATGTTTGATGGGGCTATTCTTAGTTGGATCTTTGATATTCACCCTAAGTTACTGCTTGATACACTCTGCATGGCGCGTGGCTTACATGGGGTGGAAGTGGGCGGCTCACTAAAACACCTTTCTGATATGTACGAGATTGGCGAGAAAGGCGACGAGGTTACTAACGCATTAGGTATACGGCGTAGAGACTTTACTGAAGAAGCGTTGTCTAAGTACGGAGATTACTGCATACAAGACGTTGAACTTACCTACAAGTTGTTTGGGATACTGATGAGAGTGTTCCCAAAGAAAGAACTTAAAGTGATTGACATGACGCTACGGATGTTTGTGGAGCCTAAACTAAAGCTTGATGTTGCTAAGTTAGAAGACCATTTAGATACGCTACAAGAGCAAAAAGAAAAACTATTAGAGGAATGCGGTATTGGGAAAGCGGAACTTATGTCTAACCCTAAGTTTGCATTAGCACTTGAAGCATTGGATGTTAAGCCCCCTAAGAAAACTAGTTTACGTACAGGTGAGAAAACCTTTGCCTTTGCCAAGAATGATGAAGGATTTAAAGCACTACAAGAACATGACGATCCACGAGTGCAAGCCCTAGTAGCCGCACGTATAGGACTAAAGAGCACACTAGAAGAAACACGTACGGAGAGGTTCATAGACATTGGGTTAGGCGGTACATTGCCCGTTCCTATTCGGTACTACGCCGCGCATACAGGACGGTGGGGCGGTTTGGACAAGGTAAACCTACAAAACCTACCATCAAGAGGACCAAATGCCAAGGTATTGAAATCATGTATTTGCGCCCCTAGCGGACACACGTTGATTGAAGCAGACTCCGCACAGATAGAGGCCCGTGTACTGGCTTGGTTAGCAGAACAAAAGAACTTAGTTAGAGCTTTTGAGAAGGGTGAAGATGTCTACAAAAAGATGGCGGCTAGTATCTACAACAAGAAAGTAGAGGATGTTGATGCGGCTGAACGTTTTATCGGTAAGACTACGATACTGGGTGCAGGGTATGGGATGGGGTCAGTACGGTTCCGAGAACAGCTTTTAGGTATGGGGGTAGACGTTGAAGCAAAGGAATGCAGCCGTATTATTGATGTGTACAGAGACACTAACAGTAAAATTACTGAGTTATGGGGCAATGCTCAAGCTATGCTAAGTTCGATGACACGAGGTGAGAAAATGCTCCTAGGACGGAAAGGTGTTCTCAGTACTCTACCAGAAGTTAAAGGGTTAAAGCTCCCATCTAATCTCATCATGCGGTACGAAGACCTTAAAGTTGATAAACCTAAAGGCAAAGAAAAATCAGAAGATGGGGAAAGACCAAACTATTCGTACAAGACGAGGCGAGGCCGAGTCAATATCTATGGTGGTAAGGTGATAGAGAATGTCTGTCAAGGGATTGCTAGATGCGTCATGTCGGACCAAATGTTAATGATTTCAAAAAGGTATCCTATCTTGCTTACTGTCCACGACTCTGTGATATGCTGTGTTCCAGACGATGAAGTTGACGAAGCAGCGACTTACGTTGATTCATGTATGCGTTATACACCGGACTGGGCGAAGGGACTTCCAGTGCGTGGTGACGTGGACGTAGGGAAAAATTACGGAGAGTGTAAAACATGGGTAAACCCGCATGGTCCTTTAGCAGCATAAAGACGTTCGATCAATGCCCTAAAAAGTATTACCACACTAAGGTAGTTAAGGACTACGCAGAAGATTTTAATACTGAAGCAATACTGTACGGCAACGAGTTTCACGAAGCGGCAGAACAGTACGTGCGTGGGGATGTTGAAGAGTTAGACCCAAGGTTTGACTATGCAGAGGCTACACTAGACAAACTTAAAGATATGGAAGGTGAAAAGCTTTGTGAGTACAAGATGGGGCTGACTGAGAACTTCGAACCCTGCGATTTTTTTGACAAAGACGTGTGGTTTAGAGGGGTGTCAGACCTTACTATAATCAATAGAGAAACAGGTGTAGCTAAAGTTATTGATTATAAAACGGGCAAGTCGGCTAAGTATGCAGATAAAGGACAGCTAGAACTAATGGCGTTAGCTACGTTTAAACATTTCCCAGAAATAAAAGTAGTGAAAGGCGGGTTGCTTTTTGTCGTTTGCAACGCATTTATTAAAGATACATACACGATAGAGAATGAACCGAAACTCTGGGAAAAATGGCTTACCGAGTATGGCAAGCTAGAGAAAGCGTTTGAGGTAGATACTTGGAACGCCCATCCAACAGGACTTTGCCGTGCATGGTGCGTGGTGATTGAATGTCCACATAACGGAAAGAGGTAACTATGCCGTACAAAAACCCTAAAGACAGGAAGAAACAGGTTAACAAACCTAAAGGTAGTAAAGCGTTTGAAGCGCGAATGGAACGGCAACGCGCTAGACAAAAGATGGATAGAGAGGGTGTAGACAAGAATAAAAACGGTAAGGCGGACAAAAGAGAAGGTAAAGATGTCAGTCACAAGAAAGCCCTAAGCAAAGGCGGTAGTAATAAAGACGGTGTAAAAATTGAAAGTCGTAGTAAAAACCGTTCCAGAAACTATAAGAAAAAGAAGTAGATATGCAAATAGTAGACAACAGAGGCTTGCTTCTGCGGGTTCGTAATCCCGACAAAATAACAACCGCTATCCCATCCAGTAAACAAGTTAACAACACTGATGTGCTTGTTAAGTGGGGTGTAGATGAAGCGAGAGTACTAAAGAACTTAAACGTAAAAGACGTACCCTCCCCTATTTTGGGGCAGTACAAGTGGTCTGGGCGATATAAACCCTTTGAACACCAAAAGACTACAGCTTCTTTTCTTACAATGAACCGTAAGGCGTTTTGTTTTAACGAACAAGGGACTGGCAAAACGGCGAGTGCTATTTGGGCTTCGGACTTTTTAATGCAACAGAAGTTAATCAAACGTGTTTTGATAATATGCCCACTCTCTATTATGGATTCAGCTTGGAGGGCCGACTTATTTAACTTTGCTATGCACCGTACAGTAGACATCGCGCATGGGGCTAAGAAGAAACGCCAAGAGATTATTAACGGCGATGCAGAGTACATGATTATTAATTACGATGGGGTAGAAATAGTAAAAGACGACATAGCTAACGGTGGCTTTGACCTAATCATCGTAGACGAAGCTACCCATTATAAGAACGCACAATCTAAACGGTGGAAAGTACTGGCTAGTATTCTAAAGCCTGATACTTGGTTATGGTTAATGACAGGTACACCCGCCGCCCAGTCCCCTGTTGACGCTTACGGGCTAGCTAAACTTGTTAATCCTAAGTCAGTCCCTAGATTCTTTGGGGCTTTTCGTGAATTAGTAATGCACAGACTCACTCAGTTTAAATGGGTTCCTAAGCCTCGCGCTACAGATATTGTATTTAAAGCACTACAACCTGCAATACGTTTCACTAAAGAACAATGTCTTGATTTGCCTGAGATGACTTACGTTAAACGTGAGGTAGAACTAACCGCTCAACAAAAGAAATACTACGACATCTTACGTAAACAAATGATGGCTACTGCGGATGGAGAACAGATTACTGCGGCTAATGCGGCGGTAAACATGAACAAACTCTTACAGATTTCATGTGGCGCGGTCTATACGGATAGTGGAGAGACCATTGAGTTTGATATAAAGAACCGATACCGAGTACTGAAAGAAGTTATTAACGAGTCTAGTCAGAAAGTCCTGATCTTTGTTCCGTTTAAACATGTCATTGAACTTCTCAAAGATAAGTTGTCTAAAGATGGGATCACTAACGACGTAATCTCAGGAGGGGTAAGTGCGAACAAAAGGACACAGATATTCAAAGCGTTTCAAACGACCGACTCCCCTCGTGTACTTATTATCCAGCCACAAGCGGCGGCACATGGAGTTACACTAACGGCGGCTAACACCATTGTCTGGTGGGGGCCAACGGCTTCTTTAGAAACCTACGCTCAAGCCAACGCACGAGTCCATCGCTCTGGGCAGAAACACCCCTGTACCGTGGTACAACTTCAAGGACCACCTGTTGAGAAACGAATATATAGTATGTTAGACGAGCGAATAAACGTGCATACAAAAATGATAGATTTATATGAAGATGTACTTGAATTATAGATTAAACTCCACTATATTATAAGAAACACAATAAAAGTAGGGGATACTTAACCATGACAGACACTGTTGTGAGCACACTTGACGATTATATTGCAGCCTACATAACGCTTCGCGATAAAAAAGCTGAATTGGCTACGGCCTTTGCAGAGAAAGAGAAAGAGATAAACAGACGGCTCGACATCATAAAGGGTCAGTTTCTGGAGCACTGTAAAGACAACGGGGTGGAGTCAGTAAAGACTTCTTCTGGAACCTTTTGGCGCTCTCAGAAAACAAGATTCTGGACAGGTGATTGGGAAGCGTTTAACAACTTCGTGATTAAGCATGAAGCAGTAGACTTGCTTGAGAAACGAATACACCAAGGGAACATGAAACAGTTCCTTGAAGAGAACCCGGAAGATTTACCCCCCGGACTCAACGCAGATAGTGAGTACACCATCACTGTACGGAGGAAAAAATGAGCGAATTCAGTAGCTACGTTCCTGTTGAAGATGTTGCAGAACACCTTTCAGTAAAAGTAAGCACCATCCGACAATGGGTCAATAAAGGGTTCATACCCAAGACTACTTACATAAAAGTAGGGTACACCTACCGATTTAATGTCCCTGCTGTAGTCGAGGCGCTCAAACAAGATGAACCTAGCGATCAGATTGTAGACCAACTCGATTTGATATTCGATGAAGGTGATGATGTATGACCGACCCTTTCGCTGATTTGCTTGATGAAGTTGAGGTCGAAGTTAAACCTGTCGCTTCCGAGCCAGAACAGTCTTACCCGTTAGGCACACACGTTCCACGTATTAGTATTCGTGAGAACAACTTCCGTGTTATCGACGATGATATTGAAGAGTTGGGTTCCTCACCTCAAAAAGTAGTCATAATCAAGGCCGCACCCGTGTCTCGTATTTTCTACGCGACAGAGTATTCAAGTGGGGGTAGTAACGCTCCTGTATGTTGGGCCGCAGACGGAGGTACTGGAGTGCCTTCAAAAGAAGTTCCAGTGGATTCAAGGCAATCACGCACATGTTTTAACTGTGAGAAGAATATAAAAGGTTCAGGTCATGGAACGTCTAGGGCGTGTAAATTCCAACAAAGGATTGCCCTTATGCTAGCGGATGATGAGGGTGTGCTTCAGCCAGATAAAGCTTATCAGTTAGCGTTACCTGCAACGAGTGTATTTGGGAAAGAGCAGAAAAAGATGGGACTGCAAACTTACGCTCGCTTAATTGATTCGCAGAACGCGTTACTGTCTTCGATAATGACTGAGTTAAGTTTTGATGAGGATAGCTTGACTCCAAAACTATGCTTCAAACCTTTTCGAGTTTTAGAAGAAACTGAGTTCAAGTTAGTTAAGCAGATGCAAAGTAATCCTGATACTAAAAGTTTAGTAAGTTTTATCCCGCAAGTGCACAGAAACAACGGCCCTATCGTGGACAGCATGTTCGATGTTGTCGAAGGGGAAGGAGTATATGTAAGGGATGCGTAGTACCAAAACCTTAGCTTTCGAGCTAATGCAATTTTAATTAACCTTAAAGAGAGTGCGATAAAATGAAGAAAGAAAAAATAGTACGGAAGATAGAGAACGTAATAGCTCTTTACCCCAAGATGGATCAGCCCTACGTATTTAACAAAAACGGCGGTCCGAATGGTAAAGGGGGGAGTGACCCTTGTGATGCCCATACTTCAGGTGCAAAGTACACCACTAACTTTAAAATGACTGCGGAGCAAGCCAAAGAACTTTTATTAGCTATGGGCAAAGCTTATAAGGTTCGGAAAGAAGATGATTGGCCTAAATTTGAAAACCCGTTCACTCCAGATACAGAAAACCCTAAACTTTTTGTTGGCGTGGCGAGGATAGATGCTTCTTGGGAAAGACCTCCAGTGCATATTGATGCTCAAAAGAACGACTTGGGTAAAGGGTTTAAGGTAACAAAAGGTAGCATAATGAATCTACAAGTAGAGCTGCACCCGTGGAGCAACCCAAAAACTGGGCATGGTGTGGCTTTACGTTTAGAAGCCGTTCAGGTTGTTAAGCTAGCCGACCGTGGAGTATCAGCGGAAAACAATATATTCGACGCTGTTGAGGGGTTTGCTAAAGAAGATGACGATTCTAGTGAAGACGAACTTGAAAGTGTGTTTGATGTAGTGGCTGAAGAAGAAGAGGAAGAGGAAGCAGAAGCTGTTGCAGAACCAAAGGTCAAAGTGTCCAAGAAAAAGAAAGAGGCTCCTAAAGACGATGTTGATCTAGCATCATTGTTAGACGGATTCGACGACTAAAATAAAAATAAGGGCATCTTCGGATGCCCAAACCTCTTTCAAGTATGGATAGCTTATGGATACCAAACAGTTTCTTGGCGCTGTGTTGGGCGGTGAAGGGTACTATTGTATAGCAGGAAAAAAGAACGAAGGGTCAATGAAACAACAGTTTCACGATTCTTTAGACGCTGTTACTGAAGCCGCGAACAACTTTGATGGACAAGGGCATGATGTTTATTTTGCATTGTCCTCCTTTGTTGATAAGAATCGTAAGTCTGACAATGCGCGGGACTTAAAATCTTTGTTTCTCGATATAGATTGCGGGGCGGACAAACCTTATCAAACTCAAAGCGATGCGCTAAAAGCATTAAGAACATTTCGTAAAACGTATACTTTGCCTAAGCCCTACATAATTAATTCAGGGCGCGGTCTACACGTATACTGGACGTTAGATAAATCTTACTCGCGTGACGAATGGAAGCCAGTAGCATCGCAACTTAAGACGACGTGTTTACAGGACGGGTTGGACATTGACCCTGTTGTAACTGATGACGCGGCGCGACTACTACGTATTCCTAACACACGTAACTTTAAAGGCGAACAGCCACTACCCGTCGTTGTTGTCCTTCAGGGTGAATCGGGAATCGAACTTACTGCTTTTGCAGATAAACTCCCTAGCGAAAACTTAATACCGTTGCCTTCCTACGAGTCTTCTGAGGAAGATGATGAAGGTATGGAATACGCTAAAGGTAAAACCAATCATATCTTTGCGTTTAAAAATCTTATTGGTAAGACTCAAGAAGGTAGGGGTTGTGCTCACTTTGAGAGAGCAATCAGAACCCCAGACGAACTAACTTACCCAGAGTGGTTGCACGTTCTCTCTATTGCAAAGCGATGTGACGAAGATGGGGTAGGCAAGATACCTGCGGTTCATGCTATTTCAAAAAAGCATACGGACTACAGCGCAGTAGAGACAGATAAAATTGCATCTTCTATTAACTACCCACATAGGTGCGCTACGTTCGACGCAGACTTTCCTGATCTATGCAGTACATGCCCCAATTATGGAAAGATAAAAAGTCCGATTACTTTATGTCGGGAACTTCGTACTGCTGACATCAATGAAGAAGGCTTCTACGAAGACCCAGAAGAACTTAAAGCTCTACCTCCTACACCAACGATTGTAGAAAAGACGAACGACCAAAAAAATGCTGCACAGTTAGCAGAGGAAGAACCACCTCCTAGCATACCGGAGTACCCCGGAATCTATGTTAGACGAGAGAATAGGGGTGTTGTACGGAGAGAAGTGGACCAAGATACGGGTGCAGTTGACGATGCTCTTATTTATAGACATGACTTATTTCTATCTAAGATTCTTGACGACCCAGAATACGGCATAACTTATGAAGTTACGCATGTGAATAACTTTAATATAACGAAACGATTTCTTCTATCACAAAAAATACTCACTTCAGGTGAAGATTTTCGCAAGGAGATGAACGCGAAGGGTATTACCCTTCTTACCGCAAACGCAGCTAAAGAGGGCCAAAACGTGCAAAAAGTACAACGCTATATCGCAGAATGGATTCAACAGCTTCAGGACACAACCCCTTATCCCCCTAAAGTAAAGACACAGTTTGGTTGGACAAAAAACTGTAAGTCTTTTGTACTGGGGGGTAAAGAAATATTTAAAGGTTACGAAAAGGAGAACCCTCCGGGGGTGCGTACGTCACAATATATACCTATGTTTGCCAAACAAGGTACGCTAGAAGAATGGAAAAAGGCGGCTAAGTTTTATGGGAAAGAGGGGTTTGAACAGCACCAATACATGTTTGGTTTAAGTTTTGGCTCTCCGCTCATGGAGTTTGTATCTGGAATATCCGGTGCAATATATAACCTCAACAGTCCTGAAACAGGGATAGGTAAAACTACAGGTATGTGGGGTGGTGCGTCAGTATGGGGGGACCATAAAAAACTAGTGTTGGTCGGCAAGGACACAGATAATTCATCATGGAACAGAGCAGAAGTAATGAAAAACTTACCGCTGTATATAGATGAGGTGTCTAACTATGACCCTAAAGACGCTAGTGATTTTTGTTATGGTATAAGCGACGGTACACAAAAGAACAGAATGTCGAGTACGGGTAAAAACGAAGAGCGGTACAGAGGGGAACCTTGGAATCTTAGTTGTGGCACTACAGGTAACAGCAGTATAACAGAAGAAGCTGGAAGGTTTCGCAAGTCTCCTAAAGGTGAGTCGGGAAGAGTTATAAGTTTCCTAGCAACTAAACTTTTATTTGGTAGTGAAAGTACGCTAGAGGCAAATAGGCTTAACGATACCTTAGCCGAAAACTATGGGTGGGCAGGAGAGATTTACATTAAGCATGTGATAAATAATTTAGAATCAGTTAAAAAGCGTATTATGGACGCACGAGCGCAAATGACTGAAGAGTTAAATGGTGAACCCTCAGATCGGTTCTGGATAGCCCAAGGCGTTACTACTTACGTAGGGTGCGGAATAGCAAAGGAGTTGGGGCTGATAGATTGGGATTTAGATAACTTATACGCATGGATTAAGAAAGTTATTTTAGCTCAGAAAAATAACATGGCGGGGTTGGATACGAGCATTCAAGATATTGTAGCCCAGTTCTACATGGATAATTATCGCAGCGTCCTTCGTATTCCAAGCACAAGAGATAACCGATCATTAGACGACTATGGGGCAATAGAGAATGTCCAAAGCCAAGACCTCCCACTCAACAAGTTTGTGGCACGTCATGAGACAGATACTAATGAGTTCTTTATTCGCCCAGTACCTTTTAAAGAATGGCTTGGTAAACAGAAATACCCGTGGGGCGCAGTAGAAAAGTTGATGCAAGCTCATATGAAAATGAAACACGGGAAAAAATATATAGCTAAAGGGATCAAGATGGATTCATCTGAAGATACAGCAGGTTTGTATGTTGCTGTAATAAAATGTCAGTTAGGAGAGGGGTTCCGCGTAGAGGGAGACTTTAATGAGGGTGAAACCCACTGACCTTTCTCCAGACGGAGTTAGAGTACTTATAGATTGGAGTAAGTTTATTGTTGGCACTTCAATCTTTGTACCTTGCATAAATACAAAGACGGCGTTCAAGCATATAGTAGAGGCCAGTCAGATAGAAAAAACTGACTTAGTTAAACGCGTCTGTATAGAAAAGGGGAAGTACGGACTTCGAGTTTGGAGGATGAGATAAGTACTTAGGCTAAATCTAAATCTTCTGCACGTCGTTGAAGTATACGCCGTGCTTGTCTAGCTGAAGTACTTATACCACCTAACTGTCTTGCGATCTCATCAGTTGTACGGTGTTGGTTTATAGAACGTCTTATAGTATCTCCACTGATTGCTACATAGGGGTTCCTTTGAGAGAACTCCGCCATCTCTTCCGATAAATCTAGCATACCGTCTATGTCCCCTTCCTTTAACGCTAAGTAGTATTCTCGCATTAGATCGCTACGTTTGGAGTTTAGCCTTCGCTCCAACCCTTTGTCCCTCGCGTTTATTTCTAACTGTTTTGTGTAACCCGCAGGAGCTAGGCCAAGTAACTGAGCAAACACATTCCCCGGATGCACGTCTTCTAAGATAGGATCGCCCCGTAGCGTAGTCGCCCCTTCAGTCCCATACCGGAGGGCTTTCATACCGTTTGAAAAGACAGAAGGAAGCATTTTCTCAAAGCCACGATACACTTCTCCCTCCGCTACTAAGGATGCCCCATCTTCTACACGACTAGCAATACCCACTACGGGACCGCCAAGGAATTCTAAGAGTTGAACGCTTAAAGCTTCTTGTTCTCGGTTAGGTAAAGACCTATAGATTAAGTTGCTCATGCCAATACGAGGAGCTACATCAACGTTAAACGCTGCGTTTAATACACCAGAGTACATGCCTTCACCGAAGTAGCTAGCCGCTATGCTATCGAAATCTTCGTCCTCATCGTCTAAGAATACCTTGTTAGCTATAAAGGATACTATTCCGTACAACGGCAGTCCTTGCACTCCTGCAAACAAAGCTGAGGAGGCGAACAATCCGACAAGTTGTTTTTTAGCTTCAGTCCTAAGAGCTTTGGCGTTAACTTCTGCCGTTTGGCGATCTTCGTCCGTTAGTTTATTTTCGTCACCCTCATACTTTTCATTTGCAATCGTTTTAAGTTCATTAGGTAACGCGTTTTTAAGCGCCTGTTTAGCCATCCTGAACTGTAAATAATACATAGAGATGCCGAATCGCTTGTACATCGTCATCCAGTTACCCATATCACTTTGAGATACGCGTGGGGCCGTCTCTATCATAGCTCCACTGTTTGTTAGCTCTACGTCCTCTAACGCTTTCTCAGCAGCTTCTCGACGATCTTTGTCAGTAATTTCTTTGTTTTTAGCGCGTTCTGCTAGTTCAAGTTTGTAGGCTGCAATAGCAGTAATCTGGCGGTTAGCACGTTCGCCTTGATGAAACATCCAACCCATGTATGCGTTAAATTTAGACCATGCAGTGTTGGCAGGATTTTCCATATCTAAGTTTTCAGCAGTAGTAGATATGTTTATTTGCCCACGTCCTAACATTACGTCATGCAGTATTTCGAGTTCTTTTAGTTCGGGGTCAAGATTACTGTCTGTAAAATCTATATTGGACATGCCCGGACCTTCAAAGACTTCCGTACCACCATCTTGCTCGTTAATGGTTTCGGTCCTGCGATTCATCCCGGTACTAAAAAATAACTTTGTAGCATTGCCTAATGCTTTAGATGTCTCTGGGAAACCGTAGCGTCCCCCTAAATAGGGCAATACTACAATCGGTATGTTACTTGCGTTTACTAGCACAGAAGAAAAGTTAAAACCTAACGTCATTCCAAAGCCCGCAGTCTTAAGTACCTTACTGTACGTAGCAATTTTAGGGTTACGTGCAAAGTCTATATACCCTTGTAAGTTATTCCTAAGAGTCTCAGCGCCGTTGTACCGTGCTTGATCTCCTGTTTGATAGCTAAGTGTTGCTATTTCAAGGTCTTGACTGACTTTGCTAAGAGCTAAATCATTCTCAAGGTTTACAATTTGATTTGTGAAATTGGGCATTCGCTCTCTAAATACTTTAAGACTGTCAGTTTCAAACCCTTCTATTTCTAGTCGAGGTCTAAAAGCACTGACTAAAGAACGTTCAGGCATAATGTCAAATAAAGCATCGAGTATTACTTTTCGTGCGTCTTCTGAAATTCCTTTTGCCTGTAAGTCTGTTAATAACCCCAACGCAAATCGAGAATCAACTTGACCTAACCCACTACCTTTGCCTCGTGTGTGAGTTTCTATAGAGTCTTCATTAATACCAAGTTGTTCTTTGTTAAGTCTAAGCTGCCTTCCAGCTTCGTCTCGTTTAAACTCAGACTCAAATGCTTCTCTATAACGTGTTCC
>Ga0209336_10001386_pt1 | contig 11837 bp, 14 predicted proteins | sample LinPmetageLP32_FD_184042 | JGI IMG/M metagenome (GOLD analysis project Ga0209336, IMG submission 184042) | Marine viral communities from the Pacific Ocean - LP-32 (SPAdes) (version 2) | ecosystem: Environmental > Aquatic > Marine > Oceanic | place: Pacific Ocean | collected 2009-08-23 | reverse complement strand
AACAGGAGTCGTGCTTGTAGTCGTTGGGATTGGGGTCGTGCTAGTCGAGCTCGTGGATGTTGTTGAGGTTGTTGGTGCAAGCGTGGTGCTCGTAGTTGTTGGGACAGAAGTCGTGCTTGTAGTCGTTGGGATTGGGGTCGTGGTAGTTGTCGGTGCAAGCGTGGAAGTTGTGCTTGTCGATGTAGTTGAGGTTGAAGTTGTGCTCGTGGAGGTAGTTGGCACAGGAGTTGTGCTCGTAGTCGTTACAGGAGGAGCGCCCCCTCTGATCCATGCAGTTGTCACGATTGAGCTCCCAACCAATCCGCCCGAGATTCCCATCTCATTAGGTTCTGTATCCTAAGAGGTAAACCTTGACCCCTGCCCCTGCCGTTCCGCTTCCTATTTGGTCAATGTCCAACGAGATCAAAGCATCATCTGCAAGAGCAGAGTCTGAAATCACGGCAGGAGTTGTTGCAGTCGTGCTCGTTGTTTCTCCTGCATCGATTGTTAGCTTGGTCGAGAGAATGCTCGATCCTCCCTCATTAATGTCCATGATTAACTCCGAGCCAACAGGGGCAACGGCAGAGGAGGCTCTCACGCTAGTGAGGGTGATTCCATAGGGTGCTCGAAATGTCACCTTGTCGGTTCCCACAGATGCGTTTTCCGTTTGATCGGTCAAGGCAACGATTATGGTCTCAAAATTCTTGGTGATGTACGAGGCAAAGGTTGCAGTTCCTGCTACTCCGTCCCCGATCACTTCACCAACTATTACAACAGGGGCTTGTATGATCGTATCAACATTTCCCCCTGCGTCAGTAAGCTCCACCTCGAAATATCCCGATAGGCTAGAGGCAGATGCCATTGCTTCATAAACATTCTTGCTCCCGAAATTGATTGATCCTGTGACTCCGTTGGAAATATTGCTCCAACTTTCAGAATATGCCCAAGGAGTTTGAAATGCTCGGATGATCCATTGAGCTTTTGTTGATCCGTCACCTGTGAGAAGAGTCTTAACTGAGAGCGAGCATTCGGGTTCAAGCCCATTTGCATCAGTAGTTGGCAAAGCTTGTGCTCCAACTGCATCAAATTCAATTATCCAAACCCCTACAGATGGATTAATAACTGAGCAAGCCGCCTGTGCTGAAGTTATTGCCGAATCCATTGCCGTTGCATCTGCATTATAAGCAATCGAAGAAGTCCCGAGCGTACCTGTCAGAGAAAAAGTTCCGCTTGTTGGGGTCTTGTTTAAGCCACCGACTCCGACTCGAACGGCAGAATATCCCGAGATGTCAATATATGCTCCTGCTCCATTGACTACATACAAATTTAATTCCAATTTGTCTGCTAATACGAAATTTTTAAATCCAACTGCTTGGTCGGATGTTGAGGACAAAACTCGGGCAGAGGATAAACTCTGAGAGTTTGAGTTTAGGAATATATTTTCGGCCGGCATCAGATATCTTTGATTCGTCAATTAAGGTGCAAGGGTGGTTGTAGAGCTTGAGGTAGCAGAGGGCGTGGTTGTCGTTGTAGTAGGAAATGCCGTGGTGCTCGTCGTGGTGGTTGGAAAGGGAGTCGATGTCGAAGAGGTTGAGGTTGAGGTTGAGGTGGAAGTGGTTGGCTGAAGGGTTGTCGTGGTCGTGGTGGTGGTCACGCACGGATCGCAAGGGCTTGATCGAGAGCAAGGGTCTAAACAACATTCACCCGAGGGATCGGGTTGCATAAAGAAAGTTGCCATTTAAGTAGCAGACTTGACGATAAAAGTGTAATTCTCTGAGACTCCATTCTCACACAAAGTTATAATCTTTTCCTCGTATCCTGTCGGTGGGAATTTGTAGATGACCTTGATTCCGTCATCGGAGACGAGAATCTCGTCCCTGTCTCCCTTTTCGATGCTCCAGTTTGCCAAGGCATTCAAAACCCCAAGCACCTCATTTGCAAACTCTGCCTCTAGAAATGTGGGAGTGCCTCCCACCACGAGCTTTTCAAAGTTCCAAGTCATAAAGCTTTAACTTTGATATCCTGCTTTTCCCAAATGTTTCCTTTCCATCGAGAGACTTTTGTCTGATGGGCTTGGATGTAAGTGTTTGCAGAAATAAAGCCCTCATATGTTGCTTTTGTCGGAGTTGTATCTGAGGCAACAAAATTGCAAGCGTTGCCACTTGCATCAACAGGCTGAAACTTTTCATCGAATGACAAATCAACGCTTGGGTCTGCCGTGAGTTGATAGGAAAAGAAAATCTTTGCCACACAAGTTTCGGAAAAGCTTGCTCTGAGCTCAGTTGTATCTGCTGAATTTGTCTTGAATGCAGGAAATGAAAAATTTGTCGTTTGAAATTCCGTTCTTGTCCCTGGAATAGTTGCAAATTTTCTGACCCATTTATAAAGGTTTCCATTAATTCGAGAGGGGTTGGATTCCTCGATCAAATATGCATTTGTTTTTTCGGGGTGGGGAGTGTCTAAAGCCATTGGAGTGTAATGATCCGCCCTCTGCACATATTCATCCTCGTAAATTATTGCCGTGAGGTCTTGGCGAAAAGGATAATAAACCTTTGGCTCAATTGAGGTTCGTATTGGGGTAAGGAAATTGCCCAAGGCAGGAGCGTCATATGTTAAATTCATTGGTTTACGAAATACCCCTCTAAGGTTTCAAGGACTGTCTGTTGAGTTGATTCTTTTGATAGTGATCCAAAAAGTTCTTTCTCGTCCTCTTGTTTTCCTATTTCGGGCAATGCTTCAGAAATGCTTGTGAGCGTTCCGCTCATCGTTTCCATTATTCCGTGGATTTTTTCCAACCAATCAGATTCGGTAAATTTTCTTGCCTCAACCTCTGCCAAGAATTTGTTAGCGCGATTAAACGCATCGACTTGCTCGGGCTGAATGCCTATCTCTTCCGCCTCTTTTTTGACATCTTCGATCTGAATGCCCACCTCTTTCATAAGTTTATCCATCGCTTCCTTGTGCGTCTTGTACATGGCAACAGAATCGGCATCCTTTTTTCCCTCCAAATCCGTAATTGTTCCGAGCAAGCTTTGGAGCTCGTCCATCTGTGCTCCGAGACCAATTGCGTTCTGCATTTGTTGCAATTGGATTTGCAGATTTTCCTCGGCAATATCTCTCCGAGTTTTCAGCCACTCGATATAAGTCCGCGTCTCCTTGTTGAGGTGTTCCAATGGGACGGCAGACTGTTCAGCCGCGCTTGTGATGGACTCAATCTCAGAGTCCAATTTCGACAGACCCTCAAGCGTCATGTCCTGCGCTCGTTGGGCGTTCTCATACATGGTTTGGAGCACCGAGGCATCTTTCCTTCCACTCTCCTTGAATGCCTCCATGACCTTTGCCATTGCTTCGGGTGCAAGGGCGGCTATTCGTCCTGCCCCTCCACGCAATTCCTTTTCAAGTTTGCCCATGTCTCGGACAAATCCCTCAACTGCTTTAGCTCCTTTAAAACCCTTGATCTTTAATTCAATTTTTCCACCTGCAACCTTGGCAAAGTCTCCTGCGGCTTGCCCCCAAAATTTTGCAATATCTCGGGCTTTGTCTTGAATATCTTTCATCTTTTTTGCGAGGGGGTCAGCCGCCAAATCACCCCTTGCTAAAGCCTTTACTAGGTTTCGATCAATGACTCTTGCCGTTTGAGTGATGTTGAACGGCATTGATCCGAGAGCTCCTGCTATATTTCCTGCAGGAATGCTTGCATTTGCCAAAGCATTTCCTAAGTCATTTGCCCCTCCCTCTGCTTTTTTTGCAGATAGAAAAGCAAAGTTTCCTGTTTCTGCCCAAACATCGTTCAAGGTCTCTGCCTCTTTCTCCATGTCCTTCACAAATTCCTTATTGTGTTTATGGAACATCTTCGAGCCTTTATCAAATCCCTCCACGAAACTGTCACCCCAGTTGCCAACGGAATCCTTGATTTTATCAAAAGCACCATTTATCCGATCAAACGCTTTCTCATAGTTATCGGGATTGAATGGGTCTTCAAGAATATCACCCAAAGCTTTGAAGGCATCCACCACTCCTGCGATCACTTGCACAATAGGATCAAATGCAATCTTGCCCATGAGAACAAAAACTCCCACAAATGTGCCAATTTGTTTTCCGCAAAAAACCAAAATTGAGGCAAAGCTTTTGAATCCGCTTACGACTGAAACGAGCACTTTGATTGCAAACTTAACTGCCGTTACAACGCCATCGATCATCGCAGTCATTCCATCTCCTGCCACTTTTGAATCTCCAAACATTTTCGGGATTGCTTCGATTAAACCGATAAAGATAGGCAAAACTTGATTAATCAAAGGAAGAAGAGCCGAGCCCATCTTGAGCATTGTCTCGTCCCATAGGCTTTTCATCTGTGCCATTTGCCGAGCAACTGTTTTTTGCATCTCTGCAAATCCCTTGTCTACTCCGCCAGTTCCTCCGCTTATCCTATCCAATGCATTTGCAAAATTTTCTCCGTTCTGTGATGCAATCACAAGAGCTCCCATTCCTGCCTCAATTGAGCCAAACATATTTTGCAATCCTGTCCCCGATGCCTCTGCCTCCTTAGACATCATTTTCAGAGCCTCACCGACAGAGCCTCCCTTTTTCAAAAACTCACTAAATCCTTTCCCCGATAATCTCTCAAAGGCATCAGCGGCCTTTGTTCCCGATTTTCCAAGCTCGGCAATCATTGCCTTGATCTGAGTTCCTGCCTCTGCCGTCTTACCATCGCCAAGCTTGTTTGTGAGCACTGCGAACATTGCTCCCACTTCCTCAAATGAAATACCAAGCTCGGATGCCAAAGGAGTCACTTTGCCAATGTTTGCAGAAAGTTCTCCGATGGTTGTCTTGCCGTTCTGCATGGTAGCAAAAAGTATGTCCGAAATCTTGGATGCTTCAGAGGTCTCCATATTGTATCCGCCCAAGACTGTAGTGAGGCCGGAGACTGCCGTATCCAATTCCGTCACCCCTGCAATTGCTAACTTGCTTGCATCCTTTAAAAAAGAGACGGCATTATCGGGCGGAATCCCTGCCGAAATCGCATTGTATAGCGCTTGCGTTGATTCCATGATATCCACGCCCATGACCTTGGACATCTCCCTCAAATCATTGGTCATCTTTTGGAATCCGCCCTCGGTCATTTGAGGGAGCAAAGTCTTTACCTCGGTAATCTTTTTCTCAAAGTCGATAAATTTGGAAACTGATTTGGCAACAAATGCACCGACTGCAACCCCTGCAACTGCAACCCCTGCCTTGACTGCCGTCCCGATCTGCGATCCGATTCCTCCAATGCTTGACTTTAGCCCTTTGAGCTTTTTTCCAAAGACTCCATCATCCATTCCGAGCTTTGCAATAATTGAAAAGTTTGCCATTAGCTTGCCCTCTCTTGGTTTGCCCTTTGTAAATATTCAGCTTTTAAAGCATCCGCCTCTTGAGAAAATACAACAGGCTTGCCTGTCATCCTTGCCCTAATTCGAGCGCATTGCATAAAGAGGAGAGTCAAAGGCATTTCCATAATTTGATCCAGTTGCCATCCATACTCTGACCCGATCAAATCAACCATTGAACTGATCCATTCTTGAGCGACTTTCTTCTCCTCTTTGTCTTTTGCTTTTCCTCCAACTGAAGCATGAAAAGATCGGTTTAGATATTTGCCAATTTCCTCAAGCGTTTTTTCAAAATCAATCTTTCTGTGACGAAATTGAAAAAGCCGGAATGCAATTTTACTCTCCTTAAAGTTTGGAGAAACAATCCACAAGAAACGAAGAACGGACAAGCTTGTTGGCTCGTCCTCATTGATCAATGAATTTGAGACGGAAAGAAGCAGATAAAGCTCAAGGGTGAGTTGCTTGGCAGGGATGCCATTGATCTCCTCGACATACCATTTTAAAAAGTGCTCATGCTTGTCTTGCGCGTCCCTCTCTTGTGCCTCTGAAATTAAGGGCGCATATTCGCTCCAAAGGGAATGAATCTCCTCGGAGGATAATCCCACATCAATGGGCTTTAATTGATTTGCTTATATCCCGAAATCGAGCACTTAACATAGTCCCCTGCCGATTCCGCCTCATCCACTGAGGTGAGAATATAAGTTCCGTCATCACGAGTTCCTGCTAAAACCATTGTATCTCCAACACTTGGAATTGCCGTTGTTGCAGTTGCCAATTGAACAGAGGCACTCATTTCTGTTCGTCCTGGAATAGTGACGCTTCCCAAGGGCTCTCCGTTGGAGTCGTTAATGTCTGCTCGGTTGCCAGTTCGATTAAAAGACATCGACTCGGCTACATAAACAACTGCGTTAATAGTTACTGGCGAGCTTTCAATCGAAAACGCTTGTGTTCCATCTGAAGTAATAGACATGAATTTCCTTTATTTTTTTTTGTTCGTTATGAATATTGATTGCGTCAATTAATTTAGGGAGCAGGAGTCGTGGTCGTTGTTGGGAATGCCGTATCTCGAATAGAGAAATAAACATCATAGTTGAGCATCGAGAGTTCAAGGTCTCCGTCCGTTGTCCGATCAAACGAAATTTGTCTGATCAACTTGATTCCATACCATGGCAAAGTCGTGCCGTTCCAATTTGGTTTTGTTCTGAGCATGGTTGCTCGAACCTTGCCAACGAGCTCAAGATGAAAAGCACGAGTTTGAGTTCCTCCCACAGAGGAATCCGTAATCATCGTTGCCTCAAATACGCCTTGGTATTTTCGATATTCATCCAACCCCAACGATATCGGGGAGTCCGAGGGCTCAATTGCCTCCATCGCGCGGAATGAAATCTCGATGCGAGGAGTGACAAAGTTCTCAAGAGAAGCAGAAGCAAAAACCTCCACCCCAGTATCCGCCTCAAGGAAAGTGATGGCAGAATCTTCAAAGTATTTCTCGAATGCATAAAGATCGGCAAGTGTCGTGGCCGGTGGCATTATCGACTCCTCTGATATTGGCTTGTGAGGAGCAACTTGGACAGGATGCCAATCTTCTCACTCTTTACCTCGGCAACCTTGTACTTTGTGCCGTCACTATCTTGCAGGACGCATCCCTTGGAAGGGAGCACCGAATGCTTGCTTGCATTGAAACAGAACTCGGTATCAATCACCACCTCCTTGCCCGAAAGTTCCACCTCGTATCCGTCCTCTGTAGATTGCAAACTCCCTTGATAAGTTTGTCCAACCATTGAGGTCGGAGAAACTCCCGAGAGTTCCACCCGAATCTCTGCAATGAGAAAGTCCAAATCTTTGGACATTGTTGATGTGCTTATTGTTGACATGATTAAAAACACAAAACGGAGGGAGCAATTGCTCCACTCCGTTTTAGTATGAAAGCTTTAGCTGAAGGGCTTATTTCTTTTCCTTTGCCTTGTTTAGCTTTTCCGCCCCTTTCTTCCTTCGAGTATTTCCGCTCGTGTCCAAATAGTACACTTGCGAAAAGCCCTCGAATTTGTCGCGCTTATATTTCGCTTGCATCTCCTTGGCATTGCCAACTGCGATGCTTTGAAACTTTCCGCCTTTGTTCCCTATAATGCTTGCGTGACGCATCGGATTAAACAGAAGTCATGCGAATCAATGATCCGCTTAAGGCGACAGAATAGCCATAGACTGCTTCAAGAACTGCCGTTTGAGTGCCAGTTGTGGCATCGTAAAACTCACGATATCCGAGAACCATTCCTGTAGTCTCATCGTAAAGCCTACGCGCGGCAATATACTCTTTTGAGTTAATGGGTTGAAGGTAACGCATGGCAACTGCTAGGGCTGAAGGGTGAGCAAGAAAGCCCACAAGATTCTCAGCATTTCCAGGGAGTGCCGTGCTCTCGAACATATAACCAATTCCAAAAAGGCTTGGGATTGCTCCGTCTCGGATAACATCGGCAGACCCATAATTCATGGCAGGATTCAAGTTGTTGTCCTTCAGCAAAGCAGTGTAATAGGTTGAATCTACAACTAAGGCGCATTGATCGATTGGCAAGTTTTGCGCAATGGCTGAACCTCGAAGATCGGCAACATCATCAGCGTCAAAAGTCGAGGCCGCCCCTACGAATCCTGCCGCGCCATAATTTGCGTTTGTGACTGCTGACAGGATGTCTTGGAAAACTGCCTTGGCAAGGTCACCGCCCTTTTGATATCCGAATCTCTGCAACTCGACTGCCGAGCTTTGGGAGTGCTCAGTGTCCGTCACGTGCCACGTTACAAATTTGTGACCCGACAAAGTGATGGTTGTAGTGCCATAACTGGTGTCCTGTGAGGCGTATGATCCTGCAAAATCAGCGGCGCTTGAGGTATTGTCAAGCGTAGTGATATTGATCGTTTTGCCCCTTTGTGAAGCCTCGTCATTGAATGAAGAGGAAAAGGCTTGGACAGGAGCGAGCACCGAGGTAAAGGTCTCAAGCGCGCTCTGCGAGATTATGTTGTTCTGTAGATTGGCGTTGATTGTATTAGCCATAATTTAGTTCCTCCGTAATGATGAAAGGATTGCTTGTTTGTTTTGTTTCCAAATGTGAGTTTGTTCTGCTCCGTCTGAGGCAAGAAAGTTTTCGACAAGTTTAGGGTCTGCTTTTTTCGGCTCGGGATTAACATCAAGGGCAATTTCCTCACCCTCAAGAGCCTTGGATAGACTAGCATTTTCTGCCGTCTTTTCTTCAAGCTTTGCTTCTAGTTCAGCAAGTCGTGCTTTTAGGGCATCTATTTCTTGCTTGGCTGAAAGCTCCTCCTCTTCTTTTTCTATTTCCTCTGAGTCTTCAGTGGAATCCTCAACCTCTTGGGCATCGTCCTCAGAGTTTTCCTCCTCGTCCTTTTCTTCCTCCTCGGGTTCAGCTAATTGGACAGGAGTTTTCTCCTCTTCGTCCTCGGTTAGTTTGATTTCCTCGTCCATAATTTTTGCTTGTTTCGTTTTCTTTGAAAATAGTCCGTCTTCATTAGCCGCAGGAGCGTCAACAAAATCAGCGCTTGCAATGTGATTAAATCGTACACTTGGGATTTTTCTCACTGCTCCTTCACCATCAGAGTCTTGGATTGAAAGTTCTTTTCCGTCCTCGTACACCCAAACGAGTTCCGCCTCAAAGACCAAGGAAAGCCCAAATGCATCGGGCATTTCTTTTGCCAAATCAAAAAGTCGGTTAAAAGATTCGGTTTGATCGTCACGAAAAGAATCTAGTGCCTTAAACTTTTCTGCTTTGAGTTTTCCTTCATCTATATAAAAGCCCGAAAAGACCCCTACTTGCTTGAGCATCCTATCCTCTTTCAGTGCACCATCGTGAGTGATAAAGGCAGGAAGGTTGCCTTGCCCAAGAACTTCTAAGGCAGTCGCCAAAGATATGCCATCAACGAAAATTCCATGACCTTTAGCGTCTCCTAATTGAATCAAAGATACTGCTTCCATCGTGCCATCCACAACATCGACTTGATAACCTTTTCGAGTCTTTTTTCCGCTCTTGTAGAAAGCGACTCTTTGAAATTTTCTAGAGGCTTTTTCTGTCTTGCCCTCAAGATACTCTGCTTGGACTTCACAAATGGCGCGCCTTTGTCCCTCGTCATATTCTCCCACCATGACATCATCACCCATGCATCGGTCGATGAAATCGTCCTTGGTTTCGTTATCGTTTGGAACTGGAATTGGCATGATGTCTAATTTTTCGAGTTTGCTTGCTCTAGTTCGAGCCCAAGATTGTCCTGCATCTCCACCCCATAAAGCCCAAGCTATTCGTCCTGCGCTCGGATATCCCTTTTGACCTCTTTTGAATCCTTGGCCTTTCTTGTCTACCTCGTGACGAGAGAAAAAAGAGTGCATCCTCTTGATTGTACTGGGTGAGAGATTGGCTCGGTTGGAAATGTCTCGTGCTCGGGCAACTCCAACTTGAGTGCCTCCACGCTTGAACTCCTTGCGCCATTCGAGACCCCTTTGAGCCTCCTCTGCCATTGCTTCGGTTGGACGAGTATCCACTCACTGTTTTCCTTTAGGCTTTTCGTTGGCTTTGCTTGCAATTTGCTTCTTGGCATATTCAAGTTCCATAGTGGTCAGTTTAGCCTCAAGCTCTTTATTTGGGTTCTTTATGTATTCAAAAACTATTTCTCTCATAAATTTAATTCCTCCACTTTCTTATCCTCTTGTAAGTCAACCAAGTTTACATTTGCAAAGGTTGGCAACGGATTGAAAAGGTCTCTCCAATCATCAAGTCCATGCTCTTCGGCAATGATTCGAGCCATTGAAATATTCTTTGCTTTTTTCTCCAATGCTTCTCCTGCTGAAGTTCCAAAAGTGCTTGCAATGTCATCAAGCGAAAGTGCTCCCATTGATAAATAGGCTTGATCAGATTTGACTTGAGCGGCTCGATTAATCCATCGAAAGGACGGAGGTTGCCAATCTACTCGGAAAGGATTTGTGCCTTCGGGGATTTCGATCTCTCCGTCCCGTACCCACTTGCCAACTCTCCACCTCCACCATCGACTCATAACCGAAAACAAATCTCTTTGATTGGACTCAATGGTTGATTGGTAAAGTAAGACCATTCCTTGACTTGCCGAAAAAGAACTCTGTCCGATTGTCATCAAAAGAAACTCCAAAGGCACTCCAACAGATGCCCCGATCTTTCGGAGTCTATATTCCAAATATTTGATTGCATCCGAGTTTGGTCTCCCACTTGGAGATATAACAGAGACATCCTCATCGGGCTCAAGATAGTGAAAGCGTCCCGGCTCAAAGGACTCCAATTGGTCTGCTTGATCTCGTCCGTCTGCCGTTGCCGAGAGCTCAAAATCTGTTGCTCCGTCTCGTTTGATTACTGCACTTAGAGAGGCCGCAACCTTTGCTCCAACCATCTCAATCATATCGTATTCCTCGACATCTTGAAGATCGTTGCAAACGCTTGCCAATTCGGGAACTCCACGGAGTTGATTTGGGCGCATGATCTTTCTGTGAAATATAAAATTTCTGCCAATAATTCTGCGCACATCATCGAGCCCACCTCCATCGGTTCGATTGCCGATAAAGTATGCCATAGGTCTGCCCTCGGGGTTGATCTCTATCCCCTCGACAATTCTCTTGTTTGAGATATCCACCTCCGTCCTTGTGCTCCCTTGCATTGGATTTCTGAAATAATCCATGCCTCCACTTTCGAGTCCGATCCTATCTCCCTCAACCAATTGGACTCTGCCCGATTTGTGGAGAAACAAACCACCATCTCCAAAAATCATCGGGAGGCTTGCAAGTTGCATTTGCACCTCCCTCATGGTGAGGGTCTGAGTGATCTCGGGATCATTTGAATAATCCGCCCATTTTTCCTGCAAAATCCCATCGAGGTCATCATCCCCACTTTTTGGGCGTGGGAAAATTCCTGCCCCCACCACATCGGTCTCTCTTAATCGGCAAAGGGAACGGACGAGCGGATTGTTTCTCCGAGCGTCCAGTAATCGGGCAATCACTTTCTCCCTATCTCCTGCATCTAGTTCAGCTTCTTCGGGTCGGACTCCAAGGTTGGGATTGTAACCTCGCAGTCGTGAATGTTCAGCCGCCCGATAACCATATCCGAAAAGATACTTTGAAGCCTTGCTCAATCGCTTAAAGAATCCATTGCTCTTGTTTTTTTTCATCGAAATCATGGCTTTTGGAGGTTTGGAAGATTTGAGAAATCTGCCTTGGTGTGTCCTGTGATCGTTCCTTCAGCAAGTAGAATTTTTCTGTCATACCGATCAATCTCCTTTTGTAAGTCCTTCATCTGCATGTAAATTACTTGCCGATCTTGGAATGAATACTGACTCATCGGAGTCTTTGCCTTGTCCTTGTAGGACTCGATCAATGAGTCTCTGATCTCTCGGAGGATGCCGAGATCGTTTGCACTTCTCTTGCTTGCCATGCCAATCGGGCAAGCGTCAATTTCCCCGATCCTATCTCCGCCC
>Ga0209336_10001383_pt1 | contig 11848 bp, 14 predicted proteins | sample LinPmetageLP32_FD_184042 | JGI IMG/M metagenome (GOLD analysis project Ga0209336, IMG submission 184042) | Marine viral communities from the Pacific Ocean - LP-32 (SPAdes) (version 2) | ecosystem: Environmental > Aquatic > Marine > Oceanic | place: Pacific Ocean | collected 2009-08-23 | reverse complement strand
TAAGTCTGTAACGTTTTGGTAATTTATGTTACCTGTAGCATCAATATTACCTGTTACTGATAAGTTACCACCTACTGCTAAAGGAACTGTTGCTATATGCGAAATAACTTGGGCATTTGTTAATGTACTAACGCCTGTAATATTGCTACCATCACCAGTTAAATATGCACCTATAATATTACCAGTTGTTGAAATTGTTTTACTGCTTGTAATTGCAGTAGTCATTGTCAAACCGTTTGTTTGAATATAATTTTGTACTTGGGCATTTGATAGAGTAGGTAAATTAGTTAATTGACTACCGTTACCTAATATATAATTACCTGATATGTTTCCTGATGTAGTTACATTTCCATTATTTCCAAGTTGTACACTATTAATTGTACTTGAACCTAAATTAAATTCTGCATAAGTATCAAATTGGCTGTTAGACCCGTTAAATGGAGTTAATCTTGCAAATTTGAAGGATGCGGAATCATGTACTATTAAACCGTGTGCAGTAGTGAACGATTGATCTGTTGTTTGGAAAGTACCAAAGAATGCTTCAGCACTATTAGGAGATGTAACTGGTATTGATTTACTACTTATACCTGTTAAAGAACCTCTGTTAGAACCATCGTAAAATACGTTACCAGCACCTGTACCTGCAAAGTTACCACCTTTCATTACTGCGCCACCAAATGCTACTTCACTGTTTGCAAATACTACCTGACTATTGCCTAATGTTTGTGAATAAGATAAAGATGTATTTGATAGTGTAGTATTACTGTTTACTGATACTACATTACCACCAATAAATGCTTGAACCCTAGCATTACTGTAATATAAATTAATTCCTTCTGTTAAATTTGTTGTTGTTTGACCACTTAGTAGTGAAATGTTATTTACTGATATAACACCTGAAGTACTATTGTATAAAACAGGGTCTGTGGCTGTAATTGCAGATCGAATTACTGCATTACTAACTGTAGTTGTTTGACCTACTACTATATTACTAGTAGTTGTGCTTACATTGACTGTATTTGTGGTTGAATTAACATTTACATTGCTAGTAGATGCTGTGACTGTTATATTTGCCATGCTCTACTCCTTAAACTGTTGCTGTTACTGTAATAGTTACGTCTGCGGCTCCGCCTCCACCAAGTGAACTGTCTAAAATGTTTAATGTATCACCAGTAATATATTTTGTTCCTCGTGTAGTAATGTCGAATTCAACGTCTCCGGTACCGCCAACAACTGCTTGCCATGTAGCACCAGAACCTTCGCTATCTCCACTTGCAACACCAGTAACTCCAGTATATGTGCCTGCTGTTCTTGTACCTACGGCACTTGCATTGTCACTAAATGTGCTAATTGCGCCTACGCCTAAAGGTATGAATGCACTACTTAAAGTAGGATTACCTATTTGTACTTCTGGTTCATATCTTTCAATAATAGCCCATCTATGGCTATCTGTAGTTGTTGGTGTTACTCCACCGTTTGTCCATTTAAAAGCAACGACTGTAATAACTACGTTTTCCCTTGCGTTTGGCACTATTGGGCCAGTATACCTATTTGCTGGTATTGTAAAATTAATTGTTCCTGCCGCCGCATTTGTTGTAATAATATTACTATTTAATATAACGGAATTAGCAAAGAAACCTAATACTGCACTTGTTGTAAAGTTTGGTAATCCATCATTAGTGTTATAAGTCATTTGATCTATAACAATAGATTGCATGTCTGCTTCGAATGTATATCCTGATACGTTTGTACCATAGTCATACGTGAATGTTTGTTGTGTACTAGGGAACATTTCTTCAACTTTTACGTTGTCTGCACCGCCTAAGTACTGGGAAAAGGTAAGTAATCTACCGCTCATTGTTTCGCCTCCTAATGGAACTTACTATTCACGTGTTCGTAAATAGTCTTCTATACTCTATTTATCTAACTTGGCTCAGTTGGCCAAGTTATGTTATCTACTTCTGTTGCTGTATTTGTGCTGGGCAAGTCTCTTAATGCTTGTCTATATGTTTGCCATTCAGTCTTTTTACTATCACTTAATGGAGAGTCAGAAGCCTGTGTCCAGTCACACCATTTAAGTATTGCATTACGTTCTTCTCTAATATATTCTGCTATGTTAACAGTATCTGCTGGTTTAGTTACAATACTATGTGGATCAGTTGTTAAATCTACTTTGTATCCACTTAAATCAGTAACATGTCCTTCTATTGCACCCATGTTAATATTTGAAGCAAGGTTTCTTGCAACGCCATCTTCTGTAAGACGTCTTTGTGTTATAATAAACCCAGTTGTTGTGTTGTATAAAATATAATTTTTCATTAAAACACATCTCCTTTAGTAATTTTAAGCATATCATAACGTATACCAGTAAATCCTATTTGTGCTGAAGAATTAGGGTTTAGTGTATTCTTAGCATTAATTTTAACGTTGCCACTTACAGCACCAGGTCCTATATCAATAGTTTGGTTAAACTCTATAACACTTGGTATAGTTGTTTGGCTGTTAAATGCAATACCATTTGTAAATGCTTGTACTGTACCATTTGCATATGCTATTTGTACAACTGGTTGTAAATCAAAGTTGGCACTGGCCGCACTTAAAGTACCTATAGGTGTAATTGCACTTGTAAAACTGTATGCACCTTCTTCAATACCATTACCTGTAGTAAAGTCTAGTTCATTTGCTGGTACTAAGTTGCTAATAGAATTAGCATTACTAAAGTTAGTTACTGCGGCTGGTTTGTCTTGTATTTGTGCACCAACAGCCACGTTACCCATACTTTGTTTAGTATTGTAATTACCAAATATGTTATCATCATATGTTATAGCAGTACCTGTAACAGTATCTGTAGTAAGTATACCACCTCCGCTTACAGTTGCTACACGAAATGTTAAATTGTTTGTACCTGAAACACCATCTAGCAAAGAACCATCTACAGTTAGTACATCGCCTACATTATGACCACTACCTGCAGTAGTAGGAAAAACAAAAGTATATAAACCATTTGCTTTGAATACTGTAAACACACTTCCTGTACCTGAACCAGTAGAAGTAAATGTTGCAATACCAGGTAATAAGTTTTTAAATATAATTGGTGGTAAGTTTATAATAGGTGGTACTGTAGGTATATCAGTAGGCCCTTGTTCATCACTGTCTGTTACTGCTGGTTGTACATATACATCAGCATTGTATTCAAGTAGTGTTAAGGCACATGTAATCATACCACTGTCATCTAACTGCTCGTCGTGTTTCATTACACGAAACTCTTTAGCAGTAAATCCGTAATCTGCGTTTGTTAAGTCAACAACATCACCAACATCTATTTGCATACCACTAAAGTCAGTAGTACAAGTTACTACCATACCGTTTCTGCTTTGTGATAAGTCTATGTTTGCTATTTGTGTTGCTCTTATGGGATCATTTACTAAGTCTAATCTGAACTCTGCTATATTTTCAGGTTCATTATCATTAAGTTCACTTGCTGGTGTACTTATTTCAACACTATTACTTTGATCTCTTCTGTTTTGATCATTAAACTCTACTTTGCTTTTATTATATAATGCATATAGTTCAGTACCAGTAACACCTATTTTACTTACTATGTTATCATCATTTAAACTGAATGTACTTGCTGTTGGTCTATTAGGTATAACTTTAAATTTACCTGTTTTAGTATCAAACATAAAGAATGTAGCCGCCGCTTGACATACTTTAGCAATATTAGTACCAGCATCTTGGAATGTACTTAAATATCCATTAATTTGCCATCTATCCTGTGTTGCGGCACCACCTGCATTGTTAGTATAACTAATTGTTTCAGCGGCATAACCTTTTAAACTTGTATTTGCGGCACCTGTAATACTTGTTACATCAATAATTGCATTTGATAGTCCTGCACCATAACGTGTATTATTCATATAATCTATAAGTACATCACCTGGATTGCTTACACTATTTGTTATATCAAAACTAAATGAACCTAGTCCTGTCAATCCGTTTTCTGCATCATAGTCTACTTCAACCATTGCAAACACTAAGTCTTCCATACTGTAGTTAGTAGTACTATTCCAATGTGGCATCATTGTTATAGCATCTACGGCACCACTTGTTGGAAATACTTGATTAGCACTTGCAGTACCACCAGCATATATTCTTACTCTTAATTTGTCTTTTATATTGCTATCTGCTGTACTGTTGGCATTAATTGCAGTCTGTACATTTGCACCAGTAAATGTTAATCTTGCCGCATCTCTAAATATTTCATTTACAGTATATGTACCACCTACTACTTGTTCACTAAGTGTTATACAGTAATGCATTGTTTGGTTTTTATTACTAATAGCAACATCTGTTATTGGGCCACTCATAAAGTTACGCCCATAAGCAATACCTATTTTATTATCTGTGCTTGGTGCTAACTGTATTTTTACACCTGGATCAGGTCCTAAGTCTGGTGGATCGAATACACCTAATACTTTAGCAGTAGCAAATGCTAAACCACCTGCTACAACACCTACAACTGCATTGAACAACAATGTACTACCAAATATAGTACCTGCTGTTGCTATTGCACCTACGATTGCTGTTGCTATTGCTGTAAATACTGCCATAACTTATCCTTTATATACCCAATTTATATCTATTGGTTCCCAACCTCTTTTTGCTAATTTAAGGTCTGGGGTTGTACTTAACGTTGTTAAACTGAAACTTGTTATTTTACCAAGTTCTTGTAATTCTATTCCTATACTGATATATTCTTTTAGTAATCTTGCACCTGCGGTAGTATTACGATATTCTGCTTCTACCCACCATGCTATTTCAGTCATACGTTTTACATGTGGTAACCATATATCACCTTGTACACTTGCTAATAACATGCCCACTACACGACCATGTTCCTCTGCTACTAGTGGTACTCCATAACGTGTTAAGTGTGCTAAGACCTCATCTGTGTGGGTCTCTGAATACTCTGGCTTATGTAAGTCCTCTACTGGATTGTAGTTAGCAAAGTCTATCATTAGTCTTTTTATATCTAACCAATCGTCTTTTATTGCTCTTCTTACTGTAATCATCTTTGGGCTTCTCTTCTACGGTTTCCGCCACCGCCACCTCCGCCGCCTCCGGTGTAGCCTCCACTTGCTGAATATTCTTTACCAAAGTCAAATGGTGTATTGTAAATGTCCGGTATTCTGTTGAAACTTCTGTCGTTAGGGAAATATCTTGCACGATCAGTAGGATCTGTTTTTTGTCCTCTAATTGTATTTTGTAATACAGTATTGATACTTGCTACTGTAACAGTAACACTATAATCGTTTTCTTTTGATAAAAAGTTAAATGCTTCTTGTGTAGCAAAGTTAGTTATTACACCTTTGAACCTTGTATATACATCTGTTTGTAATTGATCTGTTGAAGTATCGTAGAATGCACGTTTAATTGTTACATTTCCACCTTTAACTGGTGAATTAAGTATTATATTCAAATAGTTTACTTCAGCACCTGTACTACTGCTGGGTATTCCTGCTAACGTTATACTTAAATCGCCATTAGTAACTCTTAAGTTATCGTCTATGTTTGATATACTTAAAAATGCACCTAATTCTGTATATGCATTACTATCAACAGTAAAACTTTTATAAGCATCACTTATATAGTAAACGTTTCCGTCTAGATCTAAGTCGATAAGTGTTACAGGCGCAATATTTGTGCCTTGTACTGCTGGAATACTAGTAGACATTAAGTTATAACCTCAATTAAGTTAAAGTTATCACTAAAACTAATTAAATCATGAGGAACAATACTATAATTAGGTTGGTTTACACATTTAACGTGGAATGTTACATCATTACCTACTTTTATACCATTACTAGGTATGGCAACTCCTGATTGACTAAGTACTGGTCTACTTACTGGTATAGTTACGTTAGCACCTGTACTAAATGTTACATCACTTGTTACTTGATAAGGGTATCTATAAGTATTTGTGTTACCTTTAGGTTGTAAGTAATCGCCTTTCTTAAATAGTGTACCACTACCAGTTGCACTACTACAATTAACATATATTTCTGATCCAAATACACTATTGACTGTTATATTGTTTAATTGTGCTTGATCTATATCACCTTGATATGCAGTTAAGTAATTCATGTTAGTATTATTGTTAAGACTAACATTTGCTTCTACTGTTTTACCTAATGTACTTAATTCACTTAACAAAGCACGATTAGTACTGTATGGTAATCCTTGATGCATACCCACAATAAAACTGTAAGGGCTTGGCCCTCGTTCTGCTGTTTTGTATTGTCCGCTACGTGATATACTGCTTCCTGTTATTCTCTGGTCGTCTATGGTTATAAACGTTGCGTTATCTATAATTGTTTGTATTCCTGACATTATACTCTCCCTGGAAGTTTACGTCTACCGGCTTCTGTTACTGCAAACACAAAACTTGGATCTCTCGCAAGTGCCATTTCAAAAGATTGAGAATCTACAGCATTTATTGTGTAATTTACCGAGGTGCCGCCCATTGCAGTTCCATTAGGTATAATGCCTCCACTTTGTCCTGGCACAAATAATTCAGGTCCTTTTTCACCTACAATATATGGTTGATTAGCCATTACAGGTCCGCCACTTGCTTTACCTGGTATTTTGATTACGTTACCGCCTGTACCAAAACCAAATCCAAATGGTGCCATTATTGCACCTAGTATAGGTTGTATTATACTTAATCTAATTATATCTGCTATAATTTGTTTAATCATTTTCTTAAAGAACTTCTGGAAACTATCTCCTGCACTTTCACCGTCCATAAAGGCCTGTGCTAAATCTTCACTTAATGATTTTTGTGCTCTGCCTAATGTATCTAAGAAATTGTTTATACCTTCATTTTCAGTAAATGCGGTGTTTAAGTTTGCTAGTGCTTCTTTATATTGTTCTGATGTAAGTAAACCTAATGTTTGTAATTCTATTAATCTTTCTAATAATAAATTATAGTTTGAGGTGTTTTTAGCAATATCATCTACTACTGTATTGAATGCATCAAAAGCCTCTGTATCTTCCTCTACTGTATCAGTAGTTATACCTAAAATACCATTTAATCTTTCTATTGCAATTTCGTATGTTCTAGTAGCAATGGCTCCTCTTTCATGTAAATCACTTAAAAATGCCATTGCCCTACCGGCAAATACTTGTTCTACTGCTAGATCATTACTAGTTGCTATTAGGTCACTTAAAAATTCTTGATAATTACTTAAAGGATCATTAGTATCAAATACTTCTTTCTTAAATGATTCTACACTTTTCTTTGCGTTGTCGAACCCTTTCTGAAATGCTTCTGCGGCTAAGGCGGCCTTTCTGGTTTTCTCTGCTAGTTCTTCTGCTTGTTGGGCCGCTATTTTTTCTTGCTCGGCTTGAAAGGCTAGTACGTGAGCATTATTTTTTATTACTTCAGTTGTTTTACCTACTTCATCTTTGAAGAATCCAAATGTTTGTGCTCCTCGTTTAAGTAAACCTAATAAACTATCTATAATACTAAATCCAGTAAAAGATTCTACTACTGCATCTATAATTTGTGCTAAACCAATAAATAAACCTGCCAAACCAGCAAACCTTATAGCAAAACCAAATGCGGCTTTTAATGAAAAGGCTATGCTTGTCAAACCTGCTACAATACTGCCGGAAGTAAAAGAAGCCAGGGCACGTTGTAAATTTGTAAATATTGCTACTGCTGAAGGTCCTAGTCCTGCTATTGCATTTTTTAAGACACCCAATATGGCTGAAGAACCTCTTAACTTCATTATCCTATCACCAATTCCTGTTAATAATTTAGGCGCTCCTTTTAGACTAAAAAAGGATATAGCAACCAAGCCTACATTCGAAGCAATATCTTTAAATGTTTGTGCACCACCAGATGCGTTTAATTCTGCTATTGTATCTGCTAAACCATTAATAGCACTTGCTAAAGATTGTACACCATTTGCGGCATCTTCGGCAAATATATTAAATATAGATACTTGTAATTTGTCGAATGCATCGCCTAATTGGTTAAGTTCAAAGTTTAAAAGTCCTACTTGCGTTTCTAAAGCACCACCAAATCTTTGGTTTAATCCTGCTAGAAGTTCTCTAACAATAGTATTAGCACCTTGGGCTGTCTTACCAAATTCACTTACTTGTAATCTAGTAAGGTTTAATCTTTCCTGCAATATATTGAATACAGGAATACCTCTATCTGCTAGCCTGTTTAAGTCTTCTAATCCTAATCCACCTGCTGTAGAACGCGACACTAGGTCTAAGGCGGCTTGGAAGGTACCCATCTGGTCTGTTGTAACACTGGCTGTATCTGCAAATGTTTGTAATAATTCTGTTGTAGGCTCTACACCAGCACCTTTTAACTGTACAAAGGCCTGTGTTAATGTTTGAACACTGAATTGTGTTGTTGCGGCAAAGTCTTGTACTCTACTAAATGCGGCCGCACCCTCATCCAGACCACCAAATACAACATTTAATGAATTTTGTAAGTCCTGAAAACTAGCACCAGTTTTAGCAATACTGCCTATAACTGCGGCACCTCCAAGTGCCACAAAAGCATTTCTTATTGTGTTAGCACTACTTACACTAGATTTTTCAAACTTACTTGTTTGTGCTTGACTGGATTTAATCGCTGAATTATATTGTTTATTATCTAACGTTAATACTGTTTTAATTTGCTTTGCCATATTATCTCTAATCTATTTTATTGATATATCTAGATACATCTCTTTCTATTTCATCAATAGTAGGATCAATAAATCCTTTAGGTGCTTGTTTGCTCCAACCGTCATCTAGTCTTTGAGCATATCCATAATCACTTTTTATTGATAGTCCCTGCAATTTTGTTTTATTTCTTGCATTACCACTACGAATAGGTGTTTTTTGTTTAAGGAAAGGAAAAGCATCTTTCATCAATTCTTTAGGCATATCTACTAAATCATCAAATAGTTTATCTATTTGTAAACTGTTGACTGTAATTTTAACTCCCATCATTCTCCCCTTGTGCGATTCATTATTTCTTGCAATTCTTCTTGATCATACATACTTGTAACATCTTGTTTATTTGCACCTTTATCTTTTAAACTTTGGTACGTTAATGCTACATCCATTACTGTAATATCAAAAGTATCACCTTTCATTAAAAGAGTGCTTGGTAGAACCCCATACCGTTGTGCCATGGCGTCTAGCATTAAATAGTAATTAGTTTCTGCAGAACCTTCTACAATAGTATGGGTTGTTACTTTCCCAATGTTTCACTAATTAATCTAATTGCTTCTGTTGTTACATCCATAGGCAATATTTCGCCTTCCGCACTAATAGGGTTACCTTTTTCATCTAATATTAGTTGATGCATAAATTCAACCATATCGCCGATATTATTCTCACCTGCATTTGCAAGTTTAGTGAATACGTCAATTGGTTGTCTATCGTATACATGAAATTCCAACTCATCGCCATATTTTTTGACAAGTTGTTCTTCTGTAATAGTTAGTTTGATTAGTTTGGGTTTTTGGCTTAGTTCTTTTAATTTCATATCTGTTTCCTATAATTCTATATTTGTGTCATCATTTAGACGACTCTTTAAATTGTGTATAGCACTACTTACGAATGCTAATCTATTTGATGCTTTTACAACATCTCGCTTGGCACATTTAACTTCATTCTGTGCTTTCGCTATCTCCATCTCCATCGACTTCAGTATGTCCTGAATCGTGTGATCGTTCCAAATCTTCATGTGTTTCCTCTACATCTGTATTTATATGTTTTTTGCCTTCTGGTAATTCTATACCATGCTCTTTGGCATACTCGTCTAAATCGTGTTTTTCACCATTAATACTAATAGTTCTATCAGCATGTCCTGTCCAAACTCCATTTACGAATAATTTTAAAAATTTATGTTCCATATTATTTTTCCTATAAAAATATAAGGCCACTATAAAGTAGCCTTATACTAAAAGTTTTTAACTTTCTACGGTTTTAGTTAACTCTCCATTAACAATAATCTCACAAGGGGATAACCAAATTGCACCATCAATTGATGCTGTTGGGGCCAATCCGCCTATGAAACCTCTTCCTGAAAGGAAGATATCGCCAGTTGTACCTGTACCAGTGAAACTTACAGAGAAACTAACCTCTTGTTTGTTTTTACTGACACCAAACAATCCGTCTTGGACTGCTAGGTTAACGTTTGAACCTCCACCGAACATGACTGTTTCATCAACTAGTATGTTAAGTGAAACTCCATTTTCGTTAACTGTAGTGAAAGCACTTGAACTTGTTGAGTCTAATGTGCTATACCTTACTGTTCCAGGTGTTGCGTTTACTGTTATATCTTGTACGAAAGGGACTACTAGTCCGCCTGCGTTTCCAGGTGTTGCCTGAGTATCGGCTGTTGCCTTTACTGCATTGGCGCCTATTGTTAGGATTGCTTGTGTACCGTTAGTTACGTTAATTACTGCCATGATATTCTCCTATATGGTGGTAAAATTATACTCGAAAGTATATGTTATTACATCGTCCTCTATATCAGTCGCATAATCACTAGCACTATCAATAGTACTACTAACTACGTTCCTAGCAGAGAGGATGTTTGCAACAACGGTGTTTATATCGCTTAATTGATTTTTGGCGTCTACTGACAAATAAGCATTGACTGTAGTAACAGTTGTATTTACGTTAGACTGATCTAATGTTCTGTACAACTGCTCTACATCTAATTCTTGTTCATCTACATATACGAACTTCTTATTTTGTAAGTATAGTGGGTTACCGCTAGTATCAAATGGCAATTCATTACTAACTTTTACGTTAGTGTGCGATGCTAAGTTAGTTGTTATTTGAGTTAACAAATCACTTCTTATACTCATTATCTAATCCTTGCTATTGTTGTACGTCTGCGAGAACGTCTATTACTTTGTTGTATAAATGTTGCCTTTTCACTTGTTTCTACAGTACCGTCGCCATCAGCGTCATACCAGTCTGTTATTGCTAATAATTCATCATAGATGTCATTAAACTTAACGTCATAGTATTTAATTTTGGCTACGCCCTCTGATTCATCTGAACCAAAGTCTGCTATAAGTGGTACTAAGTATTCCTTGAACGTATAGTAAACACACATATCTGTAAACTGTTGTTGTCTCTTCAATGTATTGCTTGGGTCTATACGATCAGGGTTTACTTGTGGTAGATTGTTTATATCCCAGTCGGCTCCGACATAAGAATTATAATTTCTCCACCATGTACTGGCTTGCATTTTTAACAAAATACGATTAGTACTTAATTCACACATGTTTTCTAAAAACTCAGTTTTATCGAGAAAGCCAGATTCCTCTGGTACTACGATTTCGTTTGCTTCTAATAAACGTTGATCCTTTTGTAATAAATCCGTATATTCGGCGAATGAAATTACATTGCCATTTGCGTTTGTTATAAATGCCATATCAATTATCCTAATTTAAGATGCGTCTGCGAGATTGTTACTTCTGTAGATTGTTGCACCTGCCAACATGTTAACTAATGCGTTTCTCAATGCATTGTTACCTAAGTCGGATAGTGAACCTACTGTAGATCCCCCAACACTTGTTAACTGTTCGTTAATTGCAAATTCGTATGAAGGCGAGATAATCGCTACATATGAACCATCTGCACCTGTAGGAGCGTTAGCGGCTCTTAAGATTGCTGTTGATTGTGCAATTTGTTTTACGTTAACTACTGATGAGTTTGCTGTTCCTACAGCATCTCTGGCAATAATTCTTTGACCGAAACCAGATCTTAAAGTTGTAAAGCCGTTTCTGACTGTTCCTCTAAATTGGTGTACATC
>Ga0209336_10001379_pt1 | contig 11865 bp, 4 predicted proteins | sample LinPmetageLP32_FD_184042 | JGI IMG/M metagenome (GOLD analysis project Ga0209336, IMG submission 184042) | Marine viral communities from the Pacific Ocean - LP-32 (SPAdes) (version 2) | ecosystem: Environmental > Aquatic > Marine > Oceanic | place: Pacific Ocean | collected 2009-08-23 | reverse complement strand
AACCAAAATACATTTAATTATGCTCTTAATTTAGACAGAAGCACGCAATTTACTTCTTCATTTCAAGCTAACTATCATTGGGATACAATAAACATTTTTGAAGAACCTCAATCAGTTCAATTTAGATTTAAAACAATTTCTGCTCCAACATCATCACTTTATCAAAATATTTGGGTTGGAAATAATGGTAGTGCTTTTATAACATTAGAATATACAGGTGCAAGTGGTGTATCTGGATCCTATAGTGGATCAATACCTAGTTTAGATAAAAACTTTGGAACATTAAAATTTTACCCTAGAGGAAATGCAGAATATTCACTTACCGCTAGTATAGAAGCACCATTTTTTGATAATGGTTGGTGGTCAGTAATGACAACAATGGATTTTGTAAATAATACAGCTTCAATATTTGCAGGAAATAGGTTAAACCAAAACATCCAATATTTTAAATCTGCATCTGTACCATCAATTATATCAAATTATCAAGGAATATCAGTATCAAATTTTCCATTTGGAGTAGAAGTAGGTGGTATTAATATTGATGGAACAGACCATTTACCCCTTACAGGAGCATTACAAGAAATAAGATATTGGGATCCAGTAATATCAGCAAGTTCATTTGAAGATTTTATTGTTAACCCTTATTCTGTACAAGGTAATAGTATAAATTCTACTCCTAATGAATTAACATTTAGAGCAGCTTTAGGTACAGAATTAAACACCGGTAGCAGAGAATCAATTCACCCTAGAATAACGGGTTCATATGCTATAACACAATCTTTTGAAAATGGTAATAGTGATTTTTATATAACACCAAGTGCAAGTTTTACTAATAATAAAGAATTAGCATTATTAAATCATCCAAATGTAGGAATAACAACTAGAGTAAATGATAAAATATACATTGCGAATAATGTTATTCCTTCAGGATCAACTTTATCACCTATAAGATCAATAGCACAAGCACCATATATAAGTGGAAGTGAACCTAATGCAAGCAGTTTAGAAGTAGCATTTTCACCAACAGATCAGGTAAATGATGATATAATTGCCCAAATTGGTAATTTTAATATAGGAGATTATGTAGGAAATCCTTTACAAGTAATGCAAAACAGAGTTGCAGGACAATATGTAACAGGATCTGAAATGCCCTTTTATGGGACAACAGCTCCAATACCAGACAAAGATTCTTACCCAGATTCTTACCCTAATTTAGATACTTTAAGGGATGAATATTTTAAAAAGTACATAAAAGGCTATGATGTAAACGATTTTATTAGATTAATATCTTTCTTTGATAATTCATTATTTAAAATGATAGAAGATTTTACACCTGCTAGAACAACATTAACATCAGGAGTAGTAATTAAACAAAATTTACTAGAAAGAAACAAATACGCCCCACCATCAGCATCTTATCAAGATGTAACATATACAGGTTCTGTAAAACCATTTTCAAGGGACTATAATACAGGATCAAGTGATTACCCTCAATATGACCCTATAAGTGGATCTTCTATTTATGTAACTAAAGGAGGAACAGGTGGTGTTTTTGAACCATTTAACACTGAATATGCTGCCCCAGTCTATTACTCAGGTAGTTCTACTTTATATAGTGGTTTAACTTCTGATGAAGTAGTATCTTCATCATTTTATAGTCAATATCATGTAACACAAAGTTTTACAGAATCACTACAAAGTATTTCTGGATCAGTTACTGTACTAAGAGATGATCAAAGAGAATTTTATAATGGAGAATTTCAAGCAGGTGCTGGAGCTTTAGAAATAAAAATACCTGAATCCTGTGCTGCTTATTTTGGAAATGATGGTATTGTAGATATGTTTTATAGAGTACAATGGTTCTTTGGACAAAGAGCAACTGGTTCTGTATTAACTGAAGAATTTTTCCTTGATGATAAAAATTGCCCTGCAGATGGAAATGCATGGTTTTGGACTGCAAACGATGAAGCAGGATTTAAAGTAAAATATATTAAAATATCAAACATTTCGGCTAATAAAGAAGTAATATCAAATTTTATAACATCAGCAGAATATATTACTTTTAACTTATCAGAAGCTAGAACAGGAGGAAGTAGAGGTGAATTATTACAAGGATTCCAAACGTGGTATATTTCTAATGCTACAGTAAAAGATGATGGAATACCATCAACATTTGATTGTTCATTAATTATAGTAGATCCAAATGATTCAAGTGATGCAGTTAAATCAAATGATGATTTATTTACAAATTTTTCATTTAGTGCAAGTGGTCAATTTGTATGGTACGCTACTGGTTCAGGAGTAGATCCTAATGTAACACGTGCTTCTAATATAACAGAATCATCACCACAAGGATATTTTCCACCAGTACAACCTACATTATCAAGTAGTGCAGCTAGTTTAAATTATTATGTACATCAAATGGCGGGGTCTAATTATATAGATGTTGATTTAAGAGTAGATAATACAACACCTACAGGTGGATTTGGAGGTAGTGGGAGTTTAAGTTGGACAGGAGAAGGTAAATACCTATTACAAACATTTAGCTCATTTCCTTCGGCATCAGCTAGATATGCAATGAATATATATGATTTAACTGAAAACCAATTAGTATTTTCTGCATCCCAAGGTTCAAATGATAACCCTCCTGGATATGTTTCAGGATCAAATACTTTAAATGATTATATTATTACATATCCTTTTACAGGATCACCAGGTCATTTATATAGTTTGTATATAGACGCTATCCCAGAACCTAAAGTTTCCCCTGACTCATATGACCAAAGATATAGTGCATCATACTCAGGATCAACTTTTATAGTTAGAACCCAAAACTACCCCTTATCAGCATCAAATATAATTACAGTACAAGGACAACCAAGTAGTATACCATATACCATTGGAAGTAATGTAGGAGCAGTAACACCTGTTTTAGGAGACTGGAATAGAGGTTATCCAACACTACAAGATTATAGTTCAAGTAATATATCTACTGATGTATTCCCTACAACAGAATTTGTAAGAGGTTGGGGTTCAGCAGTGTGGTATGGAAATCAAAATGGTATACCAGTATATGAAGGTTCAGGTTCAGGATTTGTTTTTGATCCAAATGATAACTTTAATTCTGGTTCTAAAGAAGTAGATAAAGATGAAATTTCAAATGCAACAGGTATTTATAGACCAAGTACATACCCATGGTATATGAATGCGGTTCCAACACAATCATTAATACCTGAATCAGAATTTCAAACATATCCTTCTACAACAGATTTAAAACCTGAAGATTTAACTAGATTTGAAAATGAATCATTAAATTTTGGTCCTGAATATACTGTTTTTGAACCTACAACAGCGGTTCAAGCTATAGGTGTAACATCATCTTCACTTGGAGTAGGCCCTCAACCCAACCAAGGAACAGTTACATATACCTGTAATATTCTTTTAGCTGATATACCAAATGTAACTAGTGGTATAGCATTTACTGCTGCTACAGTAGTATCTGATGCTAATGTAAATTGGTCATCAAGCATAGAATTTGTATCACCTAACCAAACAACAGCACAAACAGTTGTCCCTTGGATTTCAGTAGTTGCAGGTACAGGTACTGGAGGTGGTAGTAATATATCTAATACTAAAAATATTCAAGTTGTATGCCTAGATGGTGTTGTTCAAATACCTGGAGTAACAGAAGTTACTGCTTTTGTAAGAACAGCTAGATTAAATATATTTAGACAATTAGATAATGGAAGTTACGAAGAAGTAAATTATGGTATAGGATGTTTAATTATGCAACCTTACCAAATTGTAAACACAGGTGGTTCTGGTGGTGGAGCTGGAGGTGGAGGAAACGGAACCGGAGGAGGATTAAATATTGGTCAAAGTAAAATCATTTGTAATGAATTATACAAACAGGGTTACCTATCAGAAGAAATGTGGGATGCAGATGAACGTTATGGTGATATGATGTTTGATAAAGACCCAGCATTAATGATTGGATATCAAATGTGGGCTAGATATGTAATTAAATATATGAGAAGAAATCCTCAACATACTAAATATTTATATAACGTAATATTTAAACCATGGACAGAATATATGGGTTATGAAATGGGGGTATTAAAAAAACAAAACTATATAGGTAAGATAATGCACAAAATAGGTTCACTACCTACATACTTACTTTTTTATTTTGGGGGAGGAAAAAGATTACTTAACATTTATAATTACAAAAGATTTAAAAAATCATGGAGTAATTAGGAATGGTAAAAAAATTATATTATATTATTTATAACTAAATCACTATGTCTAAAACAGTAGCATATTACTATAAAGAAACAGACAATTCTGTATACTATTCAGCATCAGGAGGAAATTCTGCGTCTATGGCACTAGATATTGCTGCTATAAAAAATCCAGATGCTTCTTTTAATGCTAGTTTAAATGCAAGAATTGTAGGTTTAGGTTCTCCTATAAGTTATGTAACGCAAGAAGGGTTTACAATCCCAGTCTCTTCATCAGAAGAATTATGGGTATATAGAGGGTACCAACCTTTAGGAACAGGAGATGCAGATGCTTATTTTTATAATCCTTACATGCATAGGCCTTATAAATTATACTCAGTAGTAGCAACACAATCAGGTGTACCTTCTGCTCCTTTTTTACCAACAGGATCGGCATTGTATGGAACAGGAAGTAATTTTATTGGTCCTAATACTTATGCACAATCAGGAAATCAAGGGGGTAGACCTGAATTAACACTTGGAGGTGCAGCACCAACATCTATTAATTTAAATGGAATGTATAATGCTGGGATTTTAGCAACATTAGGAAACCCAACAACTGAAAGTTATGGTACTGCTTCTGTTAGTGGTACTTTTGAAGTTTATAATGAAAACAGAAATGTAAGTCCTTTTGTATGGACTAGATATGTAGGAGGAAATTTTGCTCCCCCTGCATTTGGAGCTATATTTGTAATAACAGCCTCATCAGGTATTTATTCTGGATCAAGTTGGACAATAACACAAGCCCAACAAGGAACACTTAACTCAGCACCCTTTAATTTAGATAGTGTTGATTTAGCTAATGGAACTTATTGTTACACTAGTAGTACATTTGATTCTACAGGAGTAAATAATAATGAAGCATTTGGTTCTACAGTATTTGGTTTATCTGCTAATTATTCTAGTTGGTTAGGATATGTAGCTAATAATGATCCTACATCTACAACAGATTTAAAAGTATTCTATACAGCATCAAATTTAACTAGTTCCTTTTTTACTTTACCAGCGGGACAGGAAGCTAATTTTGTAGCATTAGCAAATACAGTATCTAGTAGTGGTGTATCAGCTATCCCTAATCCTTTATTATCATCAGTAGAATTAGATCCAACTAACCCAAATAGAAATTTACCAACACCCCCAAATCGTTTTGCATATAAAATACAAGATGTTTATTCATCATTTTCATCATCATTAAGTCAATCTATAGATGGTATTTATGTATTTAATCAAATTCCATCAACTGCGATTCAATTAACAGCAAGTATTAAAGTAGGTCCATGGACCGGATCATCACCAGGTAGTAAATTTGGTGGAACAGGTACTGAAGGAGAATATGGAACTGCAATTTATGGCCCAGGAGAAACGGGAGGTGGAGATACATGGCCAACAGCATCAATAAAAATATATAAGGGTAATTTCCCGGATTATGTACCGGCTGTTGATGTTACAGGAAGTTTACTTCCAACTAACCCTATTAATCAAACATTTTTAATAACAGAATCTAGTTTTATAGTAACTCAAGGAGCAGATACTCAATATACTATGAGTTATAATCTTTCAGAATCAATAACATTAAAAGATTGTATTTCAATGGCAATATCTGTTAATTCAGGTTCAGCGGCATCTACAACAGTTCAAAATGCTTTATTTGTTAAAGATTATTATCTAGAATTTGATAATACTCCTATAGTAACAGGAGATGGATTAGTACCTGTTGATTTAGAAGGTATGTTCTCAGGAGCACTTCCATTCGATTACGCAATTGATTGTCAACCATTTTATGCAAATGTTGCTAATGATAGAAGGCAAGAAATATTTTTTGATGCTGATTATTCATATGGTATATATACTCCAATCAACTTTGATTTAATAATATCTAGATCAGCAATATATGCTGAAACGCCATATTCAAACTATACAACAGCAAGAATCATAAACCCAAGATATAATGGGTCTTCTACGACAGCAAATAGTATTAATACTATAGAGGGGTTAAATGGAGGTTTTGGAAATTTACCTGTAATTGAATATAAAACAGCATTTTTTGCTTATGCAAATGAAGTAACTGACCCTTATCCATTAGTTAATGGTGTAACTCAAGCGTCTTTAAAATATTTAATAGATGAAAGTGGAAAAGCATCACAACCTAACTTATCTGATTGGGCTGGGTATGATGTTGAAGGAGCATTTTTACCTGAAGAAGGACAAAATCAAAGTATAGCACGTGCTAACGTATCAATTAATCCTCAAGAACAACAGACACAGTATTTAGATTTACAGGGGATGCAAGAATTATTTAAGGTAGCTGAAAGACCTATACCAATTCTTTATTCACAAACGGCATCAGATGGTTATGCTACTTTTTTACCTATGGGAGGAAATCCTAATCAAGTAACAAATTATGTAGCAACATTTACTAATTATTATTTTCAAGCAGAAGGTCCTATTACGAACTTAGAAACAAATGATAAAGTAATATCTTATACAGTATCCCCTGGAGTAGTAAGTGGACAACCTTTACAATATGTAACTGCAAGTGGAGGAGGAACACCAACAGATATGGTGTTACAAATTATAGATGGTATTAACCCTCCAAATAATATACCAACCACATACCCAGGAGTTTTAAAATTTGAAACAGATTCTTTAGCACCTAGTGCTAATAATCTTTCTGATGATTGGTCTATAAGGCAAAGACTAACACAACCTATAACTCCACCAAGGACTTTTAGAAGTAAAGCAGGTTCATTTTGGAAAAAATCTCAATATGATAATAATATAGGTAGTTATAGTTTAGAATTACTTAAAGGAACAACTGGAGGTTCTCAAACAACTTCTGTTCCTATAATATTAAATTCAATAACCGCAAAATTGTTTTTTGATACTGCAGGAACTAATTATGAAACATTTAATTTAGTAACAGTATTAGGTAGTTCAAGAGCAGGAGTAAGAAATTCAAGTAGAGAAGTTTTTATAGAATGGTATGTACCAGCTATAGAAGAATTTGTTGAAGGAACATTAGGTAAAGATTATTCTCAAGCTAAATATATGACTTTTACTATTGATGTTAGAAGTAATACAATTTTAAAATCAAATGAATATTATAAATGGAGAGCTGTTGGGAATTTAGACGCAGAAAATGTAGATGCTAAGAAAAACTTTTATAACCCATTAGTAACAGCACCACTAAATACTGGACAAGCATTAAACCCAAGACCTTTTCCTACATCACAAATAGGACTTGAAGGTAGTCAGCAAGGACAAAGTGATGTTGATAATGCATTAAATGTACCTTATTGGGATTTTCCAGCTACAACAACTTTAAATCAAATAGAATTACAATCCCCTAATGGAAATACTTTATATGGGTCTTCATACCAAAAAACAATAGCATATTCTGCAAGTGATAGTACTTACTTCCCAGGAAATAAAGAACCATTTGATACTTCTTGGCCTCAACAAAGAGAACCTTTTAATATACAAGTAGGGGATGAAATAAGATTTGAAAATAGAGAAAGTGCATTTTTTACAGTAACAGAAGTAGTTGCACCTCAAGATACTGCTAATTTTAAATTAAGATTAACATTAGATAGAGAAATATCACCTTCAATAAATAAAGATTTCTTTTTAATAAGAAGATATGTAAGAGATACATCAATAATAATTATAAACACTGAGTTCCCTTACCCAGGTACACCAGGACCAACTCAAAAGTTTGTAATTAATACAGGTACATATATTTCAGGATCAAATACATTCCAACCCGCAACTGGTAGTTATGTTAATGTTCCTTCAGAACCATTATCTAAAAAACAATTAACAACATCTGCAATTTTATTCCCAGAATTTCCAACGGCAGGAATACAAAATGAACCAGATGCAATAATAGAACAACTAAGAAATAATAAGCTTATAGATTAGGCATATTTATAACATATAATAATATTTATATAAAAATAACACAATGGGATATTTAAATAATTCAGTAATAACAGTTGATGCCATTTTAACAACAAAGGGTAGACAGTTATTAGCTCAAAATGATGGTTCTTTTAGAATAACACAATTTTCTTTAGCGGACGATGAAATAGATTATACACTTTATAATCCAACTCACCCTTCAGGTTCAGCCTTTTATGGTGAAGCTATAGATGGAATGCCTTTATTAGAAGCGTTCCCAAATGAATCACAAATAATGAAGTACCAATTAACTACTCTCCCTAGAGGTACAGCTAAATTACCAGTACTTGATATTGGATATTCAGCAATTACTCTACAACAAGGAGCTCAGTTAGCAATTACACCTCAAACATTAAATTATTTAGGGAATGACCAAATATTTGAAACTAGTGGTTATAGTTGTACTGTAGCAGATGTAAGATTATTAAGTACATTTACAGGTACAGGAATTAATTCAACAGCAGCAGCTTCATCTAATGCACAAGCAACAACAACATTAGGAACTAATGTTTCATCAACAGTAATTGGTACTCAAATTAGTTTAAGAGCAACTACTATTAACACATTATACGGTTCAGGAGCATCTTCAATAATTAGTACAATAACAATAACTGGATTAGATAGTGGAGCTAGAATAACAGTTCCTTTAACCGTAACACGAACAACAAATCAATAAAATAAACAAACATGAGCTTTAAAAGACTAGACCCAGATGATTTTGTAGTAAGTGCACAATCTATTACAGCAACTTGTTGGACTGGAAATGTAACTGCGTTAACTCAATTTTTTACGCAATCAAACCAAGTATCAAGTATATCTGGAAAATATTATATGACTGTATTTAATACTTCCTCAACGGGAAATAATAGAGAAGCTCAATTCCAAATTGCTTATGGTAATGAAGATGGAGGAGGAGCATTAGCATATAATAATACGGCAGCACCTGGTGTATCACCAGCATCTACAATTTATGGTCAATATAGAACATTAATTTTAGAAGATGAAAATGCAAACTTTGTATGGGGTAATTATTCAGGTAGCCAAGATTTTTATGCTTTAAGTGTAGAAAGAGCTAGATATAAGGAATCATTACTACCAGGTAGTATAAATCTAACATTAAGTGGATCAGGAACTAATAATAACTTAGAATTAACAGATGATTCTAAAATGGTAAACTTACCAACTTATTATGGTACACAAAGAGTATACCAATTAATATCTGGTTCAAATGGATTATCATATAATACAGGAAGTAATGGATATACAACAGATGTAGGTTCATATGGGTGGTTTTGCCCAGATATTTCAACAGTATTACTTAATGCAGAAGCTTTAGATTTATCAACGGCACAAGGAATAACTTTAAATACAAATACTACAAACAATGAAAATGGTAATAATAATCAAAAATTATTTAATGCTATAGTTAATGGAAAACAATTTGCATTAAATTCTGAAGAAACAATAACTTCGGATTTTGTATTTGTAAGAGCTAGAAATAGTGAATTTAATTATTCTGAAAACCCATCTTATATATCAGGATCAACGGGTGAAGTAGTATATAATTACTTTATTAACAATCCTCAAACTTATATGACAACAATAGGTTTATATAATGATTCAAATGATTTATTAGCAGTAGCAAAATTATCAAAACCTTTAAATAAAGACTTTACAAAAGAAGCTCTAGTAAGAGTTAAATTAGATTTTTAAGAATGGATGGCGGCATACAAACAATTCAATTCACAAGATATAATAATATCCCCTTTAGAACTTACTAAAGGGTTTACATATTTAGGAGGTGGCACTTTAGCTACATCCTCTATTTCTATATCTTCATCAGCCCAATACACATCTTCTAATTTTTATTCAATAGAACGTTATTTAGGTAACAAATTTAACCCCACAGGTTCTACAGGATATAATTTTAAAATTACATCCTCTGAAGTATATAATTCAATTCAACAATTATATTATACTAATTATTTATCAAGTAGTAATGGTGATGTTCAAGTTATGAACACTGCTAGCTTTGCTACTGATGGTACTATAGAAGGACTTGTTGGTTCAAATGCTTATATAAATTATGATCAAACAGATTTAAATCCATATAAATATTTTCCTACTAGTTCTTATGAAGCATTAACATTAAACCAAAATGGATCTATATATGGTAAAGCAATATATGGTGTAGATAAATATAGTGTATCGGTTTTTGAACCTACTATTGCAGTAATGTCAATTCCAAAACAACTATATGGAGATCAAATACAACCTAAATCATTAAAAATTACAACTGAAAGTGGTAGTTATTTTGATGATGGAGAAGGTAGATTAAAAAGACAAAATAATGTTAATTCATCATCTATTTATGTTGGTAATGTTATTTACCCTCATGGAATGGTTATATTTACAGGAGGTAGTAGAAAAGAAGTAACAGGTGAGTTTTCAAAATATGGAACATCATACCAAGCGGGTTCAAATTCTGGGTCGGTTAAGGCATTTAATTTTATAGCAGGTCCCTCATTATCAGGATCTTTATATGGAAGCCCAAATTATTGGAATCCTGAAGAATCACCATCAAGTGGGTTCTTTATATTTCAAACTAGAGGTTATTGTAAGACTTTAAATATAACAGGTTCAAAAGATTTTTATCCAACTTTTGAGGGAACTCTTTCTTCTTCAGCACAAATGAATAATACTTTTTTATTAAAAAAGAATGGAGGTTATACTCCAGTTATTAGCTCTGGAATAAGTTATAGAAATGGACTAGCTAATAGAGATAACAATGAAGTAATAAATAGTAATCAAATAACATTTACTACAGATCATTTTGGAATTTATCCTGGATCTAGAATTAGTGCTGAATCCCCAGATTATTCATCATCTATACATAATCAAATAGTTTTAAGTGTAACATCATCTAATGGAGGTTTTGGGGTTGATGGAAAAATAAATGAAATTGAAGTAAGTGGAGGTCCTCATAATGTACCAGCGGGTCTATTAATTGAATTTAAAACTCCTATAATATCAATGAGAGCACTAGAAGAAACTGTACCTGTTATATATGACCAACCAGGTTATGATGCTACTGATTTTAATAAAACAGCAAGTGTTACAGAAATATATTATACATCTTCTGGAACACCAGAAATAACAGCATCTGGAGCAGAATATGGAGAAGATACTTATGGTGGAAGGTTAGTAGGTACTAACGATATAAATAATTTTGCATTTGGGAATAATATTACTTGTTCATTTTCAAGTTCATTTGATATTTATGAAACACAATATAAATGTACGATTTCGGAAGATGAATTTAACTTCTCTCAAAATCCATCTATAGTATCAGGTTCAAAAAATACAGGAGTTTACTTAAATTTTGCAACAAGTTCATTCTTTAGTCCTTATGCAACCACTGTTGGTATGTATAATGAGCAAAATGAATTGTTAGCAGTCGGGAAATTAGCACAACCTTTGCCTCTTTCTCAAACTACTGACACAACTATTTTAGTAAACATTGATAGACAATAATTAAATAATATTTATAATAAAATATACTCTAAACCATGGCTCTTAAATCATTATCAAAAACTGGAATCTTAACAGGGCAAACCATAGAAGC
>Ga0209336_10001378_pt1 | contig 11867 bp, 5 predicted proteins | sample LinPmetageLP32_FD_184042 | JGI IMG/M metagenome (GOLD analysis project Ga0209336, IMG submission 184042) | Marine viral communities from the Pacific Ocean - LP-32 (SPAdes) (version 2) | ecosystem: Environmental > Aquatic > Marine > Oceanic | place: Pacific Ocean | collected 2009-08-23 | reverse complement strand
ATACTGGTGATGATCCAGCTGGAGTTTCTGGTTCAGATGGTTCTAACAAAATTGAGTCAGCATCTGCAACTGTGATTATAGGAGATTAAGAATGGCAGACTTTAAAACTCCAAATCTATGTGGTGCAAGTGAAGAACTTAATACTGCATTGTCAAAGATAGATGATATAAAGGCAGAGATAGAATCTAAACTAAATTCTGCAGCATCAGAAGCTGCAGCTGCATTTGAATCTAAACAAGCTGATATTAAGGCTGGTTTAGATGGACTTGCATTAGATTTACCAGAGATACCAAGCGTAAATTTTCAATCAGAACTTACAGGTTTAGTTTCAGACTTTGATAAAACTACTATTGAGGGTATTGCTGCTTTCAATAATAAGTTGGCAGAACTTGAAAGAGATTTTGGAGATTCTCTTACAAAAGCTGGAAAGTCTTTGGATAGTTTAGTTACAGATGCAACGTCTGCAATAGCTGGTGGTGGAGATGTTTGTGCAGTTGCACCTAATCTTGAATTGCCTTCAGATGGAAGTGATGTTGTTGAAAAAGCACAGGGAGTAAAAACTGCATTAGAAAATGCTGCAAACGAAATTGCACCAACTGTAACAAACAACGCAAAAGTCGAACTGAAAAAACAAGAACTTAAAACAAAAGCAGCAGCTGTAAAAACTGGTGAAGTATTTGTTAAAGCTGATCCAGTTAAAGATGTTGAACCAGTTGTTGTTGAAGGCGGAAAAACTTTAAAGGTAACCACTACAAGTAAAAGTGTTACAGTAGAATCATCTTCCACAACAAGCACCACAACTACTGGTGGTGGTGTTACTGAAACTAACAGAACTGGAGATGGTACTGGAAAGGCAGCTGTCTTTAAAAAAAGAAAGACCCAATCAGATAAAGGGTTGGTTAGAAAGCCTGTGACGTTTGTGCAAAGGTTTGTTTTAAAAGGTTCTATAAACGAAAAAATTTGGGATGACAGAAAATATAAAGTTGTTGATGATATAATTAACATAAGCTTATTCAGAGAGCCTTTCTCAATTGTTTACGTTACAGCTTTTATTGATAAAAGTGAAGCAGACTTATCTGGAAAATTTGTAATAGTTAAAGACAAGGTTAGACTTAGATACAGAAGAAGTGAAAAAAGAAAAAGATTTATGAACATCAAACCAGAATTTACAGGAAAACAATTAACTCTTAAAGATGATGTTACAAATCTTAATATATCAGCTGCTACTAGAGTCTTAGTAAAGTATAAGTTTTATAGTACAATAGACCCAGATTATAGTGGTTAAGTGTTATAAATAAAACAAAGATGAGGAGTCTTCACATTGGCTTTATATGACGCTGCAACACAAAATACTTCTAGTAGAAATGCTAGACAGTACACAGACCTAGATTTATTCTTTGGTAAGAAATCTTCTAACTCTGATGTGCAAGAACTTACTGATGTAAAAGCTGTGAAGCGGTCTATTCGTAATCTAGTATTACTTAATCATTACGAAAAACCTTTTCACCCAGAGATTGCATCTGGAATTAGGAATATGTTGTTTGAACTTATGACTCCAGTTACAGCACAAATACTTGCTAGAAAAATAGAAGATGTAATTAATAATTATGAACCAAGAGCAAGATTAGTTGGAGTTACAGCAATTCCTTTATTAGATAAAAATACTTATGAAGTATCTATAGAATTTTATGTCGTGAATACACCTACTGAATTAGTTGACTTATCAATTATGTTAGAGAGATTACGATAATGGCATTAAATGAAAAAAGATTAAAAGTTACAGAACTTGATTTTGATGATATCAAAGATAACCTAAAAGTTTTTTTGAAAAATCAAACACAATTTAAAGACTATGACTTTGAGGGTAGTGGTATGAATATATTATTAGACACTCTTGCATACAATACACACTACTTGGCATATAATACTAACATGGTTGCCAATGAGATGTTTTTAGATAGTTCGTCTTTACGTTCTAGTGCTGTATCTCATGCAAAGGCTTTAGGTTATGAGGTTGGTTCGGCTAGAGCTCCAGTTGCAACAATTAATATTGTTTTATCTACGACAGCTGCAACAAAAACGATGCCTGCAGGAACAGCTTTTTCCACCACAGTTGATGGAACAAGTTATCAATTTGTAACTGTTTCTGATGTTACTTCTAATAATATAGGAAATGCAATTAATTTTGATTCAACAGAAATTTATGAGGGAACATATGTTACGACAAAATATCTTGTAGACAGTTCTGATATTGACCAAAGATTTATTCTTACTGATCCTCGTTCAGACACAAATACTCTTACTGTTAAAGTTCAAAATTCTACAACAGACACTACCACTACAACATATACAAAAGCCACAGATATATCTCAACTTTCTAGTTCAAGTACAGTTTACTTTTTACAAGAAATAGAGGCAGGAAGATTTGAAGTATACTTTGGGGATGGAGTTGTAAGTGCTGGTTTATCTGATGGTAATGTAGTTCAACTACAATATGTAGTTACAAATAAAACTGAAGCAAATGGTGCAAGTACATTTTCATCACCATCTGCAATAGATAGTGTAACAGATATTACTGTAACAACTGTGGCTTCTGCAACTGGTGGCGCAGAACCAGAAAGTATTAATTCAATCAAACTGAATGCACCTTTAGATTATGCGGCTCAAGGTAGAGCAGTTACTGTAAATGATTATAAAACTTTTGTAAGAAGATTATTTCCTAATACACAAGCGGTTTCAGTATTTGGTGGAGAAGATGGTAGTTATGATACTAGCACAGGAGTTAGCTCTATACCAGAATATGGTAAAGTTTTTATTTCAATAAAATCTACTACAGGTAATAATTTAACTCAAGTACAAAAAAATAATTTAGCTAATGATTTAGCTCCTTTTAAAGTATCCTCTGTTACTCCAGTAATTGTTGATGCAGAAACTACTTTTTTAATTTTAAATACAACGATCCAATATGATTCCACTGCAACCACTTCAAGTGCTAGTGATTTAGAATCTTTGGTTAGTACATCAATATCAAATTATAATACAACTGATCTACAGACATTTAATGCTCCATTTCGTCATTCAAAGCTTTTAGGATTAATTGATAATACAGATACAGCTATACTTAATAATACCACAACTGTAACATTGGCAAAATTATTTACTCCTACGATATCAACATCTATTAACTATAATTTAAATTTTAATAATAAATTTTACAATCCCCACTCTGGCCATAATTCATCTGGGGGTGGTATTATTGCATCAACTGGATTTTATTTAAATAATCTAACAACTACAACATACTTTTTTGATGATGATGGCGCAGGCAATCTTAGGACATATTCTGTGGTATCTGGTGAAAGAGTTTATCTTGACTCTGCAGCTGGAACTATAGATTATGTAAATGGAACTATTGCAATAAATGCAATTATAATTACTGGAGTTGCTGATGTGGACAATACTTCATCAAATCAAATTCGTATAACTATAATTCCAAATTCATATGATGTAACTCCTGTTAGAAATCAGATATTAGAAATAGATTTAACAAATACAACTATAACTGCGGGAGTTGACGCTACAGCAGCTACTGGTGTTGGTTATACTACCACTACTAGTACAGCAGCTGGAGGAACTACAACCACAACAACCACAGTAACATCTACATCATCAACACCATCTAGTTCGGCGTATTAATAAATGGCAGACCAATCAAAATTTACTAAAAAGGTTTCTCCCCTTATAGAAGGGCAGGTGCCTGATTTTGTTCAGGCAGATCACCCAGTATTTGTAGATTTTGTTAAAGACTATTTTAGTTTTTTAGAAGCTGGTCGATTAACTGTTACACAAACAATTAATTATGTTGTTCAAGAAACTGCAAGTACTTCATATATTCTTGATGAAACTGACGGAGAAAGAATTGTAACGGAGATTGGTGAGGGAACTCAAGGTCAGTTTGTGGTTGGTGAAACTGTAACTGGTGGAACATCAAAAGCCACAGCTAAAATTCTTGTTGAAGATTCTAGAAATACTTATCTTTATATTACAGGTCAACAAAAATTTATTAATGATGAAACTATAACTGGTAGCACCTCTGGTTCAACTGCAACAGTAAATGAGTATCGTGGAAATCCAATACAAACTATTCAACAAATGTTAGAATATGCAAATGTTGATAACACTCTTTTCGATTTCTTAAATCAAATGAGAGATCAGTTCCTAGCCTCTATACCAGAAAATTTAGCTTCTGGGGTGGACAAAAGAAAACTAATTAAAAATATTAAAGACTTATATTCAGCCAAAGGAACGTCTGAAGGCCATAAACTTTTTATGCGTATGTTACTAGATGAGTCTGCAGAAATATTTTATCCAAATGAATATATGATGAGAGTGTCAAATGCAGAGTGGACACAACAAAGTCTTATAAGAGTTATTCCTATCGGTGGTTCTAGTGGAGATGAAATAATTAATCAATTGATTACTGGTGGAACTTCTGGAGCAACAGCGATTGTAGAAAGTGCTGTTACATCCCAACAACAAAATGAAACTTTTAATGACTCTGTTACATCATTTCAAATAGCAAATATAAGTGGTACATTTCTTGGTGATGAAACAATTACAGCTGTTTCTACTTCCAGAGATGTTATAGTAAGTTTTACAGTAAAAGGAATAGTTGCTGATACAGCTGTTACAAATGATGGTATTCTTCATGTTGATACTGAATCAATTGAAATGGAACAAATAGGGAATGCATTTGCAAATGTTGTTGTTGATGGAATTGCTGAGGGTTCTGTAAGTGAAGTAATTATTGATGATGTAGGAAGCAGTTATGAAGTTGGGGATACTGTTTTATTTACTGCAAATTCTGTAGATGAGTCTGTGGCTGCAGCAACTGCTTTTGTAAGTATGGTTGGTGGTGGTATTCTACAAGAGGGAACAACCTCTGATACTATTCTTATTGAAGATGGAACAAATACAAATTTAGAAGATTTTAAAATAGCTTTAGAGTCTACTGAAAGTGATAACTTTTTAGGTGATGGAACAACTACAACATTTACTTTTACTAATTTAAATGGTGTAAGTGATGCTCCACTTTATATGACATTTGATGATGTTGTATTCCCACAATTTAAAAAAGATGGCTCTACTCAATGGACTGTTTCTGCAACACAAATAATATTTCCTGAAGCTCCAGTTGATAGAACAAAAATTTTCATTCGTGGTCAAGAAGTTGACTTCTTACTTTTGAATGCAACAAATGTTGTTGGTGCTACTTCAGTTGATGCTGGTCATAACATTTTAACTAACAATACTGTCGAAGTTTCAGATACACATACCACATCTTCAGATCAAATTGTTTTAGAGTTTGATACTTTTGAAGATGTCGATTCCGCATCTACTGAGTCTGGTTCTATACAAAAAGTTTTTGTAAGTAGTGGTGGTGCTGGATATACCAAACTACCTACTGTTAGTGTTTCAGAAACTACCTCTGGTTCTGGGGTTAAATTAATATCAACAACCACCAATATTGGTGCAGCTAAATCTATGAAGATTACAGATAGTGGATTTAGATATTCTCCTAGTAATCCGCCAGATGCTATATTTAGAGCACACTTTGTTCTTAAAGATGTAACTGGAACTTTCGGAACAGCTGCTGCTCTAACAACTCATACTGGAGTTGTTAAAGGATGGGATACAACAACTCAAGTTCTTGACACCACTTTTGAAAATGTAATTAGACTTCAACAAGAACAGGCTGGAACTTTTAATGAGGGTATACAATTAGAACAAGGTAATCTTGAACACATGCCAAGTGGCGTATTACTTGAGGATGAACAAGATTTTGATGATGGTGAGAATATTATTTTAGATGGTACTGGTACATCAACGCCATCTGCACAAACAATTACTTTCAAAGTTAAAGTTGTTTATGACACTACTTTAGAACAAAACATATTTTATATTCAAGATGAAGCACAACCTATATTAACTTTGTTTGAGGGTAACACATACTATTTTGATTTATCTGATAGTTCACTTTATAATGCAACTACTACATTAAATCATCAACTTAAATTTTCTACAACCTCTAATGGAACTCACAATGATGGTTCAGCTTATACAACTGGTGTTACGACATCTGCATCAATAATTGCAATTGGAACTGCTGGTGCATATATTCAAATAGTTGTAGCTTCTAGTGCACCGACATTATATTATTATTGTACTAATCATTCTGGTATGGGTAACAAAGCTAATACAAGTCAATATGTAACTATAATAGATAATGAGAGTAGTGCAATAATATTTAACTCTACAGATCATGGCCCAAATATTGCTAACATTAGTTTAGAGTCTGGAGTTGTAGGCAGAAAAGATACTGATGTAATTTTACTTGAAGATAATAGTGGTGCAATATTTTTAGAAGAAACAATAATTGGCCAACTAGCAGATGTTGGTGACAATCTTTTAATTGACAGATATAGAGAAAATAAAAATGCTGGTTCTCAATTTGTAATTCTAGAAGAAGATGGCGGTGGAAAATTATCTACAGAAGATTTTGGTGATTCACTTATATTAAACTCCTCTGCAGCTTCTACTGATGAGGGTAGTAGAATAATTCTAGCAGATGAAACTGGTGATGGTAATATTGTATTAGATGGAACAGATAGTTCTTCTACTGACGCAGCATCAGATATTATTAATGAAAGTCCTATTGACTTTTCAAATCGCGATGTTGTTATAACAGATTCAAATGGTGGTAGCGGAACAATCGTTACCGCAGATATTGCAACAGGCACAACCGAAGTTGCAACTACATCAACAACTGCAGGAGAATATAATAAAATTTCACACAGACTTGGAGAAGACTTAGTTCGTATTCAAGACTCTTATTATTATCAAGACTATTCTTATGAAGTTCAGATTGGTCAATCTTTCGCAACATATGTTAACGAACTTAAAAAGTCTGTGCACCCAGCTGGTTTCCAACCATTTGGTAAAGTTACACTAGCCACATTAGTTTCTGCAGAGATACAGACTGCAGCTGCAGGGGTTGCAGCATATACTGGTGATACCGCAACATTCTCACCGATACTCGCATCTACATTTGAAACAATCTTTACTCAAGTTTTACAATCTAGATTACAAACTGTTGTTCCTATGGAGATAGGTAATAGAGATGAAAAAATAATTCAAGAAGATGGAGTTCTGCCAGGAGATAACTTAGTGCTTGACGCGTCAGCTGCTAGCACTGATGTTGGAGATAATATATTATTTGAAGATGGACAGGGAATGGATTTGGAAGATGGCTTCCATATGATTGGAGATGCTTTCTTATATGAAGTAAATACTAGAACCCATGATGATTTTACAACTGCAGGAACTGGAACTGGTGGTGGTAGAATGATGAGTGAAAAATCTCATGCTCCATCTGGTAAAGGTGATAGAGTTGTAGTAAAAGAATTTGTAACAAAAATTAGTGCAAGGCCTACACCTAAGAGAAAAAGAAATCTATTAATTTATTTAGCAGAAACACCTTTTGGTAATGAAAATGGTGGAGATGGAATAGCACTCGAAAGTAGTGCGGGGGTATTTGACACAGGTAACCTATTAATTGATGGAACTTTACCTTTAGATCAGACTACTACATTTACAGAACTTGAAAGAAATACCATAGGAGATAATATATTATTAGATGGAACATCTGCGACTGCTGCAGATGCTGGTGATTCTTTATTATTAGAAGATGGTTTTACACTTACATTAGAAAGACAATCATTAGGTGTAGATGGAGAAACATTTAGAATATTAAATGAAGATGATGATGGTTCTAAAACTTCCAGAATAACACAAGAGGGTGGAGAGTGGAATTTTCCTCTAAACTTTGCTTCTAATATTGGTGACAGATTAATATTAAATGGCAATAATAATAATGAAGAAACGATTCCATTATCAGACATTAATCATTTTCAATTTAGTGATATTTTAAGAAAAGAAAAATTCATTATCAATGATGGTAGTACAAATATATTTGACATTAATGGTGGTGAAGATGTTGGATTACAAATGGAAGATGCTGGACAATTATTGTTAGAGGATGGTTATCATCTTGCACAAGAAACCACGAAAAGAAATAGATTTGATTTAGAATTAAATGGTGCATTAGTCGTAGAAGACTTTGATACTATTTCGACTGTAGAATTATTATTAGATGAAAATGAAGACAATATAGTTTTTGAAGATTATACAGAAAATTCTTTTTGGGGAAGTAGAGGTTTAAATAATGTTACAAATTTTGGTATCAAACTAGAGTATGGTGAGGGTACGATTTTATTAGATAGTCATGGTGGTGACACTAGTATTGATTTAGGGGCTGGCGACCAGTTATTACTGGAAGAAGATTTTACTATCACAACCGCGGTCGCTTTAGAGTCTACAAATAAAATAATTAGTAAAGGACAAATACCTCTTAAAAATTTAACCCTAAATAGTAATGAAATTTTAAGAGGTTATGACCCAATAGTAAGGTCAGCAGATATTAATGTCAGAAGTACTGGTGAGCTAGTATTAGAGGACGCAACAGATACAACTAATAGTAACACAAATTATTTACTAGAGGAAACAAACGGAGATAATTTAGATTTAGAGGGTGCAACTGGCCTAACAGTTTAATAAGTTGTATAAATAAAGTAAAGGTGTAAAAATGTCGGCAATAATTACAGAAAAATTTAGACAACATAATGCAAATCAATTTTCAGAGTCATTTACAGAGTCCTCTAAAAATTTGTATTATTTGTTTTTAGGAAAAGCAGCTGCTTTTTCTTCAGCAACAACTGGTGGTTCAGATAGCTCTCCACCAACCCCTGGCGATAATCCAAATGATGAATTTAGAGCTTGGGACTCAATGTTGGCTGCTAAAAATATTACATCTAGTGATATCTCTTTTGCTCTTCCTCGTAGGAATTGGTCAAATGGTTCTACTTTTGATATGTATCGACATGATTATACTTCATCAAATACAACCACATCTAGTGCATCAAATCTTTATGACTCAACTTTTTATTTTGTAACTTCAGACTTTAGAGTGTACAAAGTTCTTGACAATAATAATGGAACTGCATATAGTGGAGCAGAACCGACATCTACCTCTACAACACCTTTCGCTCTTGGAGGATATATTTTAAAATATATGTATACTATAACTCAATCAGAGATTTCAAAGTTTGTAACTACAGACTTTATTCCAGTATCAACTGACAGCACAGTATTGGCTGCAGCCACAGATGGAAAGATTGAAGCACTTAAAATAACTGCGGGTTCTGGTTATACCAATGGAACGTACTACGCAGCTGTCTATGGAGATGGAACATCCGCAGGAACATCCTCTGGAGCCATTGTAAGAATAACTGTTGCAAATAATGCTATTGCTGTATTTGGACTAGTTGCTGGAACTGACACAACAATGCATGCAGGTGGAGCAGCATATACATTTGGTTATGTAAATCTTGGAGATGATTATATCTTTAGTGACGCAAGTTTATCATCTTCTTCATCTTTAGGTAGTGGTGGCTCAGGTGGAGCAATTGAAGTTATTATTAGTCCTGATGGCGGCCATGGGAGTAATGCAGTAACAGAACTTGGTGGTCATTATATAATGGCAGCAACAACTATTACACAAGCTGAAGATGACAATTTTACAGTTGCAAATGATTTTAGAACTGTAGGTATTATAGTTGATCCAACAAACTTTGGAACTTCAGTAGTAGCCACTTCGACAACAGCTAGACAAACTTATGTTGCAAAGATGGCATCATCAAGTGGAACATTTCAAGCTGATGAAGTAATCACACAAGCATCAACTGGTGCTGTAGGTAAAGTGGTAGAATGGGATTCTACATTAAGTTTACTTTATTACCAACAAGAAAGTTTCAAGGGATTTGGTACTAATTCAACTACTGGTGGATATGTTGCTTTTAGCGGAGCAAATCTTATAACTGGTGGAACTTCTGGTGCGACTGGAACACCATCTACTGATACTGAATCTGTAACACTTGCAAATAGTACAACACTCTCATTGACTACTGGTTATGCAAATCCAGAGTTAGAACCAGATAGTGGAAATATTATTTACCTAGAAAACAGAAAACCTATTCAACGAGCTTCTGACCAGACAGAAGACATTAAAGTTATAATTGAGTTTTAAATATGGCACAACTTACAAATCTAAATGTATCACCTTACTATGATGACTTTGACAAGACTGACGATTTTCATAGAGTATTATTTCGCCCTGGCTTTGCAATACAAGCTAGAGAATTAACAACTCTCCAATCAATACTACAAAATCAAGTAGAACAACATGGTAATCATATATTTAAAGATGGAACTGTTGTTATTCCTGGCCAAGTATCTTATTCATCTGATTATTATTCTCTTGCTCTTGAGTCAACATTTGGTGGAGAAGATATTAACGTAAGTCAATTTTACAATGCAACATCGCCAGTATTATTAACTGGTGCAACTTCTGGTGTTAAAGCACAAGTCGTAGGATTTGCAGCTGGAACTACAACTGAACAACCATTTCTTTATGTGCAATATGTCCAAACTGGTGATGATAAAACATCAGATAGATTTTTAGATAGTGAAAATATTTCTGCAGACGCTACTATAACTCATACAACATCTTATGCAGCTGCAGTTGCATCGGCCACAACATTTTCATCAAATGCAGCTGATCAAGGTTCTGCTGTTACAGTTGAGGAGGGTGTATATTTTGTTCGTGGTCAATTTGTAAGAAATTCAAAACAAACTGTAGTATTAAGTAACACTTCAAATACAACTACATCTAGAGTTGGTTTTACAATTACAGAAACAATAGTGACTCCAGAAAATGATACAACTCTTACTGATAATGCAACTGGGTCAAATAACTATGCAGCCAAAGGTGCACACCGACTGAAAATTACTTTAACTCTTTCTAAGTTAGATATTGATTCTATTGCAGATTCAAATTTTGTAGAATTAATTAGGACACAAAGTGGTAGAGTCACAAATGATGCAAGGTCTACTGAATATGCTGTTCTTGGAGAAACACTTGCTCGAAGAACTTTTGATGAATCTGGTGATTATACTGTAAGGCCATTTCAATTTGAAATTAGAGAGTCATTAGATAATGATTATAAAAATGAAACTTTTGAGGGAGTTTATGGTTCTTCTACTGCTACTACTGATGATGGCAATACAGCAGGTGCAGATAAATTATCAATTTCTATTACGCCAGGCAAGGCATATATTAAAGGTTACGAAGTTGAGAAGATTGCAACTACATTTAAAGATTTAACTAAGGCAAGAACTTTTGATACAGTTAATGCTGGTATTACTACCTTTGAAATGGGTAACTTTGCATTCGTAGATAATGTGCATGGTATGCCAGATATTTCAAGTATCTCTGGTGAAACTACTCCTTATAAAGAAGTGGGTTTATTTACAGATTTTACTGCAACTAGAGGTTCATCTTCTGGTTATCAGATTGGTGTTGCAAGAGCAAGAGCCATGGAGTTCTTTTCTGGAACACAAGGTTCAACTAATGCTCAATATAAGTTATTCTTATTTGATATAAGAATGTTTACATATATTTCTTTGAATGGTGACCCATCACCTACACTTATTGCAACTCATACAAATGGTGGTGTTCAAATTAAAGGTGTAACTTCTGGGGCAACTGGATTTATTTACTCCAGTATTTATAATAGTGGTCTTGGTGCAAATACCGATCAATCTCGTTTTGCTCTTACAAATGTTATTGGAACATTTCAAATAGGAGAAAAAATTATTGCATCTGATAGTGCTGAAACTGGAAAGATAGT
>Ga0209336_10001373_pt1 | contig 11874 bp, 14 predicted proteins | sample LinPmetageLP32_FD_184042 | JGI IMG/M metagenome (GOLD analysis project Ga0209336, IMG submission 184042) | Marine viral communities from the Pacific Ocean - LP-32 (SPAdes) (version 2) | ecosystem: Environmental > Aquatic > Marine > Oceanic | place: Pacific Ocean | collected 2009-08-23 | reverse complement strand
AAATAGATCCAGTATCGGTGTTTACGATGTCAGAAGAAAGAGCCGCTTCAAAGTAGTCGTTGACTCCATCCGTGTCCAGAGATTTGGTGTTGCTAAAACCAGAAGCGGGCTTAGACACACCTGAAATCTTTTCAATACCTGAATTAGCAACCCCGCTAAACTTATCGATAGCTGTATAAGCCTTGACTGATACTTTACTTAAAGCCATTAACTTAGCTCTATATACTCCTGAGAAGGATTGAAATAAATAGCAGAAGTGCTAATTGCGTGACCCAGAATCCTTTGAAACCCACTGCTAGGAGCGGCGGATTGAAAAGAAGCGTTGGTAGCTCCAAACACTGGTACAGCAGTAGTCAAGGTACCAGAAGATGGATGAATAAAACCTTTTAATAAAAAGCCAGAAGCCATTGTAGTGCCTAGAGCAATACCTAATAAAGCTTTTTGAGCAGCTTCTGTAGCGGAAGAAAAAGCCTGCCACGTACTACCATCGTAATAGTAAACCCTCCCAAGGACGGTGCTAGTATTAGAGCTTCCGAGAAAAGTAATATCTGCACCCGCGCCAAAGTCCCCCTCAGAGCTTACGTTGTCGTGCTGCTGGATTATTGATTCTGCGGTAACAGGACCGCTTAGGGTGATTCCGCTTGCCCCGCCAATAAGTGTCTGGGTAAACCCTCCGTTAAATACAGCCACATTGGAGCCGTCTGCTTTGGCTAATATTCTAGCAGCACCGCTCGTGTTCTTAGCAATAAAAGACTGGTTATTATCAAGTTGGATGCCACCAGAAGCAACAGCTAAATTGGTTCCGTCATACGTTACGTTGGCCTCACCATTAAGCGTGTTGGCAGTTCCAGATCCAGTAATTACTCTGTTATCAGCGTTAGTATTAATGGTTGTGCCAGAGTCGCCATCAAGTAAAACTTGCTTCCATGTAGCCATTTCTTATTTTTCTTGTGCTTTGAAAAGTCTCTCGAACTCTTTCTCAAGCTTTATGATTATATCAGATACAGCCTTAGCGTCTGATCCTTTAATCGTTGAGTTACTCATGGCTTGATTTAATATCTGCACTTCATTTATTTCGAGTTTCATTCGATTTAATTTTAGCTTTCAATTTATTTACAACGTCAGCAAGAATAAAAACATCCCTTCCCTCAAAGTTAGACTTAGAAACCAGGGCTAACAAATAATTCAATTCCTGCTGAGTAAAGGCATGTGGTTCGACGCCTTGATTCCTCAGTATTTGACTCATTAAGCAGTTCTGATATAAAGTTTATCGTCTCCAGTATCATAGTGAAAGCAACCAACTCCAGCTGAGTTAGAAGTAGGAGCTGTAGAGTTAGTGCTAAACTCCATCACAGCAATAGGGAATGAAGCTTGGTTGCTTTCTTGGTGATTCGTACATGACCAGCCAGTAAGACCAACAGCAGTACCAGAGCCATCATATGTTCCGTCATTAGATGCCCCTAAGTCCTTGGTCCATATAATGCTGGCTCTTTTTGATGCTGTACCGCTTGTCTCAACCTCAATTCCAGAAAGAGTTCCTGTATCTGCCGTTGGACTAGCATTAGTGCCTAACAGGATAATATGGTCTTCAACCTCAAGGTTTGTGGTGTTTATCGTAGTGGTTGTCCCGCTAACTGTTAGGTCACCAGTAACTGTTAAGTTGTCGCCGATAGTAACCTCTGATGTCGTGTGACCGATTGTTACGGTATCACCTGATGTGTCTGTGCCTATAGTAATGGCACTCCCGTCGGCTATAATAGCGTCTAGCGATATACTACCAACATTTGTTATATTACCGTCTGAAGCATCAAAGCTACCAGCCGCTATCGAGCTAGCCCCTACATCTATATTGCCAAACCCAGACGTAATAGAACCAGTATCAAGAGCTCCAGTAGTTACAAGGCTAGTGTTACCAGCAACTGGGCTCAATACAGAGGCGATAGCCGTACCATTGATGGTGATGGCATCAGCCTCTAAAGTTCCGTCAACATCAACGTCGCCGCTAATATCTAAAGATGGCGCAACGACCTCTCCAACGAAAGTAGCCTGACCAGCTGCGGCCATGTCGATATCAAGAGCAAGGATAGCAGAACCTCCGTCATTACCCTTAATCTGAAAGTTTTTGTCTTGAGTAAGCAAAGAGAGGATAGAGTCTCCAGAGTTGTTGGTCAGCTCTAAAACATCGGAACCGTTAGCTCGAAACGTAATTTCATTATCGGCGGTAGCAAAGTCAATCAGGTTGTCCGCGTCCCTACCAATTTTTAAATCACTAGCAAAAGTGTTACCGCTAACCCCACTGCTCGCAAGATTTACAATATCACCTACTGTAGTTTTTTTGATCGCGTTGCTGGCATTCACATCAGCAACTAGGATTTCGTCTCCGCTTGCAATACCACTACCAAGATCGGTTGCACCGTTTATGTCAACTGCCAGAGTAACGTCACCGTCAGACCCAATAAGAACATTGTTAACCCCTCCGCTTAGTCCAGAGCCAGTAACTAAGTCTTTTTGAGCATCAGCTTCGGTTAATATTTTTTTCCAAGTTGCCATCTATTTTTTTTTTAAAGATAGTAATTTTTATTACGAGTCACTAACGCCAAGAAACAAGTTGTCTTGATCGTCTGCATACATGCCACCTTCAAAGGCTGATGGTGATGAACTAAATCTTTTAAATTTTATAGTTCCGTCAAGATTTACACGGCCTGTTCCATTCGGTGTTATTGTGATGTCCCCATCTGTAACGCTAGTAAACAAAGAGCTCGATCGAATGTCAAGGTTTCCGCCTAACTGAGGTGTTGAGTCTTCAATTACGTTGAATAAGCCGCTTCCAGTGACTGAAGTCCACGTAGCGTCGTAGTCAGCGTCTGAGACCTTGATCATGTACTGACCAGTCGTTCCTCCCGCTGGGAACCCTGCGCCCGCATCACCCTTCTCTCCTTTCTCCCCCCTACTACCTTTCTCAAGAACCTCAACCGTGATATCTGACGGCTTCGAAACTACAATAGAGGATCTACTCTCTGGGGTTATCGTTACTTGCGTTGTATCTCCGTCAAAGGTTAGTGCCATTAGAATACGTTAAAATACGAATTGGTGCAAGTTAATCAATTTTGCCTTCATCTAAAAAAGCGGCGTTCTACGTTTAGTAGATGTTGTAAAAGGCGTTGATTCTGTTTTCAATATCTACGCGGCTGCTACTCATATCGTCATCGAAAATTATGATTTCTTGACTATTGTACATATTGAACTCACTTTGTTGCGTTCCAATTGTCATAGTCTGCCCGTTTGTTGAACTGTAATTTTGTATTGATGATACAAGCCTTTGATTTTCACCCATAGCAGTTGAAAATGTGTTTTTTAAAGTAGCAGAGTTTGAAACGCCATCAATATGCAGTCCAGTGCCGACTCCTGCACCTCCGCCGTTTCCTGGTTGCGCAGAATAATTCGCTTGATTTTGACCTGTAGTAGTAAATCGTGACCGAGCAAGCGCAGCCATATGAGCCCCCTCTCTATTAGCTACAAAAAAAACGTGAGCATTGGCAATAAATAATACATTTGTAAATTGTAGAGACGTCCCATCATCTGAAGTCATCTCAGGCTTTCCGTTTTTAGTTATTACGGCTTGAGTTGTTCCATCGTAAATCTGTGGCATCTTTGCGGTGTCTGTCTGAAAGGCCGTATTTGAAGATGAACTTTGTGAATACCATTTTGACACAAACCCATCATTTGAACCGCAATGATTAGCCAACGCAGTTAAATCCAAAACGTTGTTACTGTCAAACCCGATATCAGCGTATGAAGTGCCGTTATAAACTTCGATGCAATCGCCCGTGTAAAGTGTCCTGAGTTTGCGTAGCGAATAGGCAACCGAGGAATTTGCATAAAGGTCAAGCAAGAACCCACTAACAGCTTCATTTGATGACACGGCTTGGTAAAAATTTCCCATTAGCTTGCTTGTCTTTCTCCCGTCAACGTGTAAACATTTGATGCGGTTCTCTTTAAACCCATGACAGCATATTGACGGCCTGATACTAACGTTTCCGAGCTGTTGATTGTTACCCCTGACGCTGCAACTACCGTGACAGCACCCGCCCCGCGCTGCTCAATAACAAACTCAGCATTTGCATCATAAGATGCAGACGCTGGTACGGTAATATTTACATTAGATGAACTATCCACAACAAGATATTTTGTTGTGTGCTGGGTCGCAAGCGTCGTTGAACCTGCCAAGGTGACAACACTGTAAGTCGTGCCGCTTGTGCCTTGCGCTCCCGCTGCACCTGCTGACCCACCTGTTGAACTAACTTCAAAAAATGCCTGTGTTGCAAAACAACTGCCTGCGACTGTACTTGAATCAAACGAGAACACTTCAACATAGTCGTTTGCTTGCAACTTAACAATGCAGGTAACCAAATTATTGTTATCAATTTGTGACGATGCATTTCTGATATAGCCGTAACCCTCGCCAAGTAAATTAGTATTACCATTTTTTTTAAAGAACGTCGCTGGCGTTGTTCTTGTGGCGGTAGAATTAAACGTTATGTTACTGGTCAATTGATAGTAACCCGTACCACTAACCGTGATGCGGTTGTTTGTTGTGTTAATTGTAATGCCTGTGCCTTCCGTGTCTGCGCTTGTGTCAAACTTTACCTTTTGCGCTGTTGCGCTGTTAAAATCCTGTTGGCTGCCCCCGCCTTGTAAAACTGACGCGCTCATAACGGCACGAGCGTAATCGAATGAAGTATTTACAGATACTGTAACATCACCTAGACCGTTAGTCGGAGACAACCCAACTCCTGATCCAGCTACAATAGAGGTCACGCCACCCTCAATCGTTCCTGGCTCCCAATGGCTAGCAGCATTGTCCCATACCAATGCCTGACCGTTTGATGGGGTTGAAGTGGTAGTGTCTACGTCGTTAAGGTCGTCAATACTAGAGGTTGATATATCTCCAGCTGGGCCCTGAACACCTTGAGATCCTTGAGGGCCTGTAGATCCTTGAGGGCCTGTTGAACCCGTTGAACCCGTAGACCCTTGAGGGCCTTGAGATCCAGTAGCCCCTTGAGGGCCCTGAGGACCTGTTGGTCCAGCAACAGTAGAATCAGCCCCTTGTGGGCCTTGAGGTCCCTGCTCACCCTGTGTTCCCTGGGGTCCAGCGACAGTAGAGTCAGCGCCCTGAGGCCCTTGATCTCCTTGCGGCCCTGTATCTCCTTTAGCACCTTTCTCTATGCTAACCGTAAGCTTTGCCATTACGCAGTTATGTCATCGTTTACAGTAAAGCTGCCTTTAAGAACTGTAGTGGTTTTATTGTTTACGGTATATTGTAAGTCGTAAGTGTATCTGCCAGATGGAAAATTAGACATGGTGTCAGATGTAGCCTTAACGATTACATTACCATTATTGTCAATATCCTCAAAACTAAAACCAACATTAGATGACTTGTTTTCACCCGTGGCCTGATCTCCTTTTGTAAGAGTGCCAGCAATTAATGACCCCCTAGAACCAGAGGTCCTTTTCGAACCACGAACCTGCATAAAAAATTCATACCCATCAGTTAGGAGGGCAATGGCGCTCCCAGTGCTATCCTTGAAGTTCAAAGAAAGCTCAAAGGTATCTCCCTTTCTACAGGTAATGTCTAGCTTTTCAGCTACGTCTAAATTTGCTTTATTTGCCATTATTTCATTGGTTGGTTGGTTGGAGCCATTGGAAACATAGACCCCTGTATCTCACCTCTTTTTCCATCTCGCTGAGAAATAAGCTTGCTTTGCTCGACAGCCTGCTTCTTAACCCTGTCGTCTTTTCTGTTCTCTTTCAGCACCTCTAACTTCTCTTTAAACTCTTGATCGTCAGACCTAACGCCTAATACAGCCTGAGCCTTTATAATCTCTATCTCTTTCCTGAACTGGTGCTTTATCTGCTCTAGTTGAGTCTCTAGTTGTGCTTCTAGCTGCATCTTCTGAGCATCTATTTGAGCCTGAGCTTGCATCTCTTGCATCTTAGCCTGGGAAGTAGATTGAGCAGAAGCCTGCTGAATCTGAGCTTGCTGCTGAGAGTTCTGCATAGCGATTTGCTGACGCTGAGCAATGCGTTTTTTTCTCCTAATAACTAAGAGTCTTTCAGCCTGATTAACATCCTTGAGCTGACGGATAGCAATAGCGTCCTCTATATCAAGCTCTTTTTGTTGGATAGATATTTGAATGTTTTGCTCTAGGTAGGCCCTGTCTTTATCCTCCATTTCTTTAACAACCTGTACACCAAAGTTGTACATAGGCAGGTCATCAAATGATGAAAGTATAGACATGTTTTCTCTACCTACCGCGTTAGCATAGGATGAGTATATAACGGAACCTTTGGGTAGGATCTGCAAACACTTAACGATATCAGAACAGACCTTCTTGAAAAGAACCATAGACGAATCAGTGATGTCATATATAGCGTTGTTTCCAGCTGCAATTGCCTGCTGCTGAACCCCGACTAGCGTATCGCCTTTCGGGGTAGAAGAGTCCATCATCTCATTGATGCCAGTTACATCCCTTACCATTCTAAGGTAGTGATTATAAAGGCCGATGAGCTCATTGATGTTTCTAATGCTATTGCCTATCTCACGAACTGGAGGGTTCTGAAAGCCTCCCTCTGGGTTCTTGCTTCTATAATAAAAAACACCAGTCTGCTCGTAGATGTCGTGAAGGTCGAGCGGCTGAAGCTCGCCCCCTTTACCTAGCTGTACATTTTCTAAGCCCTCAATATCAATGATCAATCCATCTGGCTTAGCCTTAGCTATAGCTTGCTGAATCTTAAGGTGAGTTAACTGAAGCATATCCGCAAAACCCGTGCAGCTATCTACCATAGACTTCGGCATCATGTTGTTGATGTTAGTCGCAGTAGCAGAATAAGAGAGCCTACACTTAGATAGATCGTGAATGTTTTTTGGAACATTCTTCGTCATCCCGTAATTAAATATCTTCCCCGCGCCTAGGATGTAACTACCACCATAAACGGTAGATATCTCCATCTTATGGGGGGTTCTATCGTAAACGCTTCCTTGCTTTTCTTCGTACTCAAACCCCTTCATAAAGAAGTTTGTGTTACCAAACCTATTTTCTTTTTCCTCGAAGTGTATGCAATCAACTGATATAAACTCAAAGTCTAAAACATCGACCATGTATTTATCGTAACCATACTCGGTTTGCATGGAAGACTTATTGTAAGAGCTTTTGTTCAAAGAACTAGAGTCATTGCCGTAGCTACCTTTAGATGACTCTGCTATCTTCTTGAAATCTTCTTCGTTTAGCTCGTGACCAGCAAGTCTTTTAAGCTCTTGCACAGAAACTGTCTTAACATGACCCGCATAAACCAAGTCGTCGAAGCTTGGGTCTTCAGTGTAGCTATGAATAAACTTAGTTGGGTCTACATACTCTGTCTTAATACCTTCGTTGGGATCATTAGATCTCTTAACAACAGCCATACCTAAAGCAACAAGGTCGTTTACGCAGCGCCTAAAAGTACCATCAACAAAGTTATTCCAAGAAAGCGTCAGGTTTGTTCCAATCTGAGCAGCTATCTCCGCGTCTGTCTTTACGTTAGTGCCTAAGAATATCTCTGACTCCTCCTCCGAGTCTGGAAGATTCTCTGGATCAATATCAAGAACGACACCAGTGCTCTGCTTAAGCTTAAGTAACTGCTCCTTCTGCTGTATTTGTATCTCTACCTTTCTTTTCTTTCTGTTTTTTTCAGAAGAAGACAAGGGGTCTATCGCCTCTAGGTTGGGGTATGGAGCCCTGGAAAGTATCTTATTTACTACAACCCTAACGAACTTAGGTAATACAGGGACGGGAGTATAGTCCAGATTCATTAAACTACCATCACCATCTGTTGGGTTCAATGACCTAAGAAGCTTTTTGTATATATCTGTGCTCTGAGTCCCGTTAGCGTAATCCCGACTTTTATTAAAAATAATGTTTCTCTTTCCAAACAAAGAACTAGGGCTGCTCATTTTACCCCACTGGGACTCAACAGCCTTAGCGTACTGAACCCCGTACTCCTTGGTTTTCTTTATGTCTGTACTAGCCAGTGGATCAGGAAAAGAACTCTTACTATTGCTGTTTGTATAATTCATATTTTTCTGGCACTAGACTCGATATTTTGCAAATATAAGAAATAGCTGCTAGACCTTATATTTCCTAAAAAACACCTTGTCGGTAAAAGTAACCTCTTCTTTTTTCTTTGGTTTCTGAGCAGCAAGAAGGGCCAACCCAGAACTTATCGTTAAGTCAAACTTAGTTCTTTTATCTATCTTAAATCCGATCCAGTCCTCTAGTGTTTTATTAAAATACATATTTCCGACCTCGCCCGTTTCGTGATTTATACCCACGTAGTCGTGAATATAAGACTCTATAGACTGAGCGTGTGATTGAATAACGTCTTGAGAGTTAGACGGTATGCCTTTTGTCTTTACGGTTGAGTTAGGAGCTGTCCTGCTCATAAGGTGTGATGGCCTACCCAGAAGGTAACCGTCGTAGCCTCGCGCCTCAAAGTGCCTAGCTATTCCGTACTTATTATTTTCTATTAGCAGGGGGTACCCATAATAAAAAGAGCACATCAAAACGTCCTCGTAGAATATACTAGCCAGATCTGGACGAGAAGCATATTCAACAACAAACATATTGGAGGGCCTGTTCATACTGAACTTATTGTACATATGTAAAGCCCCCTTAGATCCCCTGTTATCCACCGTAGCGTCTAGGTCATAAGAGTCAACCCCTCCGCACCCATAGTCTGGAAACGGAGGAACCTTTTTCCCTCTTTCAGTTTTAATTATGTTTCGTTCAGACGGATCTGGCATCCAGGAAACCCTGAAGCGTCCATTCGGAGTGGGAGAGAAAACAACTTCTTTATCTTTTTCCCTCCATGTGAAGTTTCCTATTACTACTGGGTTGGGGTACAGCTCATCATTGTGCTCTATCTGCTGGTATATCTTACCTATATTAAATAGGCTTCCCTCAATGCTATCCCTGAATGCCTCATCTTCGGTAAATGGGAACTGCCTGGTCACCTCATTCAGCTCAGAAGGATTGTCTTTAAACGAATTCCTTTCGTTTTTTAAGTAGGTTTTACTGCCGAGCTCAATAGTGTCTCCGTCTATACCATGTATGTGTACGCTTTCGTTAGGATCATTCATGATTGCGTTTCCGAAAACATCAAAGAAACCCTCTAGGGCCTCATAGGCGGGTATAAATATCCTGTATAATCCAGACCGAGTTCTACCGTTTTTGTTTCTTTCGTTAGGATCGGAATCATTCCACAACCCCCTGTACTCTTTCCCGCCCTTATTCATGGGGTTTACCGTGCTGCCCACAATGGCCTTGCCTACTACGTTCCTACCCACAATTAAACAAGTACGCTCAATCCTCCACGCCTCTCTTATGTCGGTTGGTTTCTCCCACTTACCAGCCTCATCCAAGTACATCATATGAAGCTTCTCTCCATCATAAGCGTTGTTCGTTGTGTTCTTCCAGTTTATTACCGTGTTTAACGCATCCCCCGCATAGGACGTTTTATTGTTTTTCGTTATACGTTTAGATGGCTCACGAAAGGCTAGCTCCATACGAGGGTTCGTGGTACCGTCCTGAATAGGCTTAAAGAAAAATGGGTAGCTACGAAATATAGCCACCACCTTTTTCATGAAGATATTTTCTTGAGCGTCCTTACCAGTCTTTGACTGAATGCCCAGAAGCTTGTCTTTAACCTGACTAGCCTCGTCAACAAGCACAGCAGAGCATATGTTAGTGTAGCCAGAACGACGACACTTAGTATATAGCTGACCGAAACAACGGGGATCAGCTTCGCAAGCAGCCATGTGAAGAAAGATCTCTTTTTGGAAAGCAAGGTATGATGGGTATCCGATATCAATTTTAGACCATTGTAGAAACATATAGTGTCTCCCTGTAATATACGTAGGGACCCCATTATTGTAAAACCACACACCGTCGCGCCTACGCTGAAACTCTTGTTCGATGTAAGAACGAAACTTGTTGCGAAACTCGGCAGGCTTCTCGAACCACTCATCCATACTTCGTATCCTTCGCATCTCTTCGGGCATAGGAATGCGTTCCCACATTTGCAGGCCCTTTGGTTTTTCATAGAAGAGAATTTTAGATCGCTTCGGTTTTTGTGGTAGTACCACGAGTAACCCGTGGAGTTCAACATACTCTCCCTCTTTACCGTTAGGGTCGATCTTAATCCCTTTAGATTCATAACCTTCTATATCTACTAAAACAGACATTTTATTTAATTCAAAAAGGTATGACATATGTGGCCCTCCCTTTTATGTGGTACACCAGACAGGGTTCGAACCTGTGACCGTCTGCTTAGAAGGCAGATGCTCTATCCAACTGAGCTACTGGTGCGTTCTTCTTTCGTGTGTTTTTTTACGATGGCAATTTGCACATCTTATCTGACATTTTCTAATCTCTTTCTTTATTGTTTCGATACAGTAAGACCACCGAACCATGTCTGATACATTGCCTCTTTTTTCACCTACTACATGATCAAACTCAAGGACTACAGGGTTGTTCTCTCCGCAATCAACGCAATTAAACATCCGCTTTACCCTCCAAACAAAGTCTCTATTCTTTTTTCTTTGATATGTATTTCGCTTCTTTGACCTAGCCTTTACTTTAGAGCAATTGTCTTTGTAGTGTTTAGCCGCCGCCCTGGCCTGATCCTCTTTTTCCTTATAGGCCATTAGGGTCTAATTACTATTTTGACTTGTAGATTCTAAAGCTTACCTTTAAGTCATCTACAGTAACCGACTGATTATCAAAGTTATAGTCATCCCAGTATATCAATCCGCTGGGCTCACTTAGAGAATCTTTCCGCGAATCCCCCTGAGTAGTCTTTGTCTTGTTCGATTTCTCCATTTGTCTTTAGTTCTTTAACCATTTGTTCTAGCCTCTGGCGCTCCACCAAAAGCTCTTTACAGTCGATAGCAGTTTGCTTTATGGATTGGAGCTCAGCCTTGCGAGCCGAACCCCCCGCTTCTGGATCGACGGGTTTTTTTATCTCTTCAATCATATTGTTGATTGCGATCTCCATACTCTCCATAAGTTTCCTGGCTGCGATTACTGTCGTGAATTTACTTGCCATACCCAAAAACAAATATTGGCGTCTTAGGGCCTAGGTACGCCCCAGCTATATTGTACTCAAAGTGCTCCATGGCATCCTCGTCGGTCATCTCATCATCCTCACAAAGGATGGCAATGATCTTACCTATATCGTATACAGCCCTTGAGACATCGTGAGCTTGGTGGCTAATACCTATTACGGCATCGTCAAATCCATCAGCAAGCAAACACTCTTCTTCCTCCAGCAGATGCCAGAGGTGATCTTTATCAATTTCAAACATATCAATTAAATTTCTTTGTAAAGCAAGTCCTCAACCCTAGTCCTGTAATATTCCTTACCGTCTATGGTGATTCTGTAGTCGCGGTTTTCTTTAAACCCCACTACATCACCCACGGATAAATCTAGTGCTTCAATCCCAGAAGACGAAAATGCGACTCTACCTCTTGTTGGTAGTTTCTCTTCAAGCTTAACAACCTCGATAATCGACGATTCTTGAACTGTCTCTTCTTCGATAGCCTCAAGGAGGCTCCAACCCGCAAGAGGGTGGACATTACCCGTGTCGCTATCTTTAAAAGCAATAGCTTGATTGTTGATAGCGTGATCTTCATCATACCTGACAAGGTAGTGATTGTCATCACCAGTAAGTGGCTGGCCCTCATTGATAACCACGAGATGATGGAAGTAAAGCGTGTCGCCAGGCTTGACGCCAGTCTCGTACTTAAACGGAACAGCCACGACAGGGCCTTCTGTAAT
>Ga0209336_10001372_pt1 | contig 11880 bp, 3 predicted proteins | sample LinPmetageLP32_FD_184042 | JGI IMG/M metagenome (GOLD analysis project Ga0209336, IMG submission 184042) | Marine viral communities from the Pacific Ocean - LP-32 (SPAdes) (version 2) | ecosystem: Environmental > Aquatic > Marine > Oceanic | place: Pacific Ocean | collected 2009-08-23 | reverse complement strand
GGGCGGATTTTGCCCATGGTGCTAAATATAAAAAGGGGAAGTCGTAATGACCTCCCCTTTTTTGGTTACAGGAACTTTGGGTATGGTGCCCAGTATTTTTTGTTCCTTATTTAAATAGTTTTTACGTATTTTTTCTTTTTTATTTTTCTTTTCTTTTTAGTCTTACTAGATTTATCCATTATACTCCATTCAGGCCATCCAGATAACATAGCAACTTTTTGCCACCAGTCAGATTCATCTGACAAAGCTGCTTGTATATTTTCACCTTTAGAATATAACCTATCTAATGGCACATTAGTAGTAGCAGATACTACTTTAGATAAAGACTTGTAAGCTGGGTTATCAATGCTAAACCCTTTTTCATAAATCTCTTCTCTACGAGCTTTACTATCAAAAGCCCATGCAGCTTGTTTTAGTTTAGATATTTTAGAACTTATTGGCGGAGAAAATTGCATCAACTTCCAAACTGAATCCACATACTCAGGTCTGTCTCTTCCAGATCTTTCATAAATATCCATTAAAAAGTTTTTAATAACTGAAAAAGCTGCTCCACCTACTCCTAAACCTCTTAGTTGAGAATCTAACATGCCATTAGCTACCTTAACATATTTAGCCTCTTTTTTATCATCATCTTCGTCATCATCTCCAAATCCTAAAGCAAACACAGCTTGTTGTAGCATGTTAAATATCATATTTTGTACAAATGTATAATATATTATTTTACTTATGTTAGACTTTGCGTCTCCTCTACCGTTTATTAAATCTTGATAAGCTCTTTTAGTTAATCTACCGTATTGCATAGGTGTATTTTGAAAAGCTAATATTAACCTACCTAGCACACTTGACTGTTGTTGAGATATTTTACTTGGATCAGACGACTGCTGAGACTCTTCAGCAACCTCTCTAAATTCTAACAAAGCTTGAGCTTCTGCATCACTTAAAGAAATTCCTTGAGAAACTAAATCATTAATTCTATTTCTAAAAAAAGTAGCGCCTCCAGAAGCTATAGCAAAACTATCAGCTATCTGAGTAGGTAAAAAACCTTTTTGTAATAAGTAACTAATAGCAGCTTTAGCTTTATTTTTACTTGTAGCAGCAGCATTTGTTATCTCAGATTCATTTATATCTATTTTTTGACCATTACGTCTATCAATTAGGTAGTCTGAGTTCATTAACTTAGAAAAATCTTTCCAATATTGTTTCTGGTTAGCAAATGCTTTACCAGCTTTATAAGGATTATTAAAACTCCAGTTTATGAAGTTAATAGATGATATTGTTTGAAGTATTGCTGATCTAGTGTTAAAAAACATTATAGCTCCAACTGATCCATTTATATAGTCTAATATTTGATTACTTAATCTAGAACCTGATTCTATTCTGTTAGAACCTGCTTTCATTCTTGCTAAAGTGTTTTCTAAAGCTTCTCTATATTTACTACCATGTAAAGCTTCTAACTTATTTAAATTAGCTTCACTAAATATAGCGTCCACATTGTTCTGCCACTGCTGAAGATATTTAGGTCTTTTATTATTTTTTAAAGCGTCTAAAAGATCTGTAGTTATAGTTCCAGACAACCAATTTTGAGTAGGCTTACTATATGAATCACCTTTTAATATTAATTTTATTTGATCGGCAAAAGCTTTCAACTCTTTATCAGACTCTATAGCTTTTTTAATGTCGTTTAAATCAGTCTTAGAAAGCCCTGGTATAGTAAAGCCTTCTTGATCCCATAAATAAACCCTAACTGCTTGCTGGTTAGTAAAACCACTATTGTTCTTTTCTCTTAGTCTTTTAGGTACTTTTAACTGTTTCTTAAGTTGTTTAAAGTCAGACATTAGATTTATTCTATCTTTAGAAAGACTTTCCATTGCTTTAGTGTAAGGTCTTATAGTGTTTTGCTTAAACCAAGCCATCTGTTTATCACCAACTTTTCCTTTTCCAAGTATAGGATATATTAAACCTAAAAAATCCTCAGCGGATGGTGGTATCCAAAATTTAAAATTACCTTTACTTGCTCCAACAGTTTTAGCTTTAGCCGCTGAATACTCTTTAAATGCTTTTATACCAGTATTTTTTTCAATAATATCATTAAACTCATTACTTAATATACTGTATCTAACTTTAGCTTGTTGTATTTTAGATTTAACATCTAAAGGAGATAAAGCATCTTTAACAGCTTTTACATTTTGATAAGCGTCATCTGCAAAATAAAAGTCATTATAACCTTCTGCAGCTTTACTTATTAACCACTGAGCTTTAGCTTCACCTGTAGAGTTTCCTAAACCAGTTATATTTTTTAACGGTATATTTAACCCTACACTGTCTAAAAATTCTTTAATAGCTACTTGAGCTTCAGGAGCTCTAGCTGTTAAAACAAATACATCTTCAGTTCCTCTTGCTGCTTGTATTTTTTTAGCTATATCTAATAATGGACCAGGTTTACCTTTAGTTACTTTATTAAACTCAGAAAAATCAAATACATAACCTTCTTCTAGTAACCTAGCTCCATCCATAGCGAATTTTTCCGCTGTTAATCTACCTTCAATTCCATCAGGTGTCGTGAATAAAACATCTGACTTAGTGGTTGCTAACGTATCATCAAAGTCAAATACTCTTATTTTTTTAATCGGAGCGTTTGGTTTTATAGAATTATCTAAAGCATCTGTCATTTTAATAGAAGAATCAACCATGTAAGAGTTGTTCTCGTTATTAGGCATAACACCAGATGGAAGTAAACTTAATCTATTTTTGTTTTGAGCTTTCTTATTATTTAACAATTTGTAAGCTTCTGCCCATTCTTCACTCATTGGGTCCACTTTACTATCTTTCAAACTTCTTAAAGCATATTCTACAGATCCAAATGTTAAACTATTATAGTATCTTTCTATAAACTTAGATAAATCTTGCAAAAAACCTTTAGGCATGGTCTGTTGAAAACCAAACCTTTTAATAGCATTATCCATGCTTTCAGGTATTATAGCTACATGATAGTTATCAAATACATCGTCTATATTAATAGTTCCTTTTCCAAAGTAAGATTCAAGCAAAGCCATTACAACAACCTCAGCTGGCATCATGTGTTCATAAACTAGTTTATCATCAATTTTTAAATCACCAACAAATATATATTCAGCGTTAGCAGCAGCTCTTAATATAGCATTCATGTTAGACTTAAAACTAGCCATAGTCATTGCGGTAAGTATAGGATCATTTTTCTTCTTTAAATAATCCATCCTAGCTTTTATTCTTGCTCTAGCTTCTTTAGCATAGTTTAACCTATTATTATATGTAGATTGCTCGCCATTTTTATTTATTTCGCTAATAACACTTGAAGACTGCTGAGTGGGTGTTTTAGTATCTAAATTTATTTCTAGTCCAGTAGATTTTTCAATTACCTTTATGTTATATTTTAATTTTTTAGCATTAGGATTTTGAACAACTGCTTTAACTTCGTATTTGTCAGATATTAAATTTAACAAATTATTAACATAGTCTACGTTATTTTCAAAAACTTGAGATCTGTTAGTTTCTCCATCAATAGCGTTTTTAATTCTAGCAACAGTATCCTGGCCTAAATCATTTTTATTTTCAGTAATTGTAAATTGTCCATCACCTATTTTACTAGAAGACTTTAAATGACCACCATCCCATTTTATATAATCTTTTATAACATCTAAAGGATCTTTACCAGCTTTTACTTCTTCTAACGCTTGGTCTAAATAACTTCTTCTACTATTATTAATATTATCGGAATTTTTAAATGTATCAGACATGGAGTCTTGTAAATTGAAAAAAGCTACAACTCCTGGCGAGTCAAAATCAAAATCTAATCCTTTTAATATTTCTTCTTCAATATTTACTTTAGCACCTACTTTAAACTGTCTGTTATAAGCATCTACAGCTTTTTCCCTAGATTTTAATACAACATTAGTTATCTTGTTAATTATATTTGTTATTTTACCTTCTATTGTAAGTATGTCTTCTTGAACAGCTTGTTGTATATAGTCTTTTAAATTAGTTTTTATAATGTTTTTAACTGTTTTAGTGTCTAGAGATGGATTTGATATTTGAGACACTATAAATGGCAGAGTAATATTAGCCGCTATAAGTGCCGATGCATTTGTTTGCAATATGCTTTTTCTAATACCCTTAATACCTCTTTCAACATCTGCAGTTATTTTACCAACCATAGTGCTAGGATCAGGTCCTTCTAGTATATCTTGAGCTTTATTAAAGCTTTTAGATATTTCACTATCTTCAGTGAAAGATTTAGCGAATTTTTCTAAACCTAATTCCGATGCTATTTGATAAGCTAATCCCTCCTGTTTATTTTGCACAGGTGAGCCATTTGATTTAGAAAACTTTTTTATAATATTATCAATATCTTCTTTAGTAATATCAGGCTTAAGCTTCATTTTTTGAGGCTGCGAAGTCATACCTGTTTCAGCCATAGTATACTTATCTACAACTTTACCTTTCCAATCTAAGGTAAATTTACCATCAACAGATTTTAAAACAACACCTGGCATGTTTTTAGCTAAGTAACCTATAGGTAGTTTTTTAATTATAAAAGGTAAATTTTTTCTTAAATAAGGAACATATTTATCTTTTTTACCCATTTGAACTACAATAGCTCTAGAAGCTGGACTTAATGATCCGCTAGCAGTCTTACCTAAAGATTGTTTTAATTCAGATATGAAAGGCGTTACAGTTTTATTTTTACTAATATCTTCATAAGGGTTTGTTAATTTAGTAAAATTAACTTTAGCCACCTCGTTTGTTATTGCTTTATTTGTATCTTCTGATAGCTCTATTTTATCTTCTAAAGTATATTCTTCTTTTGCTTCTTCAATTGATCTAGACTCTGTGTCCTCATCTTTAGAAGCTAATGTATCTGCTAAAGTTCTACCAGTATCTCCTACGGTTTTATCAGTTGAAACTGTTTTAGGTCCTGATTTTTTACCAACAGTACCTATTTTATTTGTAACTTGAGAATTAACCCAAGCAAATAAATTATTATTTTCTTGAGGATTAAATGTTATTAATAAGTTACTTAAGTAATCTTTTACGTCTTGTATATAATCTTCCCTACTTCTACCTTTAGTATCTTTAAGCTTGTTACCTATTAATCTATCAAAAACAGGTCCATTAACAGCGGCGTAAGCGGCATCAAAAGGACTCATCATTCTTCCTTGAAAATCTACAGTTCTTTTAGTTTGAAAATCTGTTTTAGACATTTTAGGATTTATCCAGTCATTCATTTCTTCACCTCTAGTTATTATAGACTTTCTAGTTTTATCATCTATAATTGGAGCTTTAGCTTTTAATACGCCTTTTTTAATTCTTTGCCCTTTTTTATATACTTTATTATAGTCTTTTACAAAATTAAAAGCGTCTTCAGCTGTTTTAAGTTTTAAACTCCCTCTAGACACTTCGTCAAAAGTATTTTTCTCTTTATAAACAAAATCATTAACAGTATCAGCAATTGACTGCCAGAAAGATCTATCTTGCCTATTAAAGTCTATGTTTTCTTCTTGCATTTCATCACTAAGAGTAGTAAAAACTTCTTGGTAGTACTCTTTTGTTTTACCACCATACTCTTTTTCATATGTATTTAGTTTATTTTTTATTCTATTTCTAGAACCTTCACTTATTACATTTTTACTTTCATCTAGTATATACTCTTCTAAATCTATTGCTAATTTATTTGCTTCTTCCTCTTCAAAAGAAGCATCTAATACAGCATGTAGTATTTCATGAGCTATTACATTACCACCAGTAACATCTCCTTCTGCTAAAGCTAAACCGTAAGCACCTGTTACTACTTTTTCATTTACTACTATATATTGTTTTCCATTTATTTCTGGAGTTATAAAACCTGGCGTAGTATCATTTATGTCTTTTTTAATAGCATTATAAAGATCTGGATTATCTTTTATTAATGACTTGACATTTTCTTCATTGTAATTTATTACTTCAATATCCGATCCAAGTTTTTTCTTTATTAAATTAGCACCAGCAGTTGCAGTTCTAGATATTAATTTACCATAGTCTTGCATAGTCATTATGTCACTAGATTTAATTGTTTTTCCAGTAGTAGCTATTTCATTTATTTCGTTTTCAATTTTACCTATTAACTCACCTGTTTTAGAGCCACTTTCAAGAGCATTTTCTGCAAGCTTTCTAGTTTGAATTAAATCAGATATTCTATTTCTAGCATTAGTTCTATTTCTTCCACTAATAAATTTAGGTGCTTTACGCATTAAAGAATTTGTTTCATCTACTATTCTAGCATTTTCAACAATTTGTTTTGCTTCAGATGGTTTAATTTTTTTATTACCAACTAATCTATTTGTAAAAGCTCTTATGTCATCATAACCGTAGTTATTATCAGACATGAAGTTAAGATTTTTTAATTTACCAGCTAACTTAGTCTGAGTATCGATAAAAGTATTTTTAGCTAAATTAACAGCTATGTTACTTTGAGTTCCAGGCATACCACCTATCATCTCATTTAATATTTCAGTTCCAACAATGTTCCCATCAGAAGCTACTTGAGCAAAAAGCTCTCCACCACCTTCAAACAACGGTTCAACAGCAAGACCTTTTAAAAATTGTTGTCCTATTTGTTTACCTGTTGTCGCTAAAGGACTTACTAAAGCACCTGCAGCTCTAGCACCTATAAAATTTGCAACTGCTATTGGTACACCTCTTTCAATACCTCTCTTGTTAGCTTTTGCAACTACTTCAGGATTTCTTAAACCAGCAACAACCTGGTCAGCATCTGATAAATCATAACCAGCTTTAGTTAACTCTTCAGAGTAAGCACTACCTAGCTCCATGTTAAAACCAGTTATAGTTTGCCAAGCTATTAGTCCTCGACCAAAACCACCAAGTGCACCAGGTAAAATACCTGCACCTAAGCTAGTTGTTCCACCGATAACAGCGCCGGCGGCTGCAGATCCACCTATTAGAGGTAAAGCAATGTTTTTACCAGTTCCAGCAAACATGCCCATGGAATTACCAAACAAACTTAATAAAACTTCTCCTGGATCTGTTCCTAATATTTTTAATTGTTCAGCTACTGTTCCAGCAGCCTGGTACCTTTCCCAAGTTTCAGATGTTAACAAACCTTTTTGGTAAGATATTTCTTCTGCAACATTTCTTGCTATACCTGCTATTTCTTCGTCATCTAAAGGGTCACCAACATTATAAGCTGCTTTTAAAAAATCTGCATTAACCTCTCCTTGACTCCAGCCTAATTTTGCATTGTTTACTATACTTTGAAATTTACTATCTTCGTATTGTCCTCTATACTTATATAAATCATCAAAGCTTAACATAGAGTTAATAGTGTTGCCAACATTGCTTATCTGCCTTTGTTTATCACCTAAAGAGCTAAACTGAGAATACAAATTGTTTACAGGTGTTATTGTTTGTTGATAATATATGTTGTATCTATTAACAATGTCTTGTACTTGGTCTAACTCTTCTTGAGTAGTTGGTTCAAACTTATCTAAGTCCTCAAAACCTTTTCCAGTAACATTTATTAATTCTTGTTCGAAAGTGTTTAAATTGTTTTCTATGTTTTTATTAACTGTAGTAAAATCTGAAACGTCGCTGCCAGTAATACTTTTAAATTTCTGAGAAAGATCGCTAGATACTTTAACTATCTCGTCTACTTGCTCAGTTATATTAGAAGTCTCTTTGTTTTTAAACTTGTCAAATAGTAATTTCTCTTTAACTCTAACTTGATAAACAGCTTCGTTGGTTGTTATATCAGCTAGTCTTTCGTTTTCTAATTTTAATTTAGAACTGTAGTCATAAGGTACTACTTTCAAGCTTCCATCATCATTAAATATGTTAGAATATTTAACGATTTCTTGTTCTGTGGGTTTGTATTCTTTTGTATATCTATCAGTGTCACTTGCGTCACTTCCTATGAACTGTGATGTCATTAAGCCACTAGTGTTGATTAATTTATTTTCTATAAAATTTATTTCGTCTTGATTTGTTTCTCCTTTAGATTCTAAATTTTTTACTTCATCATAGTTTATTCCTTCAGATGCAAATATTTTTCTACTAATACCTGTTAAAAGCTTATTTTTCTTATCTTCGTCTTGGTTAGCTGTTGCTTTAAACAAGTCTTGCATATAATCATCACTGACATCTATGTCTGTCACTTGATCTGCATAAACAGCATTGTCTCTTTTATTTTTATCTATAAAAGACTTAATTGCATACATGCCTTGATTAGGATTATCTAAACTAAAAGTTTTGTTTATATTAGGATCTTTAGTGCTTGTTATTTTTATAGCATCAGATCCAGCTTCAGCTTCTTCAAAAGCAAAACCCCACTTTTTAAACTTAGTATCTAAATCTTTAACTATAGTTTCTTCTAGATTACCAAAAAAGCCACCTATGTCTTCATTTAACTTATTAAAGTCTTTGTCAAAATAAGAAAAGTCTTTTTGTTTTTGTGTTTTTGGATCCTTAGAGAAGAACTCAGTTACATCTATATCAGACTTATATTTAACTACATCATCGTCTTGTTCTTCTTTTTCTTTGCCAATAGTATCTAAAACCTCAAAACCTATGTCAGACTTAAAAGTATTAAAATCTGGTATGTCAAAGTTTTCATTAATCATACTATCTCTAAATTCAGAAAGCATAGACTCGTCCTTCATATCAGCTTTGAAAGTTTCAAAATCTGGTAAATCAAAAACTTGTGAACCGTTGCTGTGTAGTTCTTTTAATATCTCTTCATTCATATGTTAAGACTTCTTAGTGTAAGCTGTTTTTTTATTATCTTGTTTTATATTTTTTAAAGAAGTATAACTTAATACAGTATCTGGATATTTAGAAGCGTTTTTTATTACTTCTTCATAAGCTGAGGCGTAGTGGTTATATAAATCACCTAACTTTATAGAAGGTTTAGATAAGTATTCTTCAACTGTAATTTTTCCGTAGTCATATGTGTCTACTATAAAGTCACTAGGTAAGGATTTAAAAAAGTTTATAGCATTTTTACTAAATTCACTGCCTGGATTATTAAAACTAACCAATTGCTCATTGTTAGATTGATTGCTAGCGTCGCTTTTTAATGCTTTTAAATTAGCTTTTTGTATTTTAAGTTGTTCAGCACTTCTTTGTCCAGATACTTCTTCTTGCAGCTTAACACCAGTTAGCTCTTCGATGTGTGTTAAAGATTCGCTAATATCTTTAGCAGTTGAAAACCTATTTCTAGCCAATATATTAAGCAGCTGAGCCTCTCCATTTGCAGACTTATAGTTATCAATAACTATAGTTTGACCAGGTTTTTCTATAGGTTTTCCTTGTGGAGGATCAACAGCACTGGTTTCTTTATATGTTTTAAAACCATCTTCATCTACTATTTGCCCAGCTTCATTTATTAAAGTAGTTCCAGCGGAATCATTTATTAATTTAGTTTGTTTAGCTGTATAGGCTTTTTCACCTGTTGACTTGCCGGTAATTATAGTAAGTTTATCACCATCAAAAGTTATACTTTTTGGATCAACACCTGAAGCACTACTTATCTCAGTATTTATGATGTTTTTTATAGCGTCTTTATTGTTTGAATTTATTGCAGTTGATAAAGAAGTATTTTGTCTATCAACGTATCCAGTAGGTGTTTTTGAAATATCTGGACCTTCTTGCTCTTTTTCAAATTCTTTAATTTTTTGATTTAATTTAGCTCTTTCTAAAGCTAGCTTTTGCAATTCTAATTGTGAAGGCTGTTTAGTTAGTTTACTACTTATTTTTTTATCACCAATAGCTGATCTAACAAGCTTACCTTTTTTAAGTTCTTCCTTATACATAGGAAACTCTTTTATAATCAACTGTTCTATAATAGCATCTTTAGTAGCTGCATCATGCTTTTGGCTATTGTAGTTTTCATCACCGTCAATGTACCTTTGAAAAGTAGATTCATTTAATAAAGCATCTACTTTATCACTATTTTCTAAATTTTTCCTGTATTGATCAGCTGCTGCTAAGTAGTCGTTTTTAGCTGTAGTATATATTCTAGATCCATCATTAGACATTCCTTCATATTGTTTAGCAACCACTAGGTTTTTAATACCAGACATAGCGTCTTTAGAAGCTGCACCAATTTGCTCTGTGTAATCGTCAGCATATTCTATTAAGTTGTTTCCATCTTTAACAGAGTTTAAAAGCTGAGTACCGTTAAATAAATCTTGACCGTCATTAGTTATGATTATATCTTCACCTTGTATTCTAATATTCATTTTAGATGGATCATTTAAAAACTTCATATAAGCTTTTCTCTTGTCTCCATTGTCGCCTATAAATTGATTTCTTAAAACCATCTTTTTTTGTTCAGCTGGATTCATATCTAAATACTTATTAGATAGTTCGTTTACAGTACCTATTACTTTTCCAAAATCACCAATTACTTTTTGAGCATTGTTAGCTTTATTTAAATAACCACTTCTGTCACCATCAAAACTAGCTATGTCTGCTTTGTATATATCAGTTACCATGTTAGAAAACTGATCAGTCATTTTAGCCATAGTGTCAGTCTGGTCAATCCTTTGAGTATCATTAACCAGCTTCTGCATGTCTATACGTCTTTGCTCAGCTTGTTGTTGGAATAAATTTACTTTATCTCTTCTTTGTTTAAAGGTTCCTTCTACATATTCAATACCAGCTAAAACATCAGCTGCAGGATTAAAAATTGTTCTAGGCACATAAGTTCCTCTTCCTCGACCTCTGTAAGGTCTTACTGGTTTACTAAAATCTTCCATATTTTTATTGTTGATTTGGGTCTACTGTATAAGTATTTGGGTTGTTATTATATGTAGGAAAGTCTAAGCTTAAAGGATTTTGAAATATATCATATGCTGGATCCAACATGTTTACAGAGCCAGCGCTCATAATGTTACCACTACCAGCTCCTAGCGCCGCTTGTTGACTAACTTGACCTGTAGGACTTATAGAGCCAGTTAATAAGCCTGGGTTAGTAGGTGTAGAACTTTGAGCAGTTAAGGCTGATAAACTACCAAAATTAAAATCAGGTATTTCTGGTACTTCCATAAGTTCTATGTTGTTTATTCTGTTTATACCAGCTTGGTTTGCCGCCTCTGTAGCATTACGAGTGAAATTAGTATTGTCCATGGTTGACTCAGTATTTCTAGCTTCAGGTTTTATAAAAGTAGATAAACCTGCTATGCCAGAAGCTGTAGCCATTGTACCTGTAGATAATCCAGCTGCTCTTTGTTGTTGTGCTAAATCCATTTGCATTTGTAATCTATAAGTGTCTCTAACGTCTCTATTTTCTTGCATGTTAAATCTAGCTTGTTCTCCCTGCGCTTTAGCCATTTCCATTTGTTGCTGGCCTTGAGCGTATAGTCTTTGATTTTGAGTTTCTTGTTTTTGTATATCAGCTGATATACCTTGTTTAGATCTTAAAGCAGCTTGAGCTAAAGCAGTTGCTCCACCAGCTCCAGTTTGTCTTAAATTATCTAAAGTGTTAGCTAAAGAAATATCTGCTTGCTCAGCTTGCATTTCAGCAGCCTTTGTAGCTACTTGCATGTTGGCAAAAGGATTTGTTACATTGGCATATGGATTAACTATTTGCTGTCTGCTTTTTTCAATATCATCTAACTTTGTTTGATAATCTTCTATTGCGTTTTTAGATTTATTAGCTTGGTGAAACCCCATTATAGCTGGAACTGACTTCGCTATTAGTTGAGTCACTTCCTTGTTATCCGCAAAAAATCCTAATATTTTATCTAATGCCATAATTATAATTTTATCTTGATGATACTACAAATTCTGTTGAGACAGCAAACAACTCTTTAGCTCCGCCTGGATCTGTAGTTGCATCTGTCGATACTT
>Ga0209336_10001370_pt1 | contig 11885 bp, 8 predicted proteins | sample LinPmetageLP32_FD_184042 | JGI IMG/M metagenome (GOLD analysis project Ga0209336, IMG submission 184042) | Marine viral communities from the Pacific Ocean - LP-32 (SPAdes) (version 2) | ecosystem: Environmental > Aquatic > Marine > Oceanic | place: Pacific Ocean | collected 2009-08-23 | reverse complement strand
CAGGTTTGCCAGGCTCGTTGTTTTCAAAAGTCTGGTTTGTAGCTTCGCCATGGTATAACTCTGGATCACTCCAAGCGCTAACAAAAGCTTGAACACCACCTATTTGGTTAGTATAACCTTCGTTTTCTTTCATAATAGCATCTTGTCCTTGCGCATCTTTATTAGCAGTAGCAGCTGCGTACTTACCAGCATTTACTTCTAGCCCACTTCTTAATTTAGCTTCTAAGCTAGGATTATTGTTCCATGCTTTTTTTTGTTTTAATTCAGATATACTTTCAGAGCCTGATATCGAACCAATACCTTTAATAGTTTCATCTATTGTTTTTTCATACTTTGCTTTAGAAGTATCGTAATCTTTTATTAACTGTTTTTCAAAAGCTTTACCTTCAGCTAGTTTTGTTAAACCTGGCTCTGCAGCTTCTTTAATATTGTCAGTCATAGTACCAAAGTCTCTAGTACCTCTTCTTACTTGCCTATATGATCCTCCTACTATAGCTTTAGTAGAGTTTGATGTGTTTTGTTTTGCCATAATTTTTTATTTTTACTCTGCTCGCCTAGCGTTTCTTCGGTCTATTCTTGCTTGTCTATTTTTTGAATAAACAATTTGACCGTCTGCACCAACAGTTTTTCCAGTTTCTATACCAGCAGCAACACCACTAGCAACTCCACCTATTAATTCACCCATACCAGCAGACTCTTGATTTGCATAAGTCATAGCTTGTTGTTGAGCAACATCTATTTCACTAGCAGCTCTATCTAACTGACCCATTTCTCTTTGCTCTTGCATAGCTTGTCTTGATGCTTCACCAGATCCTAATAACTTAGCTCTTTGACTTTCCATTTGTTGTTGTCCTTGAGCTCTTAGTTTTTGATTTTGAGCCTCTTGTTGTTGTATGCTAGCAGAAACGCCTTGTTTTGATTGCATAGCGGCCATTGCTAAAGCTGTAGCGCCACCAGCGCCAGAACCTGTAGCTCTTAACGTATCTAAACTACTAGCTAAAGAAAGATCTGCTTGTTGCGCTTGCATTTCTGCAGCACCAGTTGCTACTGTTAAATTAGCAAACGGATTTGTTAGTTGGCTAGCAGCTTCTTCGTAAGGATTTAAAATTTCTTGTCTATTAGCCTCTAAAGAATTTAAACGTCTTTGTGCTGCTTTTTGTTCTCTTTGAGCTTGTCGCTTTGCGCTACCCGCGCCTATCATTTTTGCTGCGCCACCTACTACAGCTATACCTGTTGATACCCATGCCATATCTTATTGTTTTATTTGTTTGTTTTTTAATTCTATAAATAACTCATAGTCTTCAAAACTATCAGCTATTATTTCTTTTTCTAACTCAACTAAATCTTGTGTATTAGTTGGGTTTAAATGTACAGTTGTCCATACTAAGTCTGTTTTAGCATATAAAGCTCTTTTTGTTCCAGGTTTTGAAATCATAGAGCAAGGACCTGTTAATTCTTCTATTCCATCTTTTTCTGTTATAACCACTACGCTACCTTTTAATAAAAAGTTAGGGTGATCATGTTTGTGTATTTTACCTACTATAATCATACCTGCCGGTATAGATATTTCTCTTACGTATATACCATCAGAAAAAGAATGTTTTAAAGGACATGTTTTAGAATCACCAATTATAACTCCATCGTGATCTAAGTTTTTAATTGTTTGTTCTAAATCTAATATGCCTTTTTTTGTTTCTTGTTGAATTTTTTGTAATTCATTCATTTAATTTTATTTAATTTAATATAAAGATTTTTCGTAATTAAAACCAACAGAAAATAACTCTGCATGCTTTTTTAAATTTTCAGCGCCATTATTGCTTACCGGTTGATGCTCTAGTGTTGTTGTTAAAAAATAACCCTTAATACCTGTTAATTTTAAGTTTTGAATACCGGAAATACTTGTTGTATCGTTTATTTTTATTTGACCAAAGTATTTTTTTTCTAACGGAGTAAAACCTACGTATTTAACACCTTCTGTTGACGTCATTATTCTACCTGTAATATTTCCAGGTATTGGATAACCTTCAGACAAGTTATCATCATCAGCTGGTGATGACAAGCTTATAGCTTTCCAGTTGTTAGTGCCTTCGTAATTTAAAGAACCATAGTATTTAACTAGCGATCCGTTTTCATTACTAATTAACTTTATAATACTAGGTTTAAATTCACCATAAAAAGTATTTTTAACGTTATTAGTATGATGTCTATATATTAAACCTTGTTTCCAAGTATAAAACTCGCCTCCACAACTACCACCAAATTCAGGTGAATATGTAAAGAAAGAACTCCAGCCATTTACTTTGTCGTCAAACGCTAAAGTTTTATAATTAGCAAAAGGTTTTAACACTTTATTTCCAAAAGTATTTTTGTAAGTTGTTTCTGTTTGTGGTTCGTCAAAATTTGATGACTTTAATAAACTTAAAACATAGCCTTTAGTATGCATATCAAACATACCGTAAGCTGCTGATAGATTTTTTAAGTTGTCTCTAAAAAACGACTTCATGCCATACGCTGATATTTCAGTTAAACCGTCTTGAGATAACCTTAAAACAACACCTTTGTTTGTATCTGTAAAATATTTTCTAGTACCGTAAACAGCAAATGACTCAGGATTTTTGCTAATACCGTATTCGCCAGAATAAGGCTGCACTTGGCCAATAACAATTTTAGCATCAACAGCTAAGTTACCTCCTTCAGCAGTGTATATAGCGTCTTTATCAATTAAAGCTCTACTTACTTTTTTCTCTTGCAATATAGTTAAATTAGTATCTTCAGCGTGTAGTTTTTGAATAGATCCATATAATATATCTACAGATTTTGTTATGTTTTGACCTATAGAAAACTGATTAGTGTTGTTAACACCAGTTCTAGAATTAAATATACCTGAATATATCATAGAGTTTTCTCTATGTTTTCTTTTGTAGTTTTTATCTACAACAAAAGCTTTAACGCCAAAATCTACAGAATCTTCATTAAAACCACCTCGTATTCTAGACTCTTCAACATGAAATTGTTTTTGAGAAAAAGACTTAGAATCATTTACACCGTTGTTATTTGTGTCAGTATCGTAAGCATAAGGGTTAGCATTGTAAAAAGTTAGTTTTACACCTTTTTGTATTTCAGCGGCATTACTTAAGGTTAATGTAGTTCCTGACACAGTAACTGTTGTGTCTTTTTTTATACCTTGACCTTCTATAATCATACCATCTACAATAGCAGTATTAGAAGCAGATATAGTAACACTAGTGCTTTCACCTGTTACATTTGACGCGCTTTCTGTGTGTCGCAATGTTGTAGCTGTTGTAACTATAGGTTTTTCTCTTAATATAAAGGTGTTAAAATATTTTACTTTTAGTGTAATTGCCATTATTATATTTATTACATGTTATAGCTTATTTCTACATTTAAATTCTAGCTAAAAACACTCTTATTAATTCGCAGTAATCTTCTACAATAAATGATTCAGGTGCTTGATCGTCACTAGACTCTTGAAAGCGTCCAATTTTTTTAACATCCATTAATACCGCGTATTGAGCATTACTTCCTGGAGAGACATAAGTATAGTTTGTTTTTATTAAAAAAGTATCATTTATTCCATTACTATCAAAGCTATGCTCAGTTGGCGAAGTATGTCTTTCGTGAGGCAAAGCTAAATACTTAACGTTTCCTGAAAAATCAAAATAAGGATAACCACCGCTTCCATTAACATCTTCTGGTTCGTAAGGATTATTACCATCTAAATCACTAGCATCTATACCGCTTACCCAACCATCGCTTGATACAAAATTACCAGCACCTTCTGATCCAAAAGAAAAATCAGCAGCGGTTCCTCTAGGATAACTAAAATCAGCTAACACACCACCAAAACCTTGTGGGTCAAAAGTATTGTTTTGATCTATAACACCGCCCGCCGTTGCTTTACTTGTGTTTACAGATATAAACTGTATACCTCTTACTTCTAAGTTTTCATCTAAACCTGGAGGATTATCTGAAGTAGTAAAATTAAAATCAACGCCTAAATTTGTCCCTGTTGATTCTTCAGTTCCGCCAGGTCCATATTTTGATAAATTTCTAGGTGTTTTAGAGTTACCAGAAAATTCAATAGCATCGTCGTTGTTAAAAGCTTCGTTGTCTTGATTTGTTTCAAAAAATGGATATAAATTTTTATAACCACTAAGCACAGCGCCTTCGTTGACAAAGCCATTGAGAAATTCTGTTTGTTGAACTTTTCTTATTGTCGGTAAGCCATTTGTTAAATTGTTTAAATCTATTGTCCAGTTACCTGCAATACCACCATCAAAAGGATTTCCAATAGCTTTTACCGCGTGCATATAGCCACATAAAAAGTTTTCTGAATTAGTTATTTCTTCACTATTTTCAGTGTATGTTACATTTGCTGGTGATTCAAAAGCATAAGGACCTTTGTAGTTTCCTTCTAAAAAACTGCTAGACTCTATTACAATTAAACCATCACCTAGTAAAAAGTTAACTTCTTGCTCTGCATAAATTCCACCACCATTGCCTTCGTTTACACCAGCATAGCCGCCAGACTGCTCGCTGTTATTGTAGTCGTTACTATCATAAACCCTAACGGTTACTGTTTGGTCTAAAGATCCAAAATAATCAACGTCAGGATTTAATCTAATTTTACCTGACCAAACGTTTATTTGTAAGTTTTCTGATAAATTTGTGTAATTTTCGTGGGTTTGAACTCCAAAACTAGAAGCCTCACCATTACCAAAAATAAAGCTACTACTAGTGTAAAACAAACCTTGAGTGTTGTAATCATCTCCTTTATTACTTCCGTTTGTTGCTTTTACTTGATATAACGTATCGTCTTCAGCCTCTGGTGAAGGTGAGGCCGCTTCTACAGTATGATTAGGGCCGTTTGCTATAATTGGAGCAACGTTTTGTAGTTCTAAAGGTGTGTTTAAAAACGGTACAGTTATGTTATTAGCTTCTACGCTTATGTCAAAATAATAAGTTGGATGGCTTATTGTGTTGTAAGGAGCTACAACTGCTGTTTTTTCATGTATAAAATTAATATTTGGTTTAATTTTCCATTTTTGTGTAGTGTCATCAAAAATTATTTCAAAGTCATCAGTTACATCTTGACCTGTTACCTCTATATTATCAAACCTAACAGCTTGTAAAGTTGGTACCATGCTACTACCAGTTATTGTAGAGTCTGCAACATCTGTTATTTCTATAGTAGCCGCGTACACATTTAAAAAACTATCTGCGTTACCTTCAAGTCCTTCAGGATAAAAAGAAGTACCTTCGTTAAAATCTTCTGTTTCAATAAACGTTAAAGTATCTGCGCCTCCTACAAAGTTTGCAGCTTCGTTTAACTCATGAACTAAACCGCTTGTAGATGTTTCATAAAATATATCTAAAGCAGATTCAACTGGTTTTGTTTCAAATACACTAAAAACCTCTTGTTTGCCGTGTTTGTATGTGTAGAAAGCAGATGTACTATTGGCAAAAGGAACATTAGTATTACTAGCAGATCCTGTACCTGAAGAGTATAAATCACTTATAACATCGTCGCAATCAATGGTAGTTTTAGGATCACCGTCAACAACCGTTTTTGTTATTTTAACTAAATCTTTAAATTGACCTTTTAAATATTTACCTACACCATACTTAGTGCTTGCGATTTCATCAGCACCTATTTGTATACTTTTACCTTGATTAATTCTTTTTACTGTAGATGTGCTAGAAAATATACTAGGCGCGGTGCTTACATCTTGGCCAAACTCGTTAGTAGTACTACCATAAGGTATCTGAACTACCATTGGGTTTTTTTCAGCCTCAGTTACCATAGCTAAAACATTTTCAGTAAAATCTACTAAACCTTGTTCTTTAGCTGTACCTATACTTATTACATTTAAAAGTCCAGCGTTAGAAACAACAGACGCAACTGTAGTTTGAGTACCTTCTTGAACTACTTTAGGAAATATTTTAGCCTTACTAGTACTTAAACCTGTTTCTTGAGAATTAGCAAATTCTTTATCTCTTACTATTTTATTTATATTGTCTCCAATTAAAGTAAAGTATGTTTTTGTTTCATCTTTACCGTTATCATAATTAAAAGCACCAGAAGTATATACATTGTAATATTCTTGCTCTGTTTGCTTAACAACTATTCTGTAAGAATACCAACCATGAGGCGTTATTTTATAAGTGTATAAAGCGTATGTTATGTCGTTACCATCTCTAATAACATCTGAAGCACCTCTGTTTAAGTCTAAAGAAGGTGGACCATCACAAGTAATTACACCACCGTCTACGTTTATAATTTTAACAAAGTCTTTGTCGTTACCTTTTAAATAATCATTAACAAAAACTAAACTATCAACAGATATACCTACAGTAACCGTATTGTTAGTAATGTCTACAGCAACAGTAGTTGCTTCTGATAAGTTTATAATTTTACCTTTAGCGTAAGGATTTTGTATAGGTTCGTTAAACGTTATTTCAAGAGCATCACCACAATAATCTTCGTTACCAGCTGAGCTAGATGATATTGTTCCTGTTTGATCCCAAGATGCAGCAAAAAAATCTTCGTCTTTAGCTGGAACATTTATTGACCCTAAACCAACGCTAGAAGTTAAAACAGGTGATTGTCTACCAAATTTATCAGCAAGAACAATACCTAACTCATAAGTTCTTCTTTGTTTTATAGAGTGAACTGGATATTCTTTATGTATGTAATAATTATTAAAATCAGCGTTACCCCAGTCGTTTGTATTTTGAAATTTTTTATCTACCGCAGCAACAAAGTTTAAACCAAGACTAGCTTCTTTAGATCTTTGTGAAATACTGTTAAGGTTTCTATCTTGCACAAAGTTACCGTAAACAACTCTATTGCTTATTACTTCTTGTGCTTTTGCAGATAAAGGAACGTTATCGTAAACTCTAGTTAACTGCTCCTGTGGTAAAGTTTTATATGGTAGCGTTGACTTATAGTCATAATGAAAAACGTTATTATTAAGATTTCTTTCTAACTCAATTAATTCAACAGCTCTAACAACGTTGTTGTTTGATTCTTTATACAATATTTCTATTGATGTAATGTCAAAATCTTTTTTAATGTTTTTTGAAGGTAATAATATATTTAAACCTATTTTGTTTACAGAATTAACCATACCATCAGCATTACCATCATTATCTACAAAGCTAACTTCTCCTTTTTCGTAAACTTGTTGTTGTTCTTTTGTTCCGTAGTTTGTTGTTTTAGGTATAAAACATATTTGAGTAAAAGGAGCTATTGAAGAGTATTCACCGTCTGTAAATTTAAATCTATATGAAAACCTTACGAATTTATCAACAAGGTTGTTAGGTAAGCTATCAGCAAAAGACATGCTAGAAGTAGCTTCTATAGTAGGTTCGTTTGCGTTTAAAGTAGTTGTCGCAGGGTCTAACAATAACGGTGACATAAATGGAGCAAACTTAGCAACACTTATTTTATCTTCACTTAAATAATAATTTGCATCTATAATGGCTTTTTTAACGTTAAACCTTCTTGGTTGATTTAAACCATCTGTCCAAAATAATAAATCTTCTAGTAGATTAACTCCTGTTATTTTATGAGTAGTGCTAAAGTTTAAAAAACTACCTTGAACTAAAACTTTACTAGTGCTTGATGCTTTATCGTAAACCCACACCGCACAGTAATTATTAAGCGTAGCCATTATAGGGCCAGCCTTAGGTTCACCAACTAAGCCAATAGCGTTTGGGTTTTCACATTCGTAATCAGTTAAAAAATAATATATTTTACTATTTTTTTCATCAAAAAAACAACCTATGTTTTCAACAACACCTGTTCTTGTGGTTGCAGCATAAACAGAATTGTTGCTTATGCTTTGAGCACCTACTAGTTCATTACCGTTAACGTTTTGTATTGCGCCTACGTCTGACCCTTCAGAGGTCGTTATCTGTATGTTTTGTGCTTCTCTGTATTCTTGTTTAGGTAAAATTCTATCATCAATATCTTGATTCATTTTACCTTGTAGAAACACTTTTTTGTCTTCAGCCATGTACTAGTTTTTAATTTGTTTTGACTTGCCTCTCATTATTTGAGCCATTTGTTCAAGATTTAGTTTAGATAACCTTATCTTAGCGTTTCTAAGCGCTGCTCTTCGTTCTTTTTGATATCTTTTTACTATATACTCAGGTATGTTTCTTTTTGTTGCTAAAACATTAAAAGCAATATGTTTGTACAAAGCCTCTTCTGCAAACTTATGTACTTTCATTTCACCGTCTGTGCCTAAGCTATCAGATACATATTCTAAAACTATAAGCTTACCAGATAAATCACTGCTAAAAGCAAAGCTACCTGTTCTTTCGTCTATAGTAAAGTAACCATTTATTTGTTGGTGTTGTGGCTCGTTGCCATATCTTTTACCATAATCACTTTTTAAATGATTATCAGAGCCTATATAATAAGCATCTTGATCTGTGGTTAAATTACCTGTAATATTGTTTGTATCAAAAGCGTTCCATCTAGCTTCTGTAATAGAGCTGCCTTCTATAATTTGACCATTACTGTCGTATATGTAATTATAATCTTGGCCTTGTAAAGGTGTTTCTGTAGGGTTTATAGTAAGACTAGTAGGATATATAATTCTTTTTATACCAGAAGAATCTATATAACATATTTTTACGTAACTAACATAGTCTTGTGGCATAGGCATAGTTAACGATGTGCTTAGTTCTACTTCTTGTATTTTTATTGTTTTTAAAACGTCATAACTAAATTCTTGTAAACCACGTTTTGCGTGAAATATAACGTCAGATTTATTTACAAAATCTATCAATTTACCGTCACCTACGTAAGCAACCATAAAGCTAGATACTATATCTTTTAAAGAAGTGTGTCTATAACCTCCGAAAGTAAAATCTTGAAGCTGTACTTTTAAACTACCAACTTGGTTGTTAATATCTAAGTTTTTATGCAAAGCATAACCATCACCGTCTTGTGTTACTGATAAAGTTCCAGCGGCTACTGTAAAGTCATAAAATTCTGTTTCAGTGTTTAAAGTATCGTTTATTAAAAACACTCTTAAGTTAGAAGCAACGGGTGTTGTTTCAAACGTGCTCAATACATATGTCCATATAAGATTAGACGGTACAAATGTAGAGCTAGATCCGTCGAGATAAAACACTTGACTTCCACTGTAATAATTTTCTTCTGTTGTGTTTCCTATTAAACCCATTTGTTATTATTTTTCTTGACTATTTTTAATTTGTTTTTCATTCATTGCGTTTTGTACAACAGTCTGATCTTTTATAATTATACCAGAGTATTGCAATATACCTAGTATTAAATCAACTTCTTCAGAAGGATGTAAGACAAAATTTTGAGAACTGTTTACATCGTAAGTATAAACAGGTGTGCCAAACTGAGACGTGTTAGTAGTAAATCCAAAAACAGGATCAGTAGGTTTCTTTATATAGTCTATAACAACGCTAGACGTTGCGTCTGTCGGTAGCATAGCTATAGAGTTAGAAGTTTGATAATATACAGGAAAAGTTTCTGATGGAGCTGTTAGTGGCGAAGATAATATGTGCACTAGTTTAGCTTTGTTAATTCTTTCTATGTCTGTTAATCTATTGTTAGCAGATATATTTATTATGCTATACACGTCTGTCAAACCTGACACCGCGTTTACTGGTAGTGATCCAATGCCACTAGTTAATGTAATAGAACCTGTAGCATAAAAAGGATCTATTTTATCTTGTATTTTTGTAGGTATGTCAGCATAGCCTTCTCCTCCTCTTCCTCTTGACCTGTTTGTTATAGCTTTGTTGTAATCAAAAAAAGATTTTTCAAGCAAATCAAGTTGAACAATTTTAGAAGTTTTGTTAAAATCGTCTGGAGTTAAATACCCGCTACCTTTTTTATTAAGTATAGATAAAACTGTTGTATATACTTTGTTTATGTCAATTGCCATACTTACATTTTATTATAATCACTGGCCCTAGTTAAAGGGCCGTGACTACTTATTATTAATTTATTTTCTTTTGTATTGATTTATAAACTTCGACACCTTCATCCGTTTTTAAATATGCAGCAAAAGCTGAATAAGGATTTTCATCAAAAGGCACGTTCATCAATTTTTTATTATTTGTTCCCCAAGAAAATGTTCTTTGATCTTGTGACAATATAATTACGCTCATTTCTGTAGCTTTAATTGCTAAGTTTCTAAGTATAACGTTTTCATCATTTACAAGATCTAAGAATAACACTGGATTTTCTCTAGCAAATAAGTATAAATCTCTTTTAAGCTCACTAGAACTCATCTTATCAACAGCAGAACCTTGTTCTACTCTTAATATAGCTTCCATTTGATCAATTTCAATTGACATAGCAGTGTTTAATGCTTCCATTTCAATTTCAATACTTACAAGATCATCTTTAGCTTCTTTTACTTGATCTACTTCACTATAAATGTATGATTGTCTAGGGTGATACATAGATAACAACTTTTGTAAAGCTTGTTTTTCTTTGGGTACAAATAATATACCGTTTTCAAAAACAATATGCTCTAGTATTGCGTTACTATCTTGTTCATCAACAAAACATGATCTTTGATTACTAGCATATCTTAGCTCTCTATTGTAACCTTTTTCTTCATCAAACCATAATAATGGTTTTCTTTTTGTTGATTTAGAAGCTAAAACATAAGTTAACGGCGATGCGTTACCTTTTAAAAAATAACTTCTATCTTTCATTTCCCACTTAGGGGTGTTATCAACTACTTTAGGAGTTGACACTATAATTTCTTTAGCCTTTTTTGGCTTTGTTTCTTTTGTTTCCATAATATAATATAATATAATTAAATAGTTTGTAAAAATAAACCTATGGGCGCCAATAAGACGCCCGTAAGTTTAAAGTAATTGTTATGAATCTTGAGTAGACGCTAAAGCAGTTATAGCTGGAACTAAATACTCTCCAGTTATATCATTAGCAATAACAAGAAATTGAGGTCCAGAAAAAGACACTTTTGAAAAGTTAGCTATTTTTTCAAGCACTATTTTCACTGTAGCAAATTCTGAATCAGCTGTGATAGTACAAGCTTGCAAATCATGCTCAGCACCAGTACCACCTCCAATTGAAGATTCAAATCTAAAGTTTAATACCCCGTCAGCAACGCAATCTATTGCTAGCAAACGAGATAAAGGGTAAGCAGACATGTCATCCGCTGCACCCACAAATATTAAAAATTTATCCATTTTGTTTAGTTTTTAAGGGTTAATATTAAGATTCTTTTAATAATACAAAGTTATTAGCTCCTTGAGTAATTAAACATCTTTCAGATAAATAATGTACTTCCATAACGTCATCTCCTGTGTAAGAAGCAGAACCTACAGAACCAGTAACCCAAGACTTAAGTCTTCTGTCATCAGTTGCTGAAGATCTATATCTTACGTGTAAGAAAGGTCTCTTTATGTTTTTACCTAAAGACTGATCGTATACGCTTGATGTTCCAGCAGGAATTAAAGCTCCAGAGATATCTCCAAAACCACCTCTTGCAGCAGCATCATTTAAGTATTTCCAGTCAGACTTATAAAAATCGTAAGATCCTCTTCTAAGTCCAGTAAACCCAAGGTTTAAAGCCATGTCAGCTTGATTATCAAATACTCCAAAAGAAGCACCACCTTGATAGTTAGAGTTTAATCCAGCCATCATGTCATCAATTGTTAAAGCTAAATCTCTATTTACATAAAGCATGTTTTCTTCGATTGCGCCTTGCTTGTCTAAGTTTTTAAGTAATAAATCAAAATCAGCTAAAGAAGCTAAATCTTCAAATACATTACCTCTACTTTCAACAGCAGCAAAGAAACCTTCAGAACCATTAATACCATCAGGGGCATCA
>Ga0209336_10001369_pt1 | contig 11893 bp, 15 predicted proteins | sample LinPmetageLP32_FD_184042 | JGI IMG/M metagenome (GOLD analysis project Ga0209336, IMG submission 184042) | Marine viral communities from the Pacific Ocean - LP-32 (SPAdes) (version 2) | ecosystem: Environmental > Aquatic > Marine > Oceanic | place: Pacific Ocean | collected 2009-08-23 | reverse complement strand
CGCTGCATCGAAAACGCTTGCCGCCATCAACGGCGGTATTGAGGCAGATCAGGACTCAGCGCCTGGTCGCCTGCACTTTGGCGCGTCGATCGCCGGCGAGGAATGCAGCCGCAAGCTCTGGTATGGCCATCACTGGGTCAAGGCTCAGCGGCATGGCGCGCGACTGCTGCGCCTGTTCGCTCGCGGCGAAACTGAAGAAGTGCGCTTCGTGAACTACCTGCGCCGCGCTGGCGTGACTGTTTGGGAGGTTGACCCGGACACGAACCAGCAATGGCGCATCTCAGATCACGCCGGGCACTTTGGTGGCTCGCTCGATGGCATGGGCATTGGCGTGCCCGACGCCCCGGACGAGCCGCACGTCTTAGAGTTTAAGACGCACAATGCCAAGAGCTTTGGAGACATGGTCAAGCGCGGCGTGCTGGAATCGAAGCCAATGCACTACACGCAGATGCAAATTTATATGCACAAGATGGACGTTCAATGGGCTCTGTACATGGCCGTCAACAAAAACGACGACGACCTTTACCTGGAGCGCGTGCCGCTCGACCAGGCGCACGCGCAGCGCATGCTTGATCGCGCTAAGCGAATCATCACAAGCGACCGCCCGCTCGAGCGCATGAGTGACGACCCCAGCTGGTTTAAGTGTAAGTGGTGCGACTTCTATTCGCTGTGCCACGGCACCGACACGCCGGCGATGAATTGCAGAACCTGCGCCTACGCAACGCCAATGATGGATGGCGACGGGCGCTGGCACTGCGAAAAGTTTGATAAGCACCTTGACGCGGCGATGCAGCGCACCGGCTGCGACCACCACAATTTCATACCGCCATTGCTCGCGAATTGGGCTGAGCCCATCGACGCGGACGATGACGGCGTGACCTACACCAACAAACTTAATGGCAAAGAATTCACCAACAGCAACGGCCGATATAGCTCGGCCGAGATCGCAGCTGCAGCGCCAGAATTAATTGGCGACGCGCAGATCGATCTGATGCGGCAAGAATTCGATGCCCGATTAACGGGAGTAAGTTAATGAAACTTGACGAATTACCAATTGGTGAAATCGTGAGCGGCGTGGATCAGCCAGACCGAAAAAACCCTGCGAAGACGGCTCGATGGGCCCAATACCTGAAAAAAATGAAAATCGGCGACGCGGTGCGCGTGGCGAACTCAAAAGAGCGCGGAGCCATGAGCCATCATTTTAAAGTGAACAAAGCTGGCACTGCGTCTGCTCAAGTTGGCGACGGTAGTTACGTCGTATGGCGCACTCGGTATCGCGCAAAATGAGTGACGACTGGACGCAAACGCTGATTGAGATGCGCGACGCAGCCAAGGCTGACCAGCGCGTTCGCGAGAAGAAGCCAGAGAATTGTTTTTTTTGCGACTACATGGATCGCGACCCAGGCTTTTGCGAGAAGCACTGGGCGCGCCCGCCGGCAGACTTCATGCCGCGCGAAGGCGCTTGCCCAGACTTCATCGAGGAGATCCCATTTTAAACCAAACGGCTTGCGGCATTCTCTCCTTTGCCGCCATGAGCGCGCGCCGTCCGCGTAGCCAAAGGCGGCACCTTTTTTCGGAGCAGGCAGTGAAAGATTACGAGTTTGAGATTTTGATCACGACGCGCAAGCACATAAAGGCATACGCCAGCTGCGTCGAAGACGCCAAGGACAAGGCGCTTGAAGTTGCGCGCAGTCGCATGGGTGACGATTTTCACTCGCTGCAGATCATTGAGGTAAATGAGGCTGACGAAAAATGAGCGACCTTTTTTACCGGGCGATTAAGGCGCAAGACAAAGCTCAGTTGTTGATGCGGCCGCGCCCGAAGCAGGGGCAAAACCAACAGTTTCATCGCGCTCTCACTGAGCAGCAAATCGAAGACGTTTTGAAGTTGTGGGCTGATGGCGTGCGCAAGGTTGCCATCGCAAGCATGACGTCACTGGCGCAAAACAGCGTTTACAACATCATCAACCGCTACGAGCTCGTTGAGGGCCGCGTTACACATATCAAGCGAGAGACAGAATGAATAAGAGTATCGACGACGCTACTCCAGCTGAATGGAATGCCCTGCGAAAACCGCCAGAGCACTACACCCAGGACAGCATCGAGGTGATCGAGGTGATCCGCGACACGCTTGACAGTGAGCAGTTCAAGGCGTACTGCCAGGGTAACGTCCTCAAATACGTCATGCGGGCCAATCACCACCGCCAGCCTACCGTCGAGCATCTGCGCAAGGCGCGTGACTATTTGAACTTGTGGATTGACGAAGAGGCGCAGCCGTGAGCGCAGGTTTTCTCACCTACAAAGACGTAACCGCGATGACGACGCTGTCTCGGCAATCCATCTGGCGCAAGTTCAACGCTGGCGAGTTTCCCAAGCCCATCGTTTACGGCAACAAGACCATGTTCGTTCGCTCTGAGGTCGAAGCCTGGTGCGACGAGCTGGTCGCTAAGCTGCGAGATAATCCGCATACTCCTGCATGAGCTCTGCACGACGGTTTAACAGAGTCTCCCGAGCATAGGCCGTGCGCGTGTCTGTCTCTTCGATGTGGCTTAGCTGAAGCTCTGAAATCTCGTCCGCGTCAGTACGCGCGAACCTACTCCACTCTTTGAACGTCGTGCGCATTCCGTGCATCGTGATTGGAAGGTCTGTGCCACGCTCCACACGGCCAAGACTTTTAAGCGCCTTCCTCATCGCCGCTTCGCTGATGTAGGGAGTGGCGCCTCGGCTCTCAAAAACGTATGTGGGTTTGAGATCGTAGTTATCATACGCGAACCGCAATCGTTGCAATGTGTCCATCAGCTGTTCAGGCAATGGCACCTCCAACAGGAAGTTTGAGTGCTTCCTGCTTTTTTTCGCTATCAGCGCATTCCACACCGAGCTATCAAAATTGATTTGATCCCACCTCATTCTGCGCACATCAATTTGCCGCTGTGCAGTCAGCATCAGAGCTTGCAAAGCTAGACTGCTTTGGTTGTTGTTTTCTAGCAGCGCCTGGTAGGCAGACGGTGCCTCATCGTAATGCAGACTCGCCTGGTGCTTAACTTTCCCGGTCCATTCCGGCAAAGACCTTGTGATGCGTGCGGTCGCTGGATTTGCGATCTCTGTGTAATCGTTATCAAGCGCATAGTCGAACACGTTTTGAATGTAGTACCGCACGCGCTTTGTCGTATCGTGCAAGCTAATCCATGTCGGCTGCAGAGCATTGACCACATCGCTTCTGCGGATCTCATCAATAGGCATGTCGCCCAAAACGGGGTAAGCATATCGCTCGAGTCGCCCGCGCCAATCCTGCGCACTCTCAGAAGGGTTTTTCCAAGCAGGTATTTTGACGCGAACAATGAACTCCTCGGCGACCTCGCGGAAGGTCAGCTTGGCATTGTCCGCTCGGCGAGCGCTCTCTGCTACCGCACGCTTTTCTTTGACCAGCTGTTCTGCAGGTACGACCTGATCGGTCGTCATTGCCTCCATCAAATCTTTGGCTTTCTTGCGCGCGTCATGCAGCGTGGTCTTGCTCGTGCTGCCTAGCGATTTCTCTACCCGTTTTCCTCCGACCTGATATCGAAGCAAATACGAAGAGTAAATCTTCCCGTTTTTTTTCTGTGCCCAGACACTCAGATTGTCGTCAACTCGATAGCGACCTGGTGCCCTGATGGCCGCAATGCCCCGTGCTGATAGCTGCTGCATTTTATCACCCACTTTATCACCCACTTGGGTGGACATTATGGGTCAGTATGCAACCATGTGCAACGAGGTGATCCGTAAGTTATTGATTTTATTACAGCATGAAACAGCGAGAAACAAGGTTCGAGTCTCTCTCTGGGCACCATTCACCCTTACAAATCAATGACTTACGACTGATACGGGATTTTATCACCCATTTTATCACCCAATGTCATTAGACCAGCAAATTGAGCGTAGAAGACGACGCCATTTGCTGCACTTCTACGCGGCCATCTTTGGCCGAATAGAGCGTCGGCTGGATCGTCTCTTTAGCCTCCCGAATAAGCTCGCCCTCGCCGCCGGTGCGCAGCACTTCTTGGCGCTGCACGGCTACAGTCTTCCAGGTGACTGGCGCTGGCGCGCTTGTCGCTGAGACGTCCATTACTGGGCGATCACTGCCTGCGTAGCGTTCAACCCGCGATCCATCGCGCCGCTGCTGTTTCCTTCTAAGTAAGCAGGTGCGGACCCGGTTAGATTGCCAATGGCCATTGGGCTGGTCGCTCTTGAGAAGACTGCCCCGACGACGTTTTGCGGCAAAAATAGGCTCAGCGTTTCTTGCAACGATCTGCCGCCAGCTAACTCAGCGCCAATCTTGCGCACTGCATTTGGGTCAGTCTCCGTAAGCATTCGCGCGAGCTCGTCGGCTGTTGCTTTTAACTGACGGTCTTGCAGATCTAAGCCTTCCTGGCGAAGCGACGTCTGCAGTAACTCTTGCAGGCTGGTCGGCAGACCGCCGACAGATGCCTGCTCACGCAAACCTCTGATGGTTTCAGCACGCTGAGCGGTCGCTGAATTCATGCCAGCCTGCTCTACGCGCGCCATATTGGCCTCGCGTGACAAGTTGCCCATAAACTCAGTGAACCGGTCGTCTGCATCTGGCCCGTCGAACGTGAGCCTAAGCAGCGACTTGCGACGCGGGCTCTTGAGCATGTTTTGCGCTACGTTCGCCGTCTCTGGAGATCGCTCCATCTGATCTTGCAGCGCGTGCATTGCGCCAAGTCTAAATGCTTCGCGCTCTGACTTACTGTACGCAGCGATCTCTGCTGCGAGCTCGTCTGGGTCAGCATTTAACATCTCACGACCACGCTTGAGACTGTCCATCATGCGACTATCGCCTGCGTATAAATTGCGAGCTCTCGCATACATTGGATTAGCTGCGTCTATCTCATCGATAAATGCGTTGCGAACAGAGCGCACCGATGCGACTTCTGCAGCGCCAGCACCCGTTTGGTTGGTAATGTTTGGGAAAGCCAAATCATCAATGCCCATTTTCATAAAGTGCAAAAAGCGCGTGTTGATTGCGTCCACTTTCTGGCCGCCAGGGCCGAGAATGTCGCCAGACTCAGCAATAACGAACCTGTCCATATTGCTCTTTGGGTCTTCGTTTCGCGCAATCCTAATCGCTCTTTGGTAGGCGTTTTGTGCTGCATCCGTTTGGAAAAATTGGCGCAGCCCATCGTTCATTGGCACGTCTCTTTTGTACGCTTGGCCGTAAAGGGTATTCGCTGACTTGCCGCGCGCCGCTTTGAGCGCCATAAAGTCATCGTAAAAACGACTCTGTGCGCCAAAAGCGCTCTGCAGTATGCCGGTCAGTCTCGCAGGTCGCCCGGCTTGCCTTTCAGACAAGTAGCGAGAAGCGCGCGATTTTGCTGGCCCAGGCAGCGTAGCGAGCGCGTCAATGAGCACGCGCGTGTTTTCGCCAATGTCGGCCAACGTCACATCATTGCCCATTCGGTTGGCAACGTATGTGATCGCCTCTTCTGGCGTTGTCAGGTCGGCTTCAATTGCGTCACGCATCAAGCGCCTGGCTTGATCACGGCCCTCTCTTGCTGTCTTTGCGTTTGATCTTGCGGCTGTCGCTAAATTGCGAACAGGCGTTGACAGCATGTCTGTGACTCGCTGTAGGCCATAACCAGTTGCCCCACCAAAGAGTGCGTTTATCCCGCGATCCTCGGCACTTTCACCGCTACCAGCGCCGGCCACAGTACCCGCAACCAGCGCTTGTTGGCCTCGCGATAAAGACGGTGCAGCCCGTAACAAATTACCGGCTCGCGTTGCACTCAGTGCAGCGCCAGCACCACCAGTAGCTAATGAGGTGCCGATAGCGCCAGCGGTTTCGTAACCTATTGCTTTCAATGGGTTGTCTTGGCGGTATTGGTTTATAGGTTCGCGAATCTGCGAAAGGTTTATGTCATAACCGCTAACAGGCTCTTCGCCTCTTTTCGCACGCTGCTCACTGAGCATTTCTGCTGCGTAGTCAAAATCGCCTTGGCCAAACATTGCGCCTATCTCGTCGCTCAAGTTTAGCGACCCGCCTTGCAGTACAAGCGCAACCTCTTCGGGCAACCGACCCTGATCTAACGCTTCGAGTGTTTGTAGGCCTTTTGCGTTACCTTGCTCACGCATTTTGTTTTCATTAGCGCGTAAGATCGCTTTAAGCTCCGCTACTTCTTTTGCCAGATCACCCATTAGAAGCTCCTGCTACGTTGCCTAGTATTGCATCGGCAGCTGCTTCGCCTGTCCCTGTCTCAGCAAAGTTTGGCCCTTTTTCAAGCAAGTTGAATTGACGCCTAAGTTCAAGAGTTTTTTGTGCGAAAGCTGGCGAGCGCCTAGCTTGATTCATATGCTGCTCAAACCTGACCTTGTACATCGCTGGGTTGCTAATTTGTAAATCAGCGTTTTCAGATTGGAAATCAAGCGAAGCCTCATACAACGCTTTGTTTCTGTCGTTAGAGAATTCCAGCGTTTGTAGAAGCAGCCTGTTGCCTCCTTCACTTTTGCCAAGGCTTGCGGTCGCCTCAATAATAAACTGCAAGTCTTTGTCTGTCGGGTTAACACCCAGTTGCTTAACAAGCGGAATAACAATCTGCGCCGACAAAGCGGCAAACAATTCGCCAGGGGCAGTTTTACCAGCATCAAAGCCTAACGTGTTTGCAATGCGTCTCGCTTGCAGTATTGCTTCTTGCCCTGCGCCGGTCTTTAGCGCGCCGCTACCAAGCAATTCTTGCATCAAACCGACTTGCGTATCGCTTGAGTAAGCGAGATTGCTTGCTTCGCGATACTCGCTTGCTTGCTTGTTAAACGCTTCAACGCTTGCTTTGGCTGCAGGGTTTGTCGCTGTGTTTATGTTGGTCTGCGCTTTGCGTCTATCGAGGTACCCAAAGTAATCCTCTGGATTATCTAACCCTTGCGCAAACTGATAGCTGTCTGTTTCAGGATTTTTGAACCGCTGATCGTATTCGGTTAACAGTTTAAATGCGTCTGTAGGCGACTGTTGTACAGTGGAAAGATAAGCGCGCTGGATTTGCGCAGGGTATTTAGTTAAATCGACACCCATTGCTATCCGATCAGCTAAAGCACGACGCTGCCTTTCCTCATAAGTATTGGCGTAATCCAAGCGTGCCGCGTTGCCTTGCAATCGCCGCAATGTGTCGGCTGCACTCTCTCTTATGCCGAGCGACTCCTGCAGCGGTCTAACCAATACGTTTTGGAAAGCGTTAGTAACGCCTTCGCCAAATGAGCCAGGCGCTTGGAATTCACGCGGCTTGGCATACTCCGCAAGCAGTTGCTGCGCATTTGTCATTTGTGGCCGCTGTTGCTGAGCCGCCATTTGCTGAATCTCTGGAGAGATTTGAGGTATAGGCACAGGATTGTTAAGTGGCAGACCTTGCATCAGAAGACGCTGCTGCTCTTCGGTTAATGTTTCTGACATTAGATCAGCCCTCGTTGCGCTGTATTAAAATAGCCAGTAGGTAGTTGTACTGCTCGCTCTGCAGCGCCGTAGTCAGAAATACCTTGATTCATAAACGCCTGCATGCGTTGGTCTCTTTTTGCGCCGGCAATTTCTTCATCTTCAAGAGAACCATCCATTGCCATGCGAATGCGCTGCTCTGCGTATGCAGCTGGGTCTTGCGCCAGGCTGGTCAGCGAATCGAAACTTGGCCGCACTGTGTTCATAACGTACTCGCCAGGGTTGCTGACGGCGTTCGTAATGTTCTCAACCTTGTTGCCGAGTAACTCGCGCATAGTGGGCTCGTCAGGCTTTATGGGTTTATTCTGGTCGTCCGCATCAGTCAGCAGCCCCATAGGCGCGCCAACCTTTCCAGCCATTGTTGCCATCATCTTGCTAAACATTACGAAATCCCTAAGTTAAATCCGCGCCCGCTGCTTTCGCTCGTCAGCGGATTCGGTAGCAAGCCAGCACCACTGCGAAGCACGTCAAACATGCGGAATGGGTACTGTTGCTCCTCGGCGAATCTGCGGTAACGATCATCAAGCAGCTGCTGCGCTACCGCTTGCTGTTGCGCGCCAACGCCTTGTAACGCTGCTGCGTCCGCAAACTGCGTGCCGCGCAGGTCACCGCCTAAATTGGCCAGTTGCGAGGCAGCGCCCTGGCGAAGTCCGCTTGCCTGCAACCCAGCGGTTTGGTTCAAGCTCTGCGCTTGCATCCGAGCGTTTTGATTGGCCAGAGCCGCACGCATCGCGGCATCCTGATTTGCGAGCTCGCCTCGCTGACCAAATTGAGCGGCTTGGATGGCACCCTGCTGCGTTGCCTGCTGCGCCGCCAGATTCGCCTGTTGATTCGCTAAAGCCGTCCGCATGTTTGCGTCTTGGGCTGCGAGCCGGCTTTGCATCCCCATCTGCGCCATCTGCTGGCTCGCCTGCTGAGCTCTGCCGGCAGTGTCCCTATCGGCTGCAAGCGCTGCGCTTTGATTTGACTGCTGGCGCGCCAAGTCGGCTTGCAAGTTTTGGCCGCCTGCGGTCAGGCCAGCCTGTTGATTCGCGAGCGCTGCCTGCTGGCCAAACTGCGCAGTCTGCGTGCCCGCTTGCTGCTGCCGACCTAGGTCAGCCTGTTGCAGCGCAGTGCCACGATCAAAACCGGCCTGCCGTAGCGCACCTGTTTGCCTGCCAACCTCGCTAAAAAAGTTTTTGTCGGTTTCAGCGCGCTGCAATGCGTCGCGAGCACCGCCAAAAGCACCTGCAGCAATGGCGTTAGCGGCATTTTGATTTTGTGTCATCTGCCGCGCACGATTTAAATCACTGACCGTCTGCTGCACTACCTGGTCTTCGTATGGGTTTGTGTAGCGCGACATCGCATTCGGATCGAATTGCGCGGCATTTACAGTTTGACCCGTGACGCTCTGTGGCTGCAGCGTGTTTAACGCACCGATTTGCTGCGCGGTCACGCCTTGGCTCGCAATGTTGCCCACGCCGACAGGGCCGGTTTGAGCCACTTGCTGACTAGTGATCGGGTTAAACCCAAAATTATCAGAAACGTTGGTCGAGCCAACAGCGGCACCGGCAGTCACCCTGGGTGCCTGGAACCCTGTTTCCGCTCGCGTCGTCGCAATCGCATCGTTAATCTCTTGCTGACCGACGCCGGCACGAGCGGTGTCAGCGGTCATGTTCATGCCTTCCAGCTGCGCAGGCGCTAGCGGCGCGACCGTTGCAAAATCGTACGGATTATATGGCGTTCTGCTGACCCGCTGGCCTTCGCGAAACGTACTCGTTAGTAGCCCTTTAAGCTCCGGGTCGAATGTTTGGGATGAACTGTTTTTATTTTTTCCAAAACTCATTACCGCATACCTCCTCGGAAGTTCATGTAGGGCGCGTACCGGCCGTCAGCCGCGTCAAGAATTGGCATTGACGCCGCAAAACGCAGATCCTCTTCGTTAGGCTGCCCTGCGAAACCAAGCAAACCACCTGATGCGGAGTAACCAAGTTTTCTCGCTCGCTCGTCGGGAGCGTACGAACCTTCCAGCATTTTTTGATAGTTCGTTTTTTGATCTGCTGGCAACGTCCGAGCCATTGACCCGCCTTCGGCGTACCGTTCTGCTTCGAGATCTTTTTGCCGCGTGGCCTCTCGAACTTCAGCCTCTTCTGCCGTTTCTGGCCTATCCATTTGTACGCCCGGCAAAGCAAAATCTTGATAGTAAGATTGGTCAGGCTGCACTATGCGATCACCCGAGCCGTAAAAACTTTCGACAGCCTGTGGCGTCGTCATATCCCGCACCATTACCGGGCCTTGCTGCTCTTGTTGGCCTTGCTGCGAAGCTGCAGGCATACCGCCTTGCATCATCCGCTCTAAAATCTCGGGATTGGTGCGCAATAATTCTTCAAATCCAATGCTTGATGTTCCGCCTGCGGAGCTGTCTTTACTCATATTTCTCTCACCAATGTTATGTGACTTTCTTGCCAACCAAGTTCTTTAAGTGCCTTCATCCAGCCCTTGCGCCCGCTCATGCTAAGCGCTGAGCACTTGAGGCTCTTCGCGAACGAAATCAAACTCGACTCCATATCTTTTATCTCCGCTAAGTCGCCAGCCGCTAAAAAAACATGCAGAGCTCTTAAACGCGGGTACTGAACAATCTCCGTGACCATGCAGCTTTTGCTGGCCGGCCAAAAAAACATATCGCCGACGCGGATTAACTGCAGCACGTCTTCGTAGGTGTGCGTTCCGCCGGCTCGCGCAAGGGCCATCTCGAGGAGCTCCCGGTAAGGCCCAACGACGTCTTCAGCTGTTTGCGCGACTGCCTCGCTCATATCGACGTCGCCGATATGGTGCCGTTGTCGGCAACGGTGATGTTGAACCTAGTGCCATTCGGGCTCTGCAGAATTAGCCGCTCATTACGCAATTCGATGTCCTGGTTCTTTTTGCGGTTGAGGTTGTCGGCCTGCTCGATGACGTTGTTGCGCTGGTTCTCCTGCACGAAATCGTAGTTGCGCTGCGCTTCCGGCAAAATCATCGTCTGCTACCCTCCCGAACATCCAGGCGCATGGTTCCTACTCGCCAGCTGCTAAAGGTGTTGCCAGTCACGCGCATCTGCACCTGCCGGCCCTGAAACCGCACGCTGGTCGGATTGGCCATGTTGAACGGGCCAAATGTGCTTTCAGCGGCGTTAGGGTAAAAGCGCGTCTTAAATGTGGCAGTCACGTCGCCCTGCGTTTTCTCGTCAGGGATCAACGACGTTGCAATCATCATGCGGTCGCCGTTGCCTAGCTGAAGCGGCCCAGTTTGCGCAAAGACACTGCTACCAACGTCGTAGGTGTAGCCAGCTTCATGCTCGTAGATAAGGCCGTCAGGGCTCGCGTAGTTAGGGAAGACGAACGCCCCTACATCCACGCCAGCCGTGCGCGCCAGAGTGCCAATCTGCCAGTGGTTTTCCATATAGTTGTAGGATACGTAGCTGTCGTTTTCGGTTGACCCAGAGCTCGGGTAGAACCAAATGATTTCGCTGAAGTTGCTGTTGGCGACGGCATATACCTTTGATCTCTGCGACGAATTTAGGTTCTCAAAAATAAAATCTCCGACACTGCTGCGCAGGGTCTGCACGCTGCCGTTGTAGGTGAAAAAACCATTTTGGCCCATCCAGAACGCCTGGTTATTGGCGGTCGCGCAAGCGTTCGCACTGATCACCCCGCACGATGTACCAACCTGCTGAAATCCATACACAAACGGCGGCCCCTGGTATCGCGCAGTGTGTGCGTCGATGTCAGTGAGCAGGAGCGTCTCGCCGCGCATACGCTTGCCAGTCAATAGCGTGCCGTCGGTCGCGAGGGTAAAGCTACCCGCTTGATTGGTTGCTGCGGGCGTCCAAACGTTTGATTGTTCTTGATCGGAGAAGCTGACCTTATTGCTCTCGCCCGCGCCTAGCGCAAAAACGAAACGCTCTGGCGTGACGACGATGGCGTTGGCATCGATAGGCGCATTACTGAGTAGCACTGCGGCCGAAGACGTGCTGTTGGCCCATTGGTAAATCTTGCCATCACTCGTCGCTGACGCGATAACGTATTCGCCGAACGTATCGAGTGACCAGGTTGTCGCTGGCGTATAAGCGCCAGTATCTGGGCGTGGCGTGTTCCAAGCAAAGGTGTTCCAGGTTAGTCCGCCAAAGCCGAGGTTCTGGGTCGCGTCTGCGCTGCCGGCCGTAAAACCGGCAGGCGTTATGTCCGTAAGGCCGCTCCCTTCGTCAATAAAATACAAATTCGTATGCGTGCCCGCGACAGTGCGCCGGTTGTTGCTGTTGTCAACGTAAGCAATCAAAGCCCGACACGCACCGCTCATCGCAGATGTAGTGCGAGCTCGCCAGCCGCCTACTGGCTGCAGCGCGCCTTCGTACCACCTGACCAAGTTTGCATCGCTCCAAGTGTTGGCCTGCTGCAAATCGGTGCCG
>Ga0209336_10001368_pt1 | contig 11894 bp, 6 predicted proteins | sample LinPmetageLP32_FD_184042 | JGI IMG/M metagenome (GOLD analysis project Ga0209336, IMG submission 184042) | Marine viral communities from the Pacific Ocean - LP-32 (SPAdes) (version 2) | ecosystem: Environmental > Aquatic > Marine > Oceanic | place: Pacific Ocean | collected 2009-08-23 | reverse complement strand
GAATGTATTAATACAAGGATAACTCCAGCGTTAGCTAGTCAAACAATAACAATAGATCAAGCATAATATGGCAACAATAGTAACATTTCCGTTTCAAGAAAAAGAAGGTAAATATTTTGCACCTATAAGTTCATCAGAACCAAATTACATTGTTGTCAATGGTGTTTTAACAGCTACCGAAAATAGAATAGTTAGCGGTATTAAAGGAGCTTTTGCAGGTATTAAAATATCTTTACCAGTAGCTCAAGCTTCAACTAAAAAAGAATTGTTTGCTGTAAATTCAGAAGCAGTTTACTCTTCAGAATAAATTATATTAAATTTTATGGAATTACAAGTAAGAAAATTACAAGAATCTGATTGGGATTTTTTACCAAAATGGTGGAAAGCTTATAATCAACAAGGTTTTCCTCGTGACATGTTACCAGGTTCATTTAAAGTTGGTGAAAAACAAGAAGAAAAAAGAAAAGGTCTAGGTGGCTTTATGGTTTGCAAAGGAGAAGATCCTATTGCAGCCATGTGGCTGTGGATGACAAATAGTGAGACTGCGATTCCAGCTGTAGTTATTAGTGATAAATCTTATCGTGATACAGACAGAAGTGATGCGTTGCAACTCTTAGTAAATTTTACAACTGATTTTGCCGAAGACTTAGGATATAAGTATGCTTTTGCATGGGCAAAAAAAGGAATATTATTAGAAAAGTATAAAAAAGCGGAGTATTATGTAGATGAAACTCCATCTTATGAATTAATAATGAAATACTAATGGGAAGTATAGTAAAGGGAGTTGGATCACTTTTTGGTGGTCGAAAAAGACGTAGAGAAGAACAAAGAACCAAAGCTAATTTTGAGAAAGCTGAATCAAAAGTTGAAAATTTTGATTTTAAAAACCCTTATGCTAATATGCAAGGAGGTTCTTATGACGTAGGTACTTTTGAATCTCAAAATAGAACAGTAGATCAACTAGGAGATCCTAGACAATCAGGATTAGCAACGCTACCTAGTGCTGAAGACTATTCTGCTCAAGGATATACATCAGAAGGTTATACTGCTGGTCAAACAAGTATTGGAGGTTTAGCTAGAGGTGCTAATACTGGTCTTACAAATACAATGAATAATCTTCAAGTTTCTACAGCTGCAGCAGAAATGCAAGCTCAAGAAGCTGATCAATCTTTAGCAGCGTCTCAAGATTTAGCTGCACAAGCAGGAACTGGCGCTGGTGGTGCTACGGCTTTAGCTGCAGCAGCTGCTAGATCAAAACAAGGTGTAGCTTCTAGTATTGATCAACAAGTAAAACAAAATGAAATGATGAGGGCTAGAGGAGAAAGTGAACTTCAAAGATCTCAACTAGCTCAAGGTAATATGGCATCTAAATTTGATTTAGGACAATCTCAATTTAATGTAGGCGCAGCTAACCAAGCAGCTCAGTTTGGTGCAAATGCTGCAAATCAAGCGGCACAATTTGGAGCCAATGCTGAAAATCAAGCTGGAAGGTTTAGAGCTCAATCTAAAAACCAATTTGCTTTATCTGAATTTGGTGCAGCTAACGCAATGGAAATGTCCAATGTAGGTGCTAGTAATAGGTTTTCTCAACAACAATTTGGTGCTAATAATCAATTTGAATTAGCTAATATGGCTGCTCAAGAAAGAGGTGATTCATTTAATATTGGTAATCAAATTGGAGCTGATAGATTTAGAGTTCAATCTGAGATTACAGCAGCTGAACAGATTGCTGGAGGTGAAGCCGCTGTTCAAGGTCTTAAATATGGAAGAGCGCAAGACACCATGGGAAGAAGAGCTGGAGAATTTCAAGCAGCTAAAGATGCAAGAGCACAAGCGAAAGCAGATTTAATTGGTGGTATAGCGGGTATTGCTGATGTTGCTGCAATGGGAATAGGTGGAGGAACTGGTTCATTTGGAGGAAATTTTGCTAAAAGTTTAAAAGGTTAATAATAATATTTTATGGCAACAATAGGAGAGTGGGCAAGAATGTATGGTACAGGTAATTACGCTGATACCTCAAAAAGAATTGGAGATTCTGTAGAAGAAGCTATAGGTCAAAACAGAGCTAGAGTAGATAGAATTAGAGGGCAAGAGGATAGAATGCGTAAGCAAAAACTTGAAGATTACGCTTTTGAGCAATTAAAAGTTCAAGAGTACAGTGGACTTTATTTACCTCAAGATAGTGAACATTTAGATCTTGAAAACAGTTTTCAAAAAGCGGCTAATTACATACCTGATGCATTTGCTGCTTTAGAAGATAAAAACAATGGTTTATCAAGAGAAGAAATAGCTCAAGGTAAAGCTTTGCTGTTTCAGGATGTTGGTGCTTTGAAAGCAACAAGATCAAAAATTCTTCAACAAATAAACACTGGACAAACCGCACTTGAAAGCGGGACAGTTTCTGGATATAATCAAGCTGATACATTAGATTTTTATAATGGACTTCTTACTCCTAGTAGTGGTTATTCTACTGTTATGGAAAAAGGTCAATTAGTACTAAAAGGCACTACGCCAGTTGAAGGCAAAGATGTAAGTATACCTTTGAGAGAGTACGGTAGAAGAGCGCCTGAATTAAATGTAAAAGGACCAGATCCTTTATCAACAATAAATGTAGCTAATAAAGCCGCATATGATAGAGGTTATTTTGTTACCGATTCTGGAACAAGAACAATAAGCGGAGAATATAACAATAGCATAAAAGATGCTTTTGATAGTTATTTAGATTCTTTACCAAATCAAAAAAACGCTATAAAATCAGCTGCTGTTGATTATTTAGGATTTGAATCTGAACAGGTTGATAAGTTAGCAGATACTAGAAATAACGATAATGGAGGTTATACAGGGGAAAATGGTGAAAAGTATGCTAACGCATTAGAGTACGAAATGGAAAAAGCTTTTTTAAATAAAGCAACTGATGGATTTTTAAATAGTGATAAAGAAAGAATATCTCAAGAAATAAATCAAGCAAATAAAAAATCTGCAAACATAAGACTTAATCAAGCTGTTAACAATGGAAAAACAAATATTGATGCTAATCAATATAAAGATTTATTCAACTCTATTTACAACCCAAAAGGAGGTGTAGGTATGAACATGGGGGCTAATACTATAGAATTTGGAACAGGTGATGTTGTGGAGCAAGGATTACTACCGGGAGTGGCTAGAAATGTATCAGAAGAAATGCAATCAGCTATAAGTGGTTTAGGTTTTGGTAATTTAGGGCGATTTGTTGAGCTCGATGAGGATGGTGAATTTGAAGGTTATGAAATACCTAGTAAGAAAAAAGGTGGCAAACCTGTTTTTATAAGTAAAAACGAAAGTGATCCAGACGTTCTGTTTAAAGGATTTTTACAAGCTTCAGGTTTAAGCACAAGTCAAGCAAATTCTGTATTTGATAGCTTTTTTAAACCTGAACTATTAAGAAAACAATATGGATACTAAACATTTAATAAATTATACATGTTAACAGAGGAACAAAAAATAGAATTAGATAATTTAGTTGCTTCTATGCAAGCTAACAACGAAGTTACAGCTGATATACAAGCTGCGGTTGATGCAAAAAAAGCTGAAATGCTTTCTAATGAAGTAGAAGAAGTAAAGACAGAAGCCGTTGTAGAGGACGAGATTGCACCTGCAATGGCGGAAACCGTAGATACGGAATTGCAATCGGTAAATGGTTCATTGGAATTACAACCTGATAAATTAAAAAGATTTAATCAAGGAGAATTTAAATTACAAGAAAAAGAAGAGTTTAATTCTTTTTTAGATCTCAAAAAACAACAAGAAAACAAAAGAATAGCAGATAAAACTCTTGGTGAATCAATTGAAAATATACAAGAAGATTTAAGTAATTTAAATTTTGATCAACTTGATTACAAACAAAAACAATATATTCAAGACATTGCACAGCAATATTTGTTAGACTCTAAAAATCCTTTAGAAGATTCTAACATTTCATCAGATCAAATACAACAAACTAGTAAACAAATTCTTGAAGAAGCTAAAGTTTTAAGATTTGAAGAACAAGAAAGAGCTAAAGCTGTACATGATTTAGATATTAATACTAGTTTTAAAAATGCTTATAATAATGCTTACTTAGAAGGTGTAACAAAAACTGCTGAGTTTTATTCTGGCGAATCAGAAGCTGTTGATATAGCTTCATCATCAATTTACAATGCCATGTTTGGTCAAGAAAATGTTGATGAATTTGTTGAAAAAAATAAAAATAATAAATTTATAACTGAAGGTTTAGGAACTGATGAATTGTTAGAAAGTATACCTAACTTTTTAAAACAAAAAGAAAGAAATAAAGCAACACTACCTATAATAGAAAGTTTTAAGCAAGGAGAATATTTAAAAGGAGGAGCAGCAATACTTGGTTCTGGTTTGAATGTTTTAGGATCAGTGGCTTATGGTATGGCCACTCTTGGATCAGGATACTTTTTTGATTTTGCTGCAGAAAACTTTATTGATTATAATCAAGGATTAGCTGATAGAAAAGGTAAAACTTTAGAAAAATTAATATTAGATGGTGAAGCTAATACTAGTATTCCTGTTGGAATAGCAACTACACAAGCTTTGGCTGAAAACTTAGGTTTATCTAAAATAACTAAAGGTTTAGGTCCTAAGTTTTTATCATCTACAAGTGGTACTAAAGCAGCTAGTCTTTTAGGTACAGGATTGACAGAAGCAAGTACAGAAATGTACCAAGGTGGTGCAACTAAGTATAATGATGTTTTAGGGGAAACAGGAGATTCAAAAAAAGCAGCAGTTGCATTTTTTGATCATTTGTCTTCACAAGAGGGATTAGAAGAAGGACTTCAGGGACTTTTTGGTGGTAGTGGCATAAAAGGAGCTGGTATGGCCAGTAAAAAATTGTTAAAAGCGGTTAATAATTTAAGAGCACCAGTAGATTCTGCAGCTATAGAAGCTGATATTGATGAACTTTCTGTATTACAACAAGACTTAAGAAAAGCTAAAAGTAAAGTAACTAAACAGGGTATTGAAGAAAATATAAAAAATGTAAAACAAAGATTAAATAATAGAATTGTAAAAAGTAATTCTATAATACCTAAGCTTACTAATAAAGAAATAGACGAAGTAAATAATATAGGAGATTTAGCTGAACTGCAAATAAAAAGAACCAACACTTTAAATAAAGAATATGCTGAAGGTGTTATACCTAGAAAAGAATATTTAGCTGCATTAGATGGTTTTAAATCAACATACATTGAAGCTAAAAACAGAATACAAGGTATAGCAGAAGAAGCAGAAAATAAAGATGCGGCTCCAGAGGTGGCCCCTGCAAAAGAAAAAGTTGAGTTAACAAAAATTAAATTAGAAAAAAAATTAAATGAAGATATAGGATCATTAAAAAGAGATTTTGATGAAAATATTATTTCAGAAAAACAATATGATGCCGATGTTGATAGATTAACATCTGAATATCTTACTGAAACTAATAAAATAACTGAAACTGCAGTTAATTTAAAAAATAATATACAAGGAATAAAAGAAACAAGTGTAAAAGCTTCTCAAGAGTTACAACAATTTTTTGATGAAGGTATTGCTGAAGGTACTATTACAAAAGATAAAGATGGTAAAAATGTAATAGCAGACAAACCTTTTAAATCTATACTTAAAACACAAAAACCTTTTATAAAAAAACTTTCAAATCAAGTTTTTAATGCTATACCACAAGATCTACGTGTTGGTACTAAAGCTGAATATGAAAGTAATTTAGAAACGGAATTATTAGATGTATTAAGAACTTACAATAGATCTATTCCACTAGGAGCTTATGTTCAAGATATTTTACGTAAAAGATCTGTAAGTCCTAGAGCATTAGACGGTATATCTACTCAAACTTTTAATAAAGATATAGAAAGCGCTGCTGTACAAAGTATAATAGCTGAAGAAGATTCAGAGATTGCACCAGAAATTAAAAATATAAATACAGCTAAAGCTTTAAACATTAATAATGATTTATTAAAAACAATTAAAGATGTTGCTAAAAGATCTTTATTAACTACAAAACAAAAAGTAGACGCTATTAAATTTAAATCAGATATAGCTAAAACTTTTAAAGATGCTTTGTATACTGATATAAAAGAAAATTTAGGTCTTAAAAACACTAAATTAAAAAAAGGTTTAACTAATGCTATAGAAGCAAATCCAGAAGCTTTTTATGACGCTATTGCTGTTGAATCTATGCGTATGGCTAGGGCTAAAGGTGGTATAAACCCATATGAAGCTGTTGGATTATTAATAAATAGAAATGGAAAATTAGAAAAAGCACCCTTTAATCAAAATACTTTTGATAAATTTTTAAATTATTTTACAGATCCTAAAGAAGAATTAAAAAAAGCTGCTAGATCGGATAGACAAATGAACTTAATAGAGGCATTAGCTGTTTCTATGGGTGCTCGTGAAGCTATTAACTTGTTAGAAGGAGATATTGAATTTAGACAGAGGTTTGCTGAACAACAACAAGAAGAAAACCAAAAAAACATATTTGAAAAAACTGCTGATAAAATAAAAAATATTTTTCAAAAAACTTTTAAAGGAAGTAAGAAAGATTTTAGAGAAAATGATGTTAGTTGGGATGTTGTATTTAAAGAATATGGTGTTGATAATATTAATTTAAATGATGAAACTCAAAGAAAATATTTTTTAGATAAATTAATATCTACAGGTCTTACTAAATTATTACCAGCAAGCTTTTTTAGAAACTTTAATGGCACTAGTAAAGCTAAGAGTTATAATAAAGATGGTAGTGTTGCAAATAAAAAAATTCGTAACAGAATAATTGTTGGTGACTATGTAAAGATTCTTGAAACAGGTAAGTTGATTAAGTTAGATGAATATAAAAAACTTCCTAAAAATGAAAAACCTAAATTAGAAAGAGACTATGATTCACATGTATTTTTTATAAATGTTAATGAGGCTGATGCTTGGATAAACGGTGTAGGTATAGAAAACTTTGCAAAAGAAAAAAAAGAATACAGTGCAATTGTAAAAACATCTACGCCATATACTAAAAAAGTTAATGGAAAACCAGTATTAGCAATAGATTTTAAAGATAAAAATTTTGTAAAACAAGAAGATGATAAGCTTATAGCTTTAGAAGATATATTTGTTACTTTACAAGATTTTATGTTAGAAAATGGAGAATTGAATACAGAGCGAGCTGCTTTAGTAGGAGCTTTATTAAAATCATCTTCATCATGGCAACAACATTTTATTAGGAAATTATCTCCAATAGGTTTTACTTTAAAAAATAGTTTTTTAGCGTTTGATTCAAATGGAAAAAAATTATTTACAGAAGAGCATACGTTACCAGCTTCAGCTGTTGCTAAATATTTATTTAGACAAGCTGTTAATGGAACAGTAAAAAATAATTTTAATTTAATTAAAAACAATTTTTTTCAAGGACCTTTATTAGATGTTGATGACAATAAGTTATCTGGAATAGGACCTGACGGAAAAAGATTTTCATACAAAAGCCAAACTCCTATTGGTTTTAGACTTTCTGATAATATATGGGCTAGATATTTTAATAAAAATACAAATATTCAAAACGGTGGTATAAATCCAAACAACTATATATTAAAAAATGGTAATACTATAGCAAAAGAATTTAATGTTAATTTTGACGGAACTGTAACTATAGATGTTAAAAAACTACAACAAGAAGCTATAGCAGAACAAACAGAAGATCAAGTAGAAAATTTAATTGATAGAGCAATAGCTAAGTTAACAGAGCTTACTGGAACAGAGGGTACTCTACAAACAAATTTAGGTGCTATACCTATTAACATACTTATTGGGGGATTAAGAGCAACTAAACTAGCTTATCAAGGTGGTAAAGCTTTATCAGATGCTATTGCAGATGGATATAAAAAAGTAAAAGATTATATGTCAGCTCAAGAGTGGTCTGAATTTGTATCACAATCATCTCAAGAGGTTAAAAATGAAAAATCACCTGAGCAAGTAAGATTAATGATGATGAATGAAGCAGGCGTAGCAAAACTACAAGAGCAAGTTCGTCAAGGTAATTATAATATATTAAAAGAATTTGGTGTAGAGATAGATGGTTTAACAACTGATGAGATCATTGAAAAAATTAATATTCTAAGAAAAGCTAAAGTAGTAGGTGCTAATACAAAAGCGCCTAAGAAAAAAGCTAGAGTATTTGACTTTGATGACACATTGGCTAAGACTAATTCTAACGTACTCTACACGCTTCCAGATGGCACAACTGGTAGTTTAGATGCTACACAATTTGCTGAACAATTCGGTGAGTTACAAGAGGCGGGAGCAACTTTTGATTATTCAGAGTTTAGCCAAGTAAAAGATGGTAGTAAAGGGCCTCTGGCTACTCTTGCTAAACGTTTTACTGAGTCTAAAGGTGATAGAGATGTGTTTGTATTAACAGCTAGACCAGCTGAATCAGCTGTTGCCATACAAGAATTTTTAAGATCTACTTTAGGTATTAGTATACCATTGCAAAACATAACTGGTCTTGCTAATGGCAAGCCGGGTGCTAAAGCTATGTGGGTTGCTGAAAAAGTTTCTGAAGGATACAACGATATTTTCTTTGCCGATGACGTTGCTGCTAATGTGAAAGCTGTAGCTGATATGTTGGATAACTTAGGTGTTACTAAAAGAGTTCAACAAGCTAAAGAAAGTGGTCAAAAAAGTCTTGAAGACGAAATGGATTCACTTATAAGAGGTAAGAAAAGATCTAAAATAGGTAAATTCTTAAGTAAAATTAACATATATATACCTCCAGGTGCTGATGACTTTGCTGGACTGCTTAAATATTTTCAAGCTAAAGGTAAACTAGGTGATGAACAAATGAAATGGTTTCAAGATAACCTATTAACACCGTTTGCTCAAGGTATAAGTGCTTACACTTCAGCTAAAGTTGCGTTGGCAGATGATTTTACTGCATTAAACAAAAGGTTTAAAAATGGTAGAACATTAGGTATACCTTCTAAGTTTAGAAAAATGCTTAGTAAAAAAGTTTTAGGCGGTATATATACTAATGAACAAGCTGTTCGTGCTTATCTTTATGACAAAGCTGGTGAAGACTTAGGTCTTAACAAAGCTGATACTCAAGATTTAATTGCTTTAGTTGAAGGTAACGGTGAATTAAAAGCGTTTGCAGAAGCATTATCTAAAATAACAAAGCTAGACGCGGGATATCCTCCTATAACAGAACAATGGTTAGGTGGTAGTATTGCTACTGATATGGCTATTGTTTCTAATAAAGCACAAAGAGCTGAGTTTTTACAAGAGTTTACTAATAACAAAGAACAAATATTTTCTAATCAAAACATGAAGCTTATTAAGCAGATATACGGTAATGATTATGCCGATGCTCTTAGTAATATTCTTGAAAGAATGGAAACTGGTCAAAACCGTAAGAAAGGTAAAGATAAAGAATTTAATTCAGCAATGAATTGGATTAATCAATCTGTCGGTGCTGTTATGGCAATCAACATGAGATCTGCTATATTACAGCAAATGTCTATTGTCAATTATATGAACTGGAACTTTAACAATCCTATCAAAATGGGTATGGCCATGGCCAACGTTCCTCAATTTATGAAAGATTATATGATGATACTAAACTCTGATTTTTTAAAAGAAAGAAGAGGAGGTATGGCTATTGAAGTAAACTTAGCTGACATTGCAGATTCTAATCCAGGTAATTTATTCTTAAGATTAAATAAAAAAGTTCTTGAATTAGGATTTAAACCTACGCAATGGGGTGATAGTAACGCTATTGCTTTTGGTGGTGCTACTTGGTATCGTAATAGATACAATCAGTTAATTGAACAAGGTTTATCTGAATCAGAAGCAAACTCTCAAGCTATGTTAGAGTTTCAAGAAGTTTCTGAAACAGCTCAACAGTCTTCAAGAGTAGATAAAGTATCTAGACAACAAGCCTCAGACATTGGTAGATTAATATTAGCTTTTGCTAACACACCATTACAATATGCTCGTGAAACTAGAAAAGCTACATCAGACCTAGTTAACGGTAGAGGTGATTGGAAAACAAATGCTTCAAAAATACTTTACTATGGTGTTGCTCAAAATATTATATTTACAGCACTACAACAAGGTTTATTTTCTTTACTTTTAAGTGATGATGATGATGAAGAATACGAAAAAACAGATAAAAAACTTATGTATTCTTTAAATGGAGTTGCTGATGGTATGCTTAGAGGTATGGGTTATGCCGGTGCAGTTGTTGCTGCTCTTAAAAATCTTGGTATGGAATACTATGACCAAAGACAAAAAAGAGAAAAAGGTGAAAGAGTTTACGATGGAGCGCTTAAGTTGGTTCAAAAAGGTCTTTCAATATCTCCACCTATAAGCAAAAAAATAGGGGATATAGTTGAAGGTCAAAAATTTGAAACTTGGAGACAGTATAAAAATGATCCTTTTTATCAAGGTTTTGCTTATGCTAATTATTTTTCAGGTTTAACAAACTTACCTGCTGATCGTGTTTTTAAGAAAATAGAAAATTTAAAAGCTGCATCACAGGATAGTACTGAAGCTTGGCAATCTGTATTTTTATCTTTAGGTTGGTCACCATACAATGTTGGTGTTAGTTATCCTCCTAAAAAAGCTAAAGCACGTAGAAGTAAAAACTCTAAATCATCTTATAAATCATCGTCTAGAAAATCTAGTACAAAGTCTAGCCTAAACAAAGGTCTACCTAACGGTGTTCTTGGTAGAGCTAATAATGATGGAACGATAGAATTAGCTGATGGATTGAAAGGTAAACAAAAAAGAGAAGTAATAGCTCATGAAAAAAAGCATATACGTGATATGAAGTCGGGTATATTAGATTATGATGATAATTTTGTTTATTATAAAGGCAATAAACATGAGCGTACTGATAACAATAAAATAGTTTATAACGGTAAGAAGTATTTAGAAGGTTCTAGCAAGCTACCTTGGGAAGCTGCTGCAAATAAAGTAGAAAAACAAACAACATAATTATGAGCGCAGGAATGGCATTTGGTGCAAACCAAAGTAAAACAAAAAAAGATAATTTTGATTACGGATCAAGTATTGGTGGTCTTGAAGACTCTGTAGGTAAAAAATCTTCTTCTAAAAATCAAAGTAAAAATATAAAAAATGATTCAAAAGTAAAAAAACTTGATTCTAAATATAGTAAAAAAAGAGAAAATAGAAAAGAAAGATTAAATAGAAGAGCAGATAGATTAGCTGCTAAAAAAGGTTTTGGGGCTTATGGTGATGGTTCTATGTATAATTCAGATGGAACTAGAGATAATACAAAAGCTATGGCCGCAAGAAATGAAGCTATTGGTCTTATGGATTCTCGTAGAGCACGTGGTAAACAGTTTTTTGTAAATATGGCGAAAGCTGGAGCTGGAAGTGGAGATAGAAATCCTTATGAGGTAAGAAGTAGAAGAAATCCAACATCAGAAGGTGGTCTTGAAGGTTCTACTGGTAATCTAGATAGAGTATTAGGTGCTGCTGGTCGTGAACAATCTATTGAAAATAATCAAACATTATCAGTTGACAACACTTTAGAACAACAAACAGCTCTTGAGAATGTAGTACAAAACATTAAAGAACAAGATAAATCAACTTCAGATAGCAATGGAATTAGTGATTTTGGAAGATTATAAAATATTAATGTTTAGGGAATAAAAAAAAGGGGAGCAAACCATTACGGTAAGCTCCCCTTTAATTGTTTCTGGTATTAACCTAATATTAATCCGATTATAATACCTACTACAGGTCCTAGCACTGCCCACAGTTCTAATATTCTAATCTTTTTTAACTCTGCGTTTGTAAACACATTGTCTGAAGTATCAAGAATAACATTACCAGCTTTTGTTTTAGCT
>Ga0209336_10001367_pt1 | contig 11898 bp, 18 predicted proteins | sample LinPmetageLP32_FD_184042 | JGI IMG/M metagenome (GOLD analysis project Ga0209336, IMG submission 184042) | Marine viral communities from the Pacific Ocean - LP-32 (SPAdes) (version 2) | ecosystem: Environmental > Aquatic > Marine > Oceanic | place: Pacific Ocean | collected 2009-08-23 | reverse complement strand
TGGTTTAGTAGGTAAATGTGATAAAGGTCATGTTGTAAAAATTCTAACTAATGGATTTGGATTCTGTCCAGATTGCACAGAAGAGAATGATTTAAACCATACATTATGGGCACCGCCTGGGTTTGTATGTAAAGGTGGTTCTAAACTTGAAGATATTAAATAGGAGAAATAATGAAAGAAGATACACGCAGAGATGCATGGGATAGAGATTATATGGGTTCTAATTATAAGAAACCTAAACCCAAAACAACGGTGGATATGAACATTACTCCAGTGTATGTCTTTGCATTGTTCTTTGTTGCAATATTAATTATGGTAGGAAACAAATAATGGAATGGTTATTACTTCTAGTGAGTATTAAAGTCATTGAGACTATTACTGCATGGGATGGTATGGTTTGTATTAGTGGGTGTTTAACATGAGTGAAATGAAAGAATTGGATGCGAGACAACAACTGATGGTTCTCACAATGGAAGAGTGTGGAGAGTTAATTCAAGAATGTTCTAAGAACTTACGAAGGAGTGAACTCTTTGATAGGGCAAAGTTTAAAGAAGAAGTTGGTGACGTTTATACTATGATTGATTTACTAGTCGAATGGGATGTACTCTCATGGACTGAGATTGAAGAACGCAGAGAAACAAAACGCAAGAAGCTTTCCAAATGGTCGGAATTAATCTGATGAATGATTCAGAGGGTGCAATTATTGTCTTGACAATTCTGATGGTCTGTGGTATAACATTAGTATTGAATTTAATAATACAAGGAATATTTTTCTGATGGAGAGAACAGTCGGTACATATAAAAAACCTCGTAAACCTATGAGTGAAAAAAATCGGATTCAAGCGGCAGAACGCTTGAGAGAAGCAAGAGAAAAACGTATGAGGGAAAATCCTCCCAAGTATACGAACATACACGAAAGTGTGAGGGTACTTTCAGATGACCATGTTTTTAGTCGTGTGAATGTGACTAAGTGGATTAAGACTCAAAAAGGTTTATTGAGTGCAGCTCGTTCTGCAATGCGAAACAAAGTCAAAGGTGCAGAAGCAGAGTATTACGGAATACAAGGGTACATTCGTCATTGCGAATGGTATCTAAAGAACGGTGATTGGATTGATAACTTCTATGGTGAATATCAACAGAACACCACAAAATGGAAAACACTAGTTCCAGCAGGAAGAACAGAATGAACACAGAGTATATGCGAAAGAAGATTGAGTCAGTAACACCCAAGTACGATTTATCATGGTACATTAAATGGGTATCTTCTTTCTTTATTATATTGGGAATGATGTTAACGTCTTTGGATGTTTCTCTTTACCCTATTAACCTTTTCTTTCATTTGATTGGAGTCATAGGTTGGTTTGTCGTAGGAATGTTATGGCACGATAGGTCACTCATACTTTTAAATGGAATCGCAGTAACCATCTTTCTGATGGGAATCATTAAACATTTTTATGGTGGTGCATACTAACGCCTTCATGGTGGAATAGGTAGACACAACGGACTTAAAATCCGTTGACCATCTGGTCGTGTAGGTTCGAGTCCTACTGAAGGCACCAATCTCTCCGTAGCTCAGTTGGATTAGAGCAACGGTCTTCTAAACCGTAGGTCGCAAGTTCGAGTCTTGCCGGAGAGGCCACCACCTATATCGCAAAACTTTCCCCACAACCACATGATGCTTTTGCATTGGGGTTGACAACTTTCAAATAACTACCACCAAACTCTTTTACATAATCTACAGTACAACCAATGACAAACATTTCTGCTATTTTGTCTACGACTAGAATGTCTTCAACGACTATACCATCATCTTCTTTATCTGTGAGTTCCCACTTGTATTGAAATCCAGAACACCCACCCCCTAAAACTGAAAGAAATGCGAATCGCTTACTCTCCGATTCGGTCATACTCGTTAAATAATCCTTTGCACTATCTGTTATCTGTATCATCTTGTCTCCTAACCTATTGATTTATTTAGGTTTTTCCACACCAAAATTAATTGAAAATAACACTTGACTTGTTCTGAAAACAATGTTATAGTATATACATAATCAAGAGAAAGAGAGAAAACAAATGGCATATATTTCAGCAGAAGACGTTAAACATATTAGGGTTGCACTAAACAAAGAGTTTCCCCAATATAAATTTTCAGTGACTCGTGACCACCATTTAGGTGTCAATGTTAATTTCATGAAAGGCCCAAGGTTCGCAGAGTTTGAATCTTTTGATAGGTATACTCATGAAACTACAATTGCTAATCTTGATGGTCATCATCAGATTAATCATTTTCATCTAGAGAATTTCTACGGTGAAGATAATGCAAAAATCTTAGGTAAGGTTTCTGAGATTGCCCACACAGCGCCTGGACTTGCTGGTGGTAAAGAGTATTACAACAACAATGATATTCAGAGTGACTATTTTGATGTTGCTTATTATGTATCAATTAATGTTGGTAAGTGGAACAAAGAATATGAGGTGGTGTAATGACTAAAATAGAAACAATCGTAAATCAGTTGTGTGACTTTATTCCTTATGTAGATTCATTCTACAATGAAAAGAATGGTATCTATCCTATTAAGGGTTTGACCAATACTATGATTATCAAAGCAACTCAAAAGTATATTTCTTCACAAACAGAAAACTATACTTGGGGTGATGGTGATTCGCTAGATAGGGAAAGAGTCAGAGATATTATTCTTGCTGACAATAATGTAACCCTTTGATTATAAAGGGTTTTCATTTAGGGGTTGACATTAGTTAAAAAGTCTGATATAGTATTAATATAATCAAGAGAGAGGTTTTAAAAATGAATAAAGAAAGATTACAAGAATTAGTTGTTGAGATGTATTGGGATTTTGATAGGTTATCCTCAAACGGACAACTTGCTTTAGAAAAGATTGCAAAATTAGTTGGTGTTCCTACTGAAGAAGAGATGAACGCTATTCCCCTTGAACAACATTTGGAGAATTTATAATGGGTTATTTTTATCAAGATTGGAAAGAGAAAAAAATGTTTGTTGAAAATTCAGAAGGTCAGTTCGTAATGAACTTCGGCGAAGCTGAAAAATCAATGATTCAAAATTTAGAAAGTGCTGTCATCAATTTGACTGAAGGTGCTTCTGATGAGAAAAGGTCTGCAATCAATTACGTTGAGTATCTTGCAGAATGTTTGAAAAAAGGTAAACTTGAAGTGAAGTGGAATATATCATGAAGAATGTTATTGGTGGAATTTTAATTATTGCTGGAATAATGGCTATCGCTGGTTCTGGAAATGATTGTGATGGTAAGTGTATGGAAAATGCAAACACTATCGGTGAAATGTTAACTGTCATGTTGATTGGAATATCAATGACAATAGTGGGTGGTTTCATTGTCGCAAAATAGAATATGGGAAAAGAATCCTAATATGTTAATCCCATATTATTTAATGTTCTCATATCTTTATTATGAGAAAGATATTAATTTAATTACTGATAGTGAATTTGATGCATTGTGTAAAACTCTTTTAGATAAGTATGATGGGTTAACACATATGCATAAACATCTAGTTACAAAAACTGCATTGTCTGCTGGAACTGGATATGATATTAAATATACTAATATGATAAAAGACAGTGCAATGAAATTAAATGAAGTTTGGACTTGACATTATATTAATGTTGTGGTATAAATAAAGAATAGAGTTCTTTTGAGGTTTGCCCCCAGTTTTAAACTCTCTAAAATTTAAAACTGAAATTGCGAGACTAATTTTCCTAGTGGGGTTTAACAGTCTTAAAACTTTAAAACTCCACCACGCATATCTCAACTTAGGTGCGTACCTATCGCTGAAATACTAGTAGGGGATTAGACAAGAGTGACACAAGTAAAGGAGAACAATCTTCGGATTGGGAGAGAGGGAACTTCGGTTCTCTCTTTTTTTATTTGTCGCACTAAATAATCACATGGAAAACTTTCAAGGTCAAGATGGATTTGTATGGTTCACTGGAGTAGTTGAATCAAGAGATGACCCAACTAAATTGGGTCGTGTTCGTGTTCGTTGCGTAGGATATCATACAGACAATAAAACAAAAATACCCACTGAGGATTTACCTTGGGCATGGGTAATGCAGAATATACATACACCCTCAATGGCTGGGTGGGGAGATACGCCTGGGTTCATAGTTGAAGGAACTTGGGTTGTTGGTTTCTTTCGTGATGCAGAAACATTACAAGAACCAATTGTTATCGGAACATTGCCTGGTGTACCAAACCAAGCAGGGAATCCAAACTTTGGATTTCATGACCCTAATCGTAGAAGTGATGACGAGTCAAAGCCAGAATATAATATTTCAAAATATCCACCAACACCTTTAGAATCAAGTGACCACAGTATCAACGAGTCTGATATGAATAGACTTGCAAGAAATGAAACTGGTTTTGGTCATAAGATGTTAACAACAAAAGCAACAGACCAAGCAAACTATATCAACATTCCAGTTGCAGGCGGAACTCCATTTGGAGAACCAGCATCTGCCTATCAAGCAGACTACCCAAAGAACCATGTAATGGAATCAGAGAGTGGACACATTAGAGAATATGATGATACAGAAAAGAATGAAAGAATTCATGAGTATCACAGAGCTGGAACTTTCTATGAAGTTGATGGTGGTGGTAATAGAACTGTAAAGATTGTTGGTGATGGTTATCATGTTGTCGCTGGTTCTGACCATTTATACGTTGGTGGTAATTGTAACATCACAGTAGAATCAAATTGTAATATGTATGTAAAGAAAGATTGGAATATACAAGTAGATGGTAATATGAATCTTTTAGTTCAAGGAAATAAACTTGAGCAAGTTATGTGTGGTGGAACTACTGAAGGTTTCTCAAAGGAGATTGTGAAGAATGGTTTCAAAACAACTTCAGTTGATTTTACAGTTACAAATATATATGGTGAAAAATTTAATGAACATATTAAATCAGATATTACAAGAAACTATACAACAAAAGTTCAAGAGTTTATAGGAACTACTTATGAAAAGAATATTACAGAGTCATCTACTATTCGTGTTGGAACTACTTTTGATTTAGATAGTGGTACTGATATTACTATAGATGGAACTACTGCAAATATTAACCAAGGTACAAAAGGTGCTGCTCGACTTGATGACCAAGTTGATAGTGGTGATGACCCAGCAGGAATTTCTGGTTCAGATGGTTCTAACAAAATTGAAGCTGCATCTCTATCTGTGAAGATTGGAACTAACGCTGGTTCAATGACAGAACCTACAGAAGTTACAGAATCAGAATTACTTGTGGTAGAATTAGAACCAGTAGAGAAAGTTAAAGAAGCATATGGATACGCTAACCTTACAATGGATTCAACACAAGCTCGTTCTATTCTGGATGGTCGTGAAGTGGAAGTTGCAAATGGTATTGACCCAGATGAAAATGAAGGTATTGAATATGGAGATGGTGGTGCTGGTGGTACTTCGCCTGTTACTGGTGAAGCAGGGCCTATCCAAACAGAATCATCTTTAAATCAAGAAAGTTATACTGGTGGTTCTAGTTTCCAAGAATACACTGCAATCAATGGATATAACCTAGATGGTAAGTTAAGATTCTTAGGACATACTGATTCAAGAATCAATCCAAAACTAGGACAGATACTAGAAGACCTTGCAACATCATATGGTGCAACTTTATCAATTACAAGTGCGTATCGTTCTTCATCTTATAATGCAAAGGTCGGTGGTGCAAAGAAAAGTAAACACCAACAAGGACTTGCTTGTGATGTACTTATGAACAATACAACGAAAGAACAAAGACTAGATTTTATTAGAAAAGCTGCAGCTGCTGGTATTAAAGGTATGGGGTTATACTTTAGTTCTAGTAGTGGTGCAAACTTTATTCACTTAGATATCGGTGGGGTAAGACAGTGGGGGCCGAATGGTTCTAGAACTGGTCAGTACGGTTGGGCAAAACCAACCCTTAAATCCCTTGGGTATTATGTATAAATAAACAGAGAGGCTTACAATGGAAGTAGTTTGGACTTTATTATTGACAGCGTGTTTTTCTGATACGGACTGTAAATATCAGAATGTACATTTCTTTGATAATAAAGAAGAGTGCGTTGTTCTGAAAACAGAATTAGAAGTTATGAGGGATGGTCACTGGGAAACAATAAACTATCAGTGTAAACCTTATGGGAGTTTAGAAGCATAATGGCAGTTCAACCAGCATATAGAGATGCAGAAAGAACAAACGATTCACCTCGTTCTGCAAGAATATACAAAGACTTAAATCTTAACTTCGGTAGGCATCCAGTTACTAAACAGATTAATGTTTTAACTGATGCATCTGCTGTAAAGAGAAGTGTTCGTAATCTTGTACAGATTGGTCAGTATGAAAAACCTTTTCATCCAGAGATTGCATCTGGTGTTCGTGATATGTTATTTGAAAATATGACTCCGTTTACTGCACAAACACTACAACAAAAAATAACAGATGTAATTACAAACTTTGAACCAAGAGCATTACTTACTTCAGTTGAAGTTATACCAAGGTTTGATAATAATCAATATGAAGTTATTGTTGAGTTCTATATTCAGAACGCACCAACTGAACTTGTTGATTTATCATTTACATTAGAGAGATTACGATAATGGCAACCACAGAAAAAAGATTAGATGTAACCGATTTAGATTTTGATGATATTAAATCTAATTTAAAAACCTTTATGAGAAATCAATCAGACTTTACTGATTATGATTTTGAAGGTTCTGGTATGAGTGCATTGTTAGATGTTCTTTCTTATAATACACATTACCTTGCAATGAATATGAATATGGTTGCAAACGAATCTTTTCTTGATACTGCATCTGTTCGTTCTTCAGTTGTGTCTCATGCAAAAACATTAGGGTATACTCCAAACTCTGCAAGAGCTCCTATTGCAAATGTTAATGTTACTTTAAATAATATTGGTGCATTAACTTCTGCAACTATTCCAGTGGGTACAGTTTTTACTACAGTGATTGATAGTGTGAACTATCAGTTCGTTACTGTTGCAGAACATAACACACAAGTTACAAATGGTATTCTATCTTTTTCTAATATTCCAATCTATGAAGGAACTTATATAACTAATCGTTATACCGTAGATACAAAAAACGTAGACCAAAAGTTTCATGTAAATGATGAAAACGGAGATACAACAACTTTACTTGTAGATATTTTTGATAATGCAAGTTCAACTTCTTCTACTACATTTACTCTTGCGACTGATAGTACACAAACATCTTCAACATCAAATGTTTATTTTCTACAAGAAAGTGTGGATGGTAAGTTTGAAATTTATTTCGGTGATGGTATTATTGGTAAAGCATTATCGGATGGAAACATTGTTCGTATGAGGTATGTTGTAACAAATAAAACAAAAGCAAACGGTGCTTCAAACTTTACAACTTCTGCAACTATATCTACTATCACTGATATTACAACTGCAACAGTTGGTAATGCAACTGGTGGTGCAGAAAAAGAGAGTATACAATCAATTAAATTTAACGCACCTCTTGATTATGCAGCTCAAGGTCGTGCAGTGACAGTCAATGATTTTAAAGCGATTGTTCCTAAAGTATATGCAAATGCAAAATCAGTTCAAGTGTACGGTGGAGAAGATAATGATGTTCCTACATATGGAAAAGTTTATATCTCTATTGTTCCAACTACTGGTTCAATTACGTCTTCTGCAAAATTGGATATTGTTAAAAATTTAAAAAACAATTACACAGTTGCATCTGTTACTCCAGAGATTGTTGACCCAGAATATACCAAACTTAGATTAAATGTAAACTTTGCATATAATTCTAAGAACACAATTAAAGCACAAGAAACATTAATATCAAATGTTACCACAACAATTACTAATTATAATACAAATAATCTTACAAAATTTGACAGTGCATTTAGGTATTCTCCATTTACAACTTTAATAGATGGAGTTGATGATTCAATTACATCTAACATTACAACTATCAATTTAAGTAAAGATTTTACACCAACACTTAATACTTCAACAAAATATACAATTCCATTTAGTAACCCATTGTATAATCCACATTCTGGACACAATTCTGACTCTGGTGGTATATTGTCTTCATCTGGTTTTACTATCTCTGATAATACAAATGAAATGTTTTTGAATGATGATGGTCAAGGTAATGTCAGAATGTATTATGTCGTTGATGGTACAACTAAAACATATCAGAATTTAACTGCTGGAACTATTGACTATGTAAGTGGTCAAGTTGTTTTAACATCATTTAATATAATTGCAGTTTCAAATATTGATGGTGCAGCTTCTACCAAAGTTAGATTGATTGTTAAACCAGAATCAAATGATATTATTGCAGTAAGAAATCAAGTTCTAGAAATTGATACTACAAACTTAATCGTTACTGCAAACGTAGATACAATTGCAACTGGTTCTGCATCTGCTGGTGTAGGTGTTGCGACAACAAGTACATATAGTGGTTCAAGTTCTAGTGCATCTTCTTCTTCAACAAGTACAACGAGTTCTGGTTCATCAAGTTCTGGTTCATCTGGTAGTTCTAGTGGATACTAGTTATGGCGAATAATGATAATACTGTAAAAAATAAAGTATCAACTCATATACAAAATCAACTGCCTGAATTTATTCAGTCAGACCATCCAGTATTTTCACAATTCGTAAAATTATATTATCAGTTTCTAGAAAGTTCAGAAGTTACTTTTAGTGAAGTTAATAATTATATAAGAGAAGAAACTGAATCTGTAAACTTTGTACTAGATGAAAATGGTGACCAGATTGTTTTAGAAGACTCTGATGTTAAGTTTGATATTGGGGAAACAATCACTGGACAAACATCTGGTGCAACTGCAAAAGTTTTAGTTGATGATGTAGATGATAACAAAAGATTATTTGTTACATCTCAAACTCGTTTTATAATTGGTGAAATATTAAGTGGTGCAACTTCAAATGCATCTGGAACTTTAGAAACATATAGACCAAATCCAGTTTCTAGTATTCAACAGCTTCTTAATTATTCAAATGTTGATGCAACTCTTTATTCTTTCTTAGATAAGTTTAGAGATTCTTTTCTTGAAGGTATTGTAGACAATGTTAGTACTGGTGTAGATAAAAGAAAACTTGTTAAAAACATTCGTGACCTTTACCTTGCAAAAGGTACAAAGAAAGGTCATGAGTTATTTTTTAGATTACTTCTAAACGAAACTCCTCAAGTACAATTCCCCACAGATAATATGTTGCGTGTCTCTGATGGTACTTGGAGTGTTAGAGATATTATGAGAGTTCTTCCAGTGAATGGAAGTGCAACTGAATTAATTGGACAAACTATAACTGGACAAACTTCTTTCGCAACTGCGATTGTAACTGCATCTGTTTCTTTCAGAGAAGCTACAAAAGATGTGGTTGAATTGGAATTAGACAAAGCAACTATTAACGGAACATTTTTAGAAAATGAAATTGTTTTTGGAACATCCACAGTATCAGACCAACTTGTTTCTTTTCAACCATATAGTATTATTGCTGGTTCAACTGTTACAAATGGTGGTTCGTATTATACTGCTGACCAGATAGTTAACATTGCATCTGGTGGTAGTAACAGTGCGACTGCAAAAGTTCAAAATGTAACTAGAGGTGTTGTTGATGAAATTATTATTGATGATGCTGGTCAAAACTATAAGGTAGGTGAAAACTTAGTTTTAAATAATACTGGAACTGATGGTGTCGGTGCAGCTGCAGCCATTTCAGTTGTTGGTGGTGGTATCGCACCAGAGAGTGGAAGTTTAACTGCATATGGAATGAGTGCAACTGACCATATCACAATTGAAGAAACAAGTCAACCTTTTTATAATGATAGTTATGAAGGAACAAAGATTGTTCTGGAAACAGGCACATTTGGAAATGCGCCTGGAAGTAATGCAAACGAATCTGGAGAGATTACTGATGTTAGAATAATTGGTCGTGGTGCTGGTTATTCTAAACTTCCAATTGTTTCTAGTATTGCAACTGCAAATGGTAGTGGTGCAAAACTTGTAGCCGCATCTAATTCTGGTATTGGTGCAATTGCATCTTTTGAATTTACTAACCAAGGTTTGTTGTATTCTTCTGCACCAGCGATTACTCCATTTCGTCACGCAATTCTAAAAGATATAACTGGTAACTTTTTAGCAAGAGATACATTAACTTCTCACTCTGGAACTGTCACTGCGTTTGATACTGACAGACAATTAATTTCTCTTAATACTGCTGCAAACCTTTCGGTAGGAAATAGTATTACAACCTCTGGTGCATCTGGAACGATTGCGAATATTGATATTGCAATTGGTACTGCACAAGTTGGAACGATTGCAAATACTGCTGGTAACTTTTTAAATTCAGAAGGACAAGTATCTGAAGTTAATATTAGAGTTCAAGATAGCTATTATTATCAAGATTATTCATATGTTATCAAAGTTGGACAATCAATTAACGAATGGAGAGATGCAATCAAGTCAACTGTTCATCCAGCTGGTTGGGCAGTCTTTGGTGAGGTTGAAGTGGTTGGTCGTGCAAACGCACAAGTAAGTATACAAACAGTAGATTCATATTCACCAGAACTTGCATCTACATTGAGAACAATCTTTACTACAGTGTTTGGTCGTAGACTTGGTACAGTAGATGATGGAACGTCAATTAAAGCAACTGCAAAAGTTGGTTCAGATGATTTAACAAGTTTTCCAAATACAAATAGAGATACAACTCTAACAAGAATTAATAATGTTATTGTTGGTGTTGTGAGAACACCTTCTGCACAAGGCCCAACTCTAGACCTTCTTCCAAGATATGCATTTGGTATCGGCCCAAACACCACAGAGGCAATACCAAACTATCCAAGTCTTACAAGGACAACAAATTTAGATGGAACGAATGACCAATCATTTACAATAGGTCAGTTTGCAAATATTCGTATTGACCAAGTAGATGACGGAACTGGCAAAATACCATTAGCTGCATTTAATACAAGAATTAATGTTCCACCCCCAGGCGAGATTACAATTTCTGGTGGTGCAAGAACAAACGCATTTGATAATACGTTTATAACATTTGATAATAGTACAGAAACATTTGATGAAACTGTTCTTACAACATTAATGAGTGATACTGGAATTAAGTTTGACAGTTCTACTGTTAAGTTTGATGGTTCTGGTGGTGATGTAGTTCCAAGGGATACTGTTGGACAATACAATATAGATTTCAGTGATACAAATACTACGTTTGATAGTGGTATAAATAAGTTTGATGCACAAACTTCAGTAAACTTTGGGTCAAATATACCTAGATTTGATGATGCATTTGTGACTTTTGATAAAAATAACTTAAAGTTTGATAATACATCAATACCAGAAAGGTTCTCATCAAACGCATTTAAGTTTGATAATAGTACAAAAACTTTTGACGTAGGGGATTTACCCACATAAATAAATAGATAAATGAAAAATATTAAATTAGGAGACAACTAAAATGGCATATCAAGCATTAGGTCTTGGTTCTTCCGCTAATGACGGTACTGGTGATGACCTTAGAACTGGTGGAGACAAGATTAACGACAACTTCGTAGAAATCTACACCAAACTAGGTAACGGTTCTGCGTTATCAAATCTAACTTTTCCAACTAGTACTGATACAATTGTAGGAAGAGCTACGACTGATACTCTAACTAATAAAACTTTAACTACACCAACTATCGCATCCATTACAAATGGTGGAACTGTAACAATCCCATCTGGTGCTGATACACTTGTTGCAAGAACATCTACGGATACTCTTACAAATAAAACTTTAACTTCACCAGTTTTAACAACACCTAAGTTTGCAGAC
>Ga0209336_10001363_pt1 | contig 11918 bp, 19 predicted proteins | sample LinPmetageLP32_FD_184042 | JGI IMG/M metagenome (GOLD analysis project Ga0209336, IMG submission 184042) | Marine viral communities from the Pacific Ocean - LP-32 (SPAdes) (version 2) | ecosystem: Environmental > Aquatic > Marine > Oceanic | place: Pacific Ocean | collected 2009-08-23 | reverse complement strand
AAGCAGATTAGACGATCTCAACTCCTGACCAAAAAAGTTATGGACAGTATCAAGGAGGTTGATGACGATGAATCGGATGAAGCTGAAAGAAGTAGTAATAAAAGTTCTTAAAGAGATGAATGATGAGGGCAAGTATCAAGGGTACGCCAAAGGAAGCTTTAAGAAGATGCTTGTAAAAATTGCACAAGGTAAGGTTAAGAACACTGCGCCATTTACTGAAGATCCCCACACGGGTAAGTCTGCTCCTCCGGGGCAGGGCGAGAGTTGATGTTAAAAAAATTTACGGACCATCCCCAATCCTTGGGAATGAATTATTACCAACATATGACTCATGCTACTGACCTGGCTTGGGAATGTAACAAGATTTTAATTGCGCTTCTAATTCATTCTTTCTTCCCTTTCTTATTTGCCGATTATGCTTCCAAAAAATTTAAGGAGCTTGCGGGTGAGTAACAAATTTAATGTTAAGAGTTGGAAACAATTTCAGATGCTCAACGAAGGTATTACCGATGTCGTCTACCATTATACTAACGGACTTGAAAAGGGTGCCAAGATTCTAGAGCAGAATAAGTTTCTAGCGTCCGGTGGATTTACTAAAGATGTTGAGTCTGAATTAGGTAAAGGTAAACTTTATTATTTCTCTACCGCAAGAACAGCAGCTAATGCTTATACAGGTAATTATCCCCAGGGTGTTATCTTTAAACTAGACGGTCGTGCTTTGGGTCAAAAATATAAAGGAGTTCCTCTAGATTATTGGGCAACATCAAAACGCTCTTCTAAGAAAGCAGCCAACCTTGATCCTGGCGAGACAGAAGGTTTTGAGGCAGAAGACAGGATACTTTTAGACGAACCTTATATCGAGGATGCCGACAGATATATAGACGAAATACATTTTGCTATTCCTTTGTATCGGTTTGAGAAAGGAATGTTTGACGACAAGCCCACCAGAAAATCAGGGAGATCCATAGAAGCCTATCAAATGAAAGGACTTAAAGATGGCGTTGCTGTAGCGGAACAAAGAAACATCCCTTATTATATTCACATTGATAAGCAAACCTGGCCACAAGTTGAAGTCGGTAAGAAGAAAGCCCTGACTAAATTGTCAGACTTTATGGAAGAGCTAGAGGAATCTGGTGTAACTGTAAACGAACCTCCTGGGGTGTCAAGACCTAGAGAGGAAGGGGCTTTACAAGAGTTTGGTGAGGACGAAATATTTTTATATGTCCAAGCAGCCCAAGACATCCTTGCCGGCAAAGAACAATTTGAAGGAGCTAATGTGAAGGGTAAGATTAAGTATAATGACGAATCCAAACGCAAGGAAAATGGCAAAGTGATGTTCCGAAATCTTACGGGCTCCCCTAATATGCAGGGTCGCTTTTATAGGGAGATTGATAACCCACTCCACAATGTTAGTTCGAACCCCAAAGCCCGCCCGACCTTAGAGTTGCTCGCTACACTTATGCGGAGCACAAAACAAAAGACTATAAAAGATTTTGAAACCTATTTAAATCAGGTCTATAAAAAGAATCATCCAGACGGAGATTCAACGGGATACAGAGATTCATGAAATTATCACAAGACATTCTAAGAAAACTTATTAAAGAAGAGATTGACGAGATGTGTGGCGCAGACCCTATGCAGTCTATGGATATGGATCACGAGCACGAAGATGATCATGAAGGCAGTATGGCAAAGCGTCAGATGTTTAAGACCTATGAATATGCTGCTGATGTTTATAATATGATTCAAGACGGTGATGAATTCCCAGCTTGGATTCAAAGCAAAATGACAAAGATAGCTGATTATATCGGAGCAGTAAAACACTACCTTGAATATGATCACATTATGGGTGAGCGACAATTAACAAATACCGAATCCGATGAAAAAGAAAAGCTAGCTAAAAAGTATAAGCCAGCTATGGATAATTTCAAAGATCAGTATGGCGAAGAAGGTGAATCTGTGTATTATGCTACGATGACCAAGAAAGCCAAAAAAGGAGAACAGGCATAATGAAGATTACCAAAACACAACTCAGAGTGATGATTAAAGAAGCCATCAACGAAGCCAATGAAGGCGGAGAAGGCGTCCACGATATCTTTAATCTTCCAGAGCCTGAAGCCGTTGAGCCCTCGGGAAACCCAAAAGAAGATGCATTGCGACAGATAGTTGCAGATAAGCAGTACGCAAAGGTTGAGGGAGTAAGTGTTGATTTGACTACGGCCAATTTGTTGGTTCAGATACTTGATTCGCTAAGTCCAGCGAACAAGGAAAACTTCTTAGGCAGACCAGTTGAAGAAATGGTTAGCATTGCCTATAAAATATTGGGAAAATAAAATGAAGATCACAAAAGATTTATTGAGAAAAGTAATCTCTGAAAGTTTAAAGCAAATTAATGAGAAGACCGATTTAGAAGCTTATCGTGGTGATACGGATCTTCGAGGCGGCGTAGAAATAAATCGTCTGCGTGGACCAAAGAAAGGTGATGTTGTTGTGTTCCAAGATGTAGATTATAAAACAGACACCAGAAACTATTATTATGGTGTGGTAGAGTCTGTTGAAGAAATGGATCGAAGAAATACAACCGGGGGTAATATGGCTGATGTAAAAGTTTATCTTATGGCAGACCAAGCCAAGAAGGGTGCTAAAACAGGAGAGATGACAGAGCCCGTTCCTGTTGATCCCAAGATCTTTAATAAAGAAACCAATGAGTTAAGTGTTCTTCGTGATAAGAACTTTATTAACAAACGTATAAACAAGTAATAGTTCTAGACATTTATACCTTCAAAGATCCTATAGAAAACTATTTATTATAGGATCTTTTTTTTATGAGCACTTTTAAAGAACATAAGACAATCGCCGACCGGGCTGCTTCAGATCGTAGTCGTCATCGACAAAAGATTGAGAAAGCAATCAAAGAAAGTATTCGGGACGTTGTAGCCGAAGAAAGTATTATTGGTCAAAGTGGTAAGAAGAAAATAAGGATCCCCGTAAGAGGGATCAAAGAACATCGTTTTGTTTATGGTACTAATGAAAAAAACAAAAGAGTTGGTTCTGCCCAGGGAAAAGATGTTTCTAAGGGGCAGCAAATTGGACATAGAAAAAGACAACAACAAAGCGGCGAAGGTGATAAGCCTGGTGATAAGCCCGGCGAAGAGATGTATGAAGTTGAAATGTCGCTGGAAGAATTAGCAGGATATCTTTTTAGCGATTTAGAATTACCCGAATTAGAAAAGAAGAATTTTAAATTTACTACTCAAGAAAAGATGAAGCGAAAAGGTAAACGACCTTATGGTATCCGTCCTCGTTTATCCAAGAAAGAAACAATCAAACAAAAGATTAGAAGAAAAAAAGCTGCTATAAAAGCCGGTTCATATGATCCAGAAAGTGGTGAAAGGTTCACCTTCCATGAGAGTGATTTTAGATATAAACACATTGCCCCAGTGGTCAAGGAAAACACGGCAGCAGTTGTTTTCTTTGTTATGGATGTGTCCGGCTCTATGAACAAATCTAAAAAGTTTTTAGCTCGTAGTTTCTTTTTCTTGTTGTACCAATTTTTGAATCACAAATATTCTTCTACTGACGTAGTGTTTGTTTCGCACACTGCCGACGCACAAGAAGTTAATGAAGAGCAGTTCTTCACTAAAGTTCCTAACGGTGGCACACTTGTTTCTACTGGGCTAAATAAGGTTGAAGAAATTATTGAGAAGCGTTATCATCCCAATAACTGGAACATCTATACATTTTATTGTGGCGACGGGGACAATTGGGCAATTGATAACAAAGAGGCACTAAACGCTTTTAGAAGATTGAAAGAAGTAAATCAAGTGATGTGTTATTCTGAGGTCGGCGCTAATGAGCTTGGGTATAAAAATTTATTTGGTGAGAGCGCAGGAGAAAAGAGGCTTTGGGATTGGACAAAGTTGGCAGAAGATAAAAACTTTAAAAGAATTCGTATCAAGAAAAATTCTGATATCTGGCCGGCATTCAAAAAGCTTTTTGGGGGTAGGGAATAATGTCAGAATGGTCTATGGATGAATTACAAGATTGGGACCGCAAAATTTGCGTACTAGGCAAAGCTCTAGATTTGGATTGGTATCCAATTGATTATGAAATATGTGACTACAAAGAAATGATTGGACATATGGCTTACACTGGATTGCCAACACATTATCGACACTGGTCATATGGAAAATCTTTTGATAGGATCCAAACAGAATATAATCTAGGAATGTCTGGACTTCCTTATGAAATGATTATTAACTCAGACCCAAGTATCTCGTATTTAATGACAGAGAACCCAATGTCAACACATATATTAACTATGGCTCATTGTGTTGGTCACAGTGACTTCTTTAAGAATAATCGTATGTTCGCTGAGACTGGTGCAGACACTGTGATTGATCGCTTTAAGACTGCCGGCAAAAGAGTCAAGAAATATATGGAAGATCCAAATATTGGTGTGGACGCTGTAGAAAAAATATTAGATGCTTGCCACTCAATAAGATTCCAAGTGCCTCGCACCCCAGGTATTAAAAGAAGGTCTCACAAAGATCTTAAGAAGTATTATATAAGATTATTACAAAACGACAAGACAGGCTTTTTTGATGGATTTAACATAAACAAAATTCCCCTAGAACCTGATCAAAATATTTTAAGATTTATTGCCGAGTATGACAGATCCTTATCTGAGTGGGAGAGAGATCTTATAAGAATTGTAGAACAAGAATCATTATATTTTATACCTCAAGCTTACACTAAAATTATGAATGAGGGGTGGGCTTGTATGATCCACGAGAAGATAGTTCAAGCTTTAAAGCTGCCAGACAAATATCATATCTCTTTTTTGCGTTTACATAATCAAGTAGTCAGACCTCATCTTGGACAAGTTAATCCCTATCATCTTGGATATAAGATATTTAAATATATTGAAAAACATCACGGGTTTGACGAATGTCTTAGAGTAAGAGAGATCCATAATGATGAAACTTTTATTAAAAGGTATTTAAACCAAGAGCTATGCCAAGAGCTTAATTTGTTTAGTTTTTCTTTTGATAAGAGAGCTAGTGTTAATAGGGTAGCAGAAATTTCTGACGATATGGGGTGGCAAACTGTTCGGGACGACCTAATTAAGAATGTGGGCTTAAACAGTATTCCCGTTGTTCTGGTAAAAGAATTACAGAAAGATGGTACACTAGTTTTAGAACACCAGCACGACGGAAGGGATATAGAATTATCCGAAGCGAACAAAGTGTTTGAATTTATCAACGACCTATGGAGTGGTGATGTGAAATTCACCACAATAATAGAAGAGGAAACCTGGGAATTTTAATATGAGTAAAATAGACAAATCAAAAGAATTTCTTAAGTTGGTCAAAGACCATCAGGGTAAAAAGAAAGTAAAAAAGTTTTCAGGAACTTTAGGAGATTATTTTAAACTCTTAGAGGAAGACACTGGTATTACAAAACTTGCCCATAAGCGACTCTTCGATAGTATAGCATCCAAGGGGATCACTAAGCTATCAAAGTCAAATGAAAGATGTAATAAACTTTTTGGTGGCGAAGAACTTAAAACATATGATTATTTCCAGACCAAGTTTTTTGGTATGGAGAGATCATTAGCAAAAATTATGAGGTTCCTGCGTTCAGCGTCTCTGAAAGGAGAGGAAAGCCGTCAGGTACTTCTACTCTTGGGACCTGTTGGAGCAGGTAAATCTGCTTTATTAGAACACATAAAAACTTCACTAGAAGATACTGAACCGATGTATCACATAGAGGGATGTCCGGTTCATGAAGAACCTTTACACCTTATTCCAAGATCGTTAAGAGAACAGTTTCTAGAATTGTATGGAATAAAAATAGAAGGTGATTTGTGCCCAGTTTGTCGGTTTAGATTAAAGGAAGAATTTAATAACGATTATATGTCTATGCCTATTGCACAATCTTCTTTTTCTGTAAGAGGCAGGAGAGGTGTTGGTGTAGTTCCTCCGATGGATGCTAATAGTCAGGATGTAACAATTTTGATCGGTAGTGAGGATATATCCAAGTTAGATATGTATTCAGAAGATGACCCACGAGTCCTATCTCTAAATGGAGCGTTTAACGTTGGCAACCGTGGTATTGTAGAGTTCGTTGAGGTATTTAAGAATGAGATTGAGTTCCTCCACACAATGATTACAGCCACCCAGGAAAAGGCAGTGCCGTCGCCAGGTAAAGGACCAATGCTTTATTTTGATGGTGTAATTTTAGCCCATTGCAATGAGGCCGAGTGGAATAAGTTTAAGTCTGAAAATACTAATGAAGCAATCCTTGATCGTATTGTTAGGGTTAATGTTCCTTACTGCCTTGAGTATTCTGAAGAGCAGAAAATTTATGAAAAGATGTTAGGTCTCTCTGACTTTGATGGACACATCGCTCCTCATACACTTGAAGTAGCTGCTATGTTCGCAGTACTAAGTCGTTTGCACCTATCTAATAAAACAGACTCGCTTACAAAGATGAAGCTTTATGACGGCAAGGCAGTTATTGAAAAGGGTCAAATTAAAAAAATAGATATTAATGACTTGCGGGATGAGGTGAGAGATGAAGGTATGACAGGAATCTCTACAAGATTCATTATGAAAGCCATCGACTCGGCACTATCTGATAGTGAAAAGAATATGGTAACACCGATTTCAATCAGAGATGCCCTTATAAAACAAGTAAAAGATCAAATTGTTGTTGAAGATGACCGTAATAGATATCTAGACTTCCTTGGCAAGACCCTGCACGACGAATATTTGAACATATTAGAGAAAGAAATAACAAAAGCTTTCGTTTCTGCCTATGATGAACAAGCTGAGGCGTTGTTTAACAACTATTTAGACCACGCAGAGGCATATGTTAACCTTACAAGTGTGAAAGACACCGTAACAAACGAAGAAATTCAGCCAGATGAGAAGTTTATGGCTTCAATTGAGGAACAAATTGGAATAACCGGCACTTCTAGAGAGAATTTCAGGGTTGACATCACCGCATATATGTTTTCTAAGCTCAGAAGAGGCGAAAAAGTGGATTGGCAGTCGTACGAACCATTAAAAGAAGCAATTGAGAGCAAATTAACGTCTTCTGTGAAGGAAATATCAAGAATTGTGACCAAATCCAAGTCTAGAGACAAGAAACAGCAAGGAAAGTACAATGAAATGGTAAAAACCTTGATTGATGAGTATGGATACAACGAAAACTCCGCCGAAGAGGTCATAAAATTCGCTGCAAACAACTTATGGCGTGATAGTTAACAAAAAACGTAGTTTTTTCAATAATTTAGCTTAATTCACATAAAAATACGCACTTTTTAACAAAAGTTAGCCGTTTTTCTTGACCTGTACTGTATTCATGGTAATATATGTATGTAAGGGAGAGAGATAAATGGGTTATCGGACTAATCAATGCCAGCAATGTGGTCAATACGGGCACAACCGTCGTGGTTGCCCACAAATCAAAGAAGCCCACGCCAGAGTTGAAAAGCTTGCTGAGAAGTATGGTGTTTACCGCTCGGAAGATGAGCTTGCCTACGCTTCCACTCAGTGGATTAGCAGAATCAACGAGGCTGCCCAGATTCAAGACGCCGATGAGGATGAAATTTCCTGGCGTGACCGCTGGCTCTGGGAAGAAATTGAAGAGCGTAAAATGGCTCAGGTCAGGAAGAATGCTCGTGGTCGCCAGTGTGGCTTCTGCGGTGAGCGTGGACACAACGCTCGCACCTGCCCAACTAAGAAGCAACACATCAAAGATTGTGATGCAATGCGAGGCTTGGCTCACCGAGTTCTGGCTGCCTGCCTCAAGAAGGCTGGCATCGTGCCTGGTGCTTTGATGCGCCAGCGAGATTACAACTGGAAGATCAACAACTACGAACAAGTAGTGTGCATGGTCATTGGCATTGATTGGGACCGAGTTGCGGAGCCTGGCTACGATACTCCGCAAGGCTTGCCTCGCAACGCTGACCGCTGGTTCAAGGGTCCTATGATTCGGGTGCGGGCTGCTAACGGTGATGAAGGCTTGATGCGTCTCCCGCAAAACATCCAGCAGCAAAGCTGGTACGGCTACTACGAGAACGAGGATGAAAGCTGGGGGCTAGTCAGCGGTGTTGTTGGTGGCAACCTCAACAAGGACAGCGGCTGGAAGGGCGACAACGTTACCCTCCTCAGTCCCGATGCTGGCGGTGTCTATATATACGGACATCGAGCCGAAAAGGGTGATCGCATTGCTGACGCCGAGCTTCAGCCAGAGATTGATGAGCTTGTCAATCAGGTCAGCCAGTGGCGAGATTATTAAACATTTTGGAGATATTTGGTAGTATTTAATCTAGATGAATAAAAAAGTAGATGACATAGACTGGCCCGAAGAAGCATTATTGATTGGCACATTGGTGCGATCGATTAAAAAAGATCGCCTTGGTATAGTAGCAGATGCTTACTATGGAGATCTAGATAAAGATAAAAAAAAGATCATAGTTTATACAATTTTGTTGATCCCTGATAGACATAGTTTTTCTTACCAACAGGAAGTAGAGCAAGATAGACTTTTTATGATAAATGAATACGAATACGATATCTATGCCTACTTAATGATCCCCCCATTAGATTTTAATACAATCAATGATTCCTTAGGAGGAATAATTTAATGACAATCAGAACTGCACCTAGGGCACTTCTGTTCGATATGGACGGTACTCTAACAGATGCAAGACAAACTATTAGTAAAGAAGTTGTTCAGGTACTGAAAAAAATGAAACCATCCTATAAGAAATATCTTGTCACTGGATCGGATATGTCTAAGGTTGAAGAACAAATTCCTAACCATCTTTTGTTGAGTATGTTTGAACGAGTATATGCTTGCAACGGTACCAGAGTCTATAATTGTAACTTGGATATGGATGATGAAAACTTACCACCTGAACCTGAGTTAATTCACAAGGTATCTTTACTTGACCACTATTCTGAAGCAGACATTAATCATATCATCAATGTTCTTCTCAAGAAAGCTTATAAAACACATACCAAGATTAAGACCGGAACCTTTGTAGAATGGCGAGAAAGCCAAATCAATTTTTCTGTCGTCGGAAGAAATTGTACTTCAACCCAGCGAGAAGACTATGTTAAGTGGGATCTGAAAAGCGGAGAAAGAGAAAAGATTGTTGAAGATCTAAGACAGGAATTCAAAGGATGGGGATTATCATTTCGTTTAGGCGGACAGATTTCTATAGATGTTACTAGAGAAGGATGGGATAAAAGTTATGCCTTCAAAAATATGATAGAAAATCCCAGTCAATGTGTTTTCTTTGGAGATAAAATTTGCAAGGATGGGAATGATTTAGATATTGCCATGAAATGTGCTCACTATCATAATATTGAAGGACCAGCCGATTTAATTTTACAATTACAGGAGTATTTATGATCAATGCCGATGTTTATGCTACTGGTTGGTATTCTATTAGCCCTGCTTTTGCCTGGTGGAACTTTAATACTCATCGTGTGGCTGAGATCAAAGCACGCAGAGAGGCAGCGAGAATTGTTAAAGAAGATAAACAACAAAAGAAAGTTAACTCTGCAAAAATTGCAGAGGGAACAATTTCAGTATATGCGTAGCAAGCGTTCACGAAAGGAAAATAAATGAACTGCTTTCAGATCGAAGTCCGTGGTATGACCTTTACAATCTGGGCCCCTACAATCCAAGATGCTCTAGAAACTTTTATGATTGATATGGAGTTTTATGAGGTGCCAAAAGAATTGGCTACCTTGGGATCATTTGATACAGCAGAAGATATTTTCCCTGCTGAGTGTAACGGTTTTTAATTGACTTATGCTTTTATATTTAATGATGGTATTCCTGGCGGCATATGATTATCCGTCACACTTTAAAATAGATCAAAGAATATCCGCTGAAATTATTATTGAACAAACAAATAAGCTCTCTGGAGACCCTCACTTTTATATGGCTATAGCCTGGGTAGAGTCCAGGGTTAAGAGCGGAAGAGTTTCCCATACAGGAGATTATGGACTGTTCCAGATTAATTATAATTTCTGGGGCAAAAAATGGGGATATAAAGATCGTAATAAGTTTCTAAAAGATATGTCTAATCCTTATCACGCTGTCATCGCTGCTACAATTGTTATAAACGAAATGAAAAGATATAAGGCTTGCGACGGCTTACATTTGGCAGCTTGTTATAATGGTGGTCCCAATTGGAAGAACTCTAAAAACAAAGATAAGATTTTAAAGTATGCGAATAAAGTTAATTGCCTCGCTAAAGCCTACAAAATAAAATACCCCAAATGGAAAAAATAATCTCATAAATGCTTGACTCTAAACAGGGGTATGATACTATACATATGTAAGGGAGAGAGATATGAAGCTTCAGAGTGCTATCAAGAAAATTCGTGCCCGTGCTAAAATTGTAGACCGTAAGGTTGTAATCGACGAGTGTGACTACCACGGAAATGGTCAGGTCAAAGTCTACGCTCGGTTTGAAGGATCTAATCAAACGATTTCCTTCTGGACCAACAGCGACGGCTCCATTAGTTCACCTCACACCAAGCGTGACGGAGATGAGTCTGATCCTCATACGGATTACTTCCCAGGCACCTTCTGGAATAATATCACGCAAGCGTTGAACTCGGTCGCTCCTCTCCCTCCGAAGTATCCAGTCGGTTCGCTAGTGCGCTTCAAAGATAACAAGCGCAATGGTCGTTGGAAGCTTGCCGGCAAGGTTGCCTTGGTAATGCAGGCTGAGTCTGGTGGGAACTACAAGGTTCAGTATCCCGGTTCACAAGATCGCTACGACCCTTTCTACTCCGAGCGGGACCTAGAAAGAATTTCATAAACCCTTGACTCCTAGTCAAGATATGATAATATACTAGTGTAAGGGAGAGAGATATGGCTATTGCAAATCCAGAAGTAGAGTTTCATTTAGGTGGTTTCCTTAAGCAGTGTGAGGAAATACTTAATGAACATTATAATAAACCTCAGTGGAGTTCCTTAAAGGCTCCCGATATCAAGGTCTATCCAGGCGGAAAATATTATAAGGTTGCCAAGAAAGACAATAGCCATAACGAAAGTGTCTGGTTCTTCGTCAGCAAAGAAGACGGCAATATTTGGAAACCTGCCGGTTGGAAGGCTCCAGCTAAGAACTTCCCTCGTGGAAATATTCTTAGTGATAATGCCAAAGATGTAATCGGTATTTACGGATTATAAGGAAAACAAGATGATTTTAGCTGCCCTTATTTTATTAGCTTCGCCCGGTGTAGAGACAAATGTTGTTAATCAGCCAAACCCATCGACTGGGATTCAGTGCCCAGTATTTATGACCTGGGGTGAAGCGGTCTTTGGCGGACCAGATATTAAACCAAAGGCACACAATAGTGTTTTACAAAGACATATGTGTTTCAGTCAGGTTGTACTTCCTCTTCAACATTTATGTATTGCGGAAGGGTACGACGAAAATCGCTGTAAGATTAGATCTCTTAAATGGATCAAGAAAAACAACTAGGAGAAAATGATGGATTACGAATTAAAAGAATTTGATGAAGATATTTTTATTCAATGGTTCGCTGAGGAGGCTCGCAATGGCAGAATGCCAGCAGAGCGAATGCGAGAACCAAATTGGGGAGTCAGTCCTCAGTTTCTTATCAACTCCTCTTTTGATGCTATCGCCGCTGACCGAGCAAAGTGGATGCAGCCTTTGATGTTCTTGTCTGGCATCGCCACAGGAATGGTTGGCGGAGCACTTTTGAGCTTAGAGTATCCTATTTATTGGCTAACCTTTTAGGGAAAGAAAATGAAATACACACGACGACGATAAGCGTCAGGGTTAAACCCGAACCGATCTGGCAGGAAGCATAAAGAGCCAGCGTCCCTACCTTCAGTAACCACATACCTTTGAA